>Ga0126331_1000026_pt1 | contig 56433 bp, 46 predicted proteins | sample InaspJWI98metaG_FD_96379 | JGI IMG/M metagenome (GOLD analysis project Ga0126331, IMG submission 96379) | Marine gutless worms symbiont microbial communities from Oahu, Hawaii - Inanidrilus sp. 2 OAHU.JWI-98 metaG | ecosystem: Host-associated > Annelida > Digestive system > Unclassified | place... | reverse complement strand
GCTGAAAGCACGTACTACAATTTTAGGCACTTTAGGCATTTTGAATTTTAGGCATTTGTTGAGCGAAACTTTACACTGGATATACCGAATTGTATATTCATGCACACATTTCTGAGAGGAGCCTAATAAATAAAGTGCAGATGACTGTTCGTGAACGGATCGTCGAGGGCAAATAGCAGAAACCCGAAGTTCGAAAAAGATTCTACATATTGACGCAGGATCTATCCAATCGGTGCAATTTCATAGGGATTAGACCTTGATCGACGAAGCTTTTGAAACCTGTCGAAAATGCTGCTGCGAAAAGACATGGGGGATTCAAGGATTTCATTTCCGACGGTCAGGAGCACATCCCTGGGAGGCATGCAGCCGAACATGGAGCCCTGCTGCCAATCGGGAGTCTGGATGGCCTGACTGAAATCCAGGGGGGTGGGCCGATCAACGCGAATACCCCTTTTTTCTAAAACAGCAGGAATTGTTTCCGATCTCAACATTTGGGTAAACATAATCCTTGCCATCAAAGCGCGAAATGGTATATTCAAAACCATTCCTCTGATTTTAGCGGTTGCGCCCGGCTGTGGAACGGCTTTCTGGTGGCCTGGATGGGGATTCAACCGATTATCGCCACCCTCACCCTGATGGTGGCCGTTAGAGGAATCAACCGGCTCATTACCCAGGGGCAGATTGCGGTCTTTATCCATGAACCGTTCCAAATCATTGGACGTTGATCGGCGTTTTAATCCTGGGCTTGACACAGATATTTATCACCTTTTTTAGGGGACACTCTTCGCCAGGTGGACCAAGGCTGCGATCGGGGTGCTGCGATTTATATGTTTTCTCCTGCAACCCTGTTTGCCGGAAAACTCGATCACTAACAAAAGCCACCCCGTGAAAACATTACCCGGAATGCATATGCAGCAGGCTTGAAGCGCTCGCGGTATACCGGGTAACGCTGATCAACTTCAACTTTCTATATAGGATTTACGTGCGCCAATGAGTCATTGGCGAATCGTTCACCGGTTTTCCAATTTTAACCGATAACTGATAACTCCCAATTAGCATTTTGTTGGGGTCTGAGAAAGGAGGAGAGAAATGGCTAAAAGAAATACCGTAATTTTACTTGGACTGTTGTTGATCGTCGGGGCGATGATGGCGGGGATTGGTGTTTCCAGTGCCCAGGCCGCCGGCAAACACTTTGAAGGTATCCGGATCGTTTTTTTCCCGGGCGGCAGTGAAGGGGGCCCCTTTGCGTCGGTGGTTTACCGCGGCGCCAGAGCAGCTGAAGAGGATCTCGGCCCCACGGTGGATTACGTCTGGTCGGGCTGGCTGCCGGATAAAATGGTGGCTCAGTTCAAAGATGCGATTGCCAGAAAGCCGGATGGCATCGCCATCATGGGACACCCCGGAGTTGCCGCCTACGCACCTTTGGTGGACGAAGCGGTTGCCAAAGGCATCATTGTGACCAGCAGAACACCACGCTGCCCGCCATAGAGGACAAATACAAGGCCCAGGGCTTCGGCTATGTCGGGCAGGAACTATATGCTTCCGGGGTTATGCTGGCCAAAGGTGCGGCTCAAAGATCCCGTCTGAAAAAAGGTGACCGGGCCATGGTCTGGGGACTGCTGGGACAGGAAACCCGGGGTCTGCGGACCAAAGGGTGTATCGATGCGCTCAAGGAAATGGGTGTGACAGTCGATTACATCGAAATATCAGATGCCGTTAACAGTGACGCTTCACTGGGCACGCCTGTTGTAGCAAGCTATATCGCCACCCACCCGGATGTAAAACTGCTCATCACGGACCACGGAGCGTTGACCGCCACCCTGGGCACCTACCTGAATGCCGCCCGCAAAAAGCCGGGAGATATTTACACTGCGGGATTCGATTTGAGTGCGGCAACCGCCACGGGCATCGAGGAAGGCTGGGTCGGCTGTGTTCTCGATCAACAGCCGTGGCTCCAGGGATACCTGCCGATCCTGCAGATCTGCCTGACCAAAAAATACGGCTTTGCCGGCCTGCACATTGATACGGGCGCTGCCATCATCGATAAGACGAACATCGGCTTCGTTGCACCGCTGGCGGAAAAAGGCATCCGGTAAAAGGAGAAAAGATGGCCGCTGCGAATTCCGAAAATCCGTTGCTGACCATGTCGAATATTTCCAAATCCTTTGGCGAAGTAAATGTTCTAGCCAATGTCGATTTTGCGGTCGGCACGAATGAAATCGTCGGTCTGGTGGGAGATAATGGCGCCGGTAAATCCACCTTGATCAAAATCATCACCGGTGTCCACCCGCCCACCACCGGCGAGATTTATTTCAAAGGGGAGAGAATTACCCGGCATTCGGTCAAACGCTCCCGCCAAATGGGTATCGAAACAGTCTACCAGGAAAGGGCCCTGGCCGATCAGCAGGCACTCTGGCGCAATGTGTTCGCCGGGCGGGAGCTGACGCATAGATTTGGCTTTCTTAAAGTCAAACAGCAAAAAGCCGAAACCGACCGGCTGATACGGGAGCACATGGGTTTTACCTCCAAGGCCATTGCCACGGACTCAATGGTTTTATCCCTGTCCGGCGGCGAAAAGCAAGGGGTTGCCATCGGCCGCGCCCTTTACTTTGAAGCAGATTTGATCATTCTCGATGAACCGACCATGGGCCTTTCCCTCTCCGAGACCCGCAAAGTGCTTGATTTCGTGCAAAGCATCAAGGAGCAGGGCAAGTCGGCCATCTTTATCAGCCACAATATCTACTACGTATATCCGGTTGCCGATCGATTTGTTATTCTGGACCGCGGAAAGGTGGCCGGAGAATTTTTGAAAGCAGGCATTTCCCAGGAAGATCTGGTTGAAAAGATGGTTCAACTGGCACGCACTGGGGAATTGAGTCCTCATTGAGCAGGAAAACGGTCAGTGGAGTGTAATTTGCCTCGGGTTGATCGTAATGAGAAGGAACGGATTGCTTCATTTATGAATTCTGAGGATAAACCTTGAAAACAGCTACAATGAGACAGGCAAGGCTGGAGTTGAGTATCGCGGCCGTAATGGTAGGTATCTATCTGCTGTTTATTGTCGGCAACCCCAAAGTGTTCACGCGATTTGATATTTACTACTCCTTCATGTCGACCATTCCGTTTTTCGGAATTATGGCCCTGGCCATGACGCTGGTGGTAACCCTGGGGGAGATGGATCTTTCATTTCCCTCCGTGCTGGCCCTGTCCGCCCTCGTTTTCGGCAAAGTCTTTATGCTGACGGATAGCATCTGGCTGGCGGCGCTGGTGTGTCTGGCGATCGGTCTGCTGGCCGGGGCCCTGAATGCTTTTCTCATTGTTCGGGTGGGAATACCATCACTGGTAGCCACCATCGGGACCATGTTCTTCTACCGCGGTATGGTCAATGTCATCGCCCAGGGCAAGGGAATTCCTCTTGTCGCCGCCAAAACCACCCTGGTTTACACCCTGTCGGTCGGACGAATCGGCGGTGTTATTCCGGCCCAGGCGGTATGGATGCTGGTGTTGGGAATCGCCTTCTGGCTGCTGATGAATCGACACTGGTTCGGCTCGCACATTCTCTTTGTCGGCGACAACATGGATAGTTCCCGCATGATGGGCATCAACGTTGAACGGGTAAAAACGATTGTCTTCATGCAAATGGGCTTTTTCGCAGCATTTGCCGGTATTTTATCCACACTTGAAGTCACCTACTTCTGGCCGAGTCAGGGCCAGGGATATCTGCTGACCACCCTGGCCGCCGTTTTCATTGGGGGCACCTCTGTTTTCGGCGGCATGGGCACCATTTTCGGGACCTTCGTAGGTGCCATCATCATCGGATCACTGGAAGCCGGAATCATTGCCATCGGTCTGACCGGCTTTTGGATTCAACTGATTTACGGTTTGATCATCATGGTCTCTGTCTCGATTTACGCCATTCTGTTGAAGCGCAAAGCATAGGACCGTACTGAGCGCTTGAGGGGCTGAGCTCTTTACGCCTTCCGGGCGTGGGTGCGACGCAACAACAGACAGTAACAAGCAACGACATCACCTCTACGCCCTCCGGGCGTGGGTGCAACTCATCCAACACTTAAAAAAGGAGGTGTTAAGATGAAACAAAAGAAATGGATTCTGATAGGATTGTGCGCAGTCCTGATTATCGGTGGACCCTTCGGCCTAGTGTCTGAAGGCAAAGCCCAAAAAAGCCTGGCTTTCTGGAACATGCCCTTCGTAACCCAGGAGGTGTCGCCGGAGTACGTCGCAACTTGGCAGAAAGACATTAAGATGGCTCTGCCCGAGTATAGTGTCGACAAGTTTTATGGCCCCGGAAAGTACAAAGATCAACGCGATAAATTTTTACTGCAGGCCAAAAGTGCTACCCCCGATGTCATCGAAGGTCTTTTGGAGGACACAGCGGTCTACGTACAGAAAGGCTTGATCGAGCCCCTGGATTCGTATTTTGGGAGCTGGGATGAAAAAGGCCAGTTTATCGAAAGCACGTTAGCGCCGCTGAGGATCAACGGTAAGCTGTATGGACTTCCTTACAATACGAATGCCAGGGCGATGGTGTACCGCAAGGATATTTTCGAGAAGCATAACCTGGCGCTGCCGCAGACCTGGGATGAACTGATCCAAACCGCCAGAAAAATTACTGAATTAACCGGTAAAAAGACATTTGGATTCTTTGTCTGCACGGAGGTCGGCGACCCGCGCGCCGCCCAGGAATTTATTTCGTGGTACTATCAGGTGAGCAATAGAAAAAATCTGTTTGACGTCTCCAACGGCAAAATTAGGTTTAACGGCACGGTGGACCAGTTTGAAAAGGTCCTAACGCTTTACGATGAGCTCTTTAAAGGCGGGAAATACCCGGCCTGTGACCCCAATGTGCGCGGCACCGGCTGGCCGGTGGAGGATCCCGGTTACGTCGCCGGCAAATGGGCCATGGCACCGATGGGACCTTGGCTCTGGGGCCGGCGAACGGAGAGTGCCATTGCCAAAGATATTCTCGAGAACCAGACGGGTATTACCCGACTTCCGTATTCCAAAGATGGCATGCCGGCCACGTATCTGGAAGTCAAACCGATTATGATGAATGCCTATTCCAAGGACAAACAGGGCGCCTGGAAGCTTATTCAATTCATCGTCTCCAAGGAAAAAATGGCCAATTGGCTGGTGGATTCCGGCGGTATACCCGCGCGCAAGGATTCCACCGAGATGGATGTTTTTGAGAAAGCGGGCATTCAATGGTGGATGAAGGGTTTTGCCAACGAACTGCCCATATCGGTAACCATGGCACCTATCAACTGGGGTCCGGTCAGTGAAGCCAACTTACGGGCGGTTAATTATGTTATCTACGACAAGAAATCACCGCGGGAAGCCGCCCAATGGCTTTATGACAGGATCATGGAGCTGAAGGCGAATAACGAGCTGTAGCGCTCAGAGTCCAGGACGGATTAGCTCATATGAGACGCCGCATTGCCGATGAAAGGTTTCTGGTTTCAGACTGTGTGCGCGGAATCTTTACGCCTGACACCTGAAACCTCGTTTTAAAATTCGCCTGATCGGAACAGTAAAAAAACTGAACGTCGAACATCGAACTCGCCATAGGCGAGTTCGATGTTCATTAGTTTTTGACCATTTAAACCGGCCGGCCTCCGGCGGTAAACGGTTGGGAGGAAACTTGGGCAATCTGCGGAAAATCTGTCATAATATTCGGCACGTTCACAATGAGATCACCAATTCCATGAATTCCAATTAGTGCCCATCCGAAAATAAGAAAGGGCATGAATTAGTTTCCAATTTGGAAATGAGCAGTTTTTTCGATGAGCAAGGCCGCACAAGGGTTTACGACGAGGCGTACTGCCGTACGTCGAGGAAGTAAACCCGCGGAGAACACAGCTCATCGGAAAAAGGGCCATTTCCGGATGGAAACCAATTAGCGGCCAGAACCTATGACACTGCGCAAACAACAGGGAATCATGCTGATTCTGCCGGCCATCCTCGTTATGGGGTTGTTTACGGTCTATCCCTTGTTTGAAGGCCTTAGAATCGCGTTTACGAATGCGCACCTGCTGAAAGAAGGCCTGCAATATATCGGATTTCAAAATTTCATCCGGCTCCTTTCGGATGAAGTTTTCTGGATTTCCCTGTATCATTCCGTTCTGTTGACGACGGTGGTGGTGTTTTTGCAGTTTGTTCTGGGACTCATTCTGGCGCTGGCAATGAATCAAAAACTGCCCGGTATGTCGCTCTTTAAAAGCATCATTATGGCAAGCTGGGTCATTCCGGTGGCCGCAACGGTGATTCTGTTCAAATTTATGGCTCAGCCGGACATCGGATTGATCAACATCGTCATCCGATCTCTCGGTTTCGAAGATTTGAATCGATACTGGCTGGGAGATCCGGATGTGGCTCTGCCGTTTATTATGCTGCTGCATCTGTGGCGCAATGTTCCATTTTATGGTGTCGCCTTCCTGGCGGCAATGCAGGCCATTCCCAATAGCTCTTACGAGGCGGCGGAAATTGACGGGGCCAATGCCTGGCATAAATTCTGGTACATCACGCTGCCGGGAATACGCAATATGGTCATTGTGATGGTTACGATTCATGTTCTGTGGACCTTTAATAACTTTGACTTTGTGTATCTCGCAACCGGCGGGGGACCGGTCAATGCCACCGATGTTCTGCCGGTCTATGTTTACCGCCAGTGCTGGAACAGCTACACCGTGGGTTATGCGGCCAGCATCGGCACGGTAATGCTGTTGCTGTTAATGCTTTATTTCATTGTATTCATAAAAATTAGTGAAAGGGATAAAATCGCCTGATGACGAAGTCGAAACGCAAAATCGGAGTGGCCATTTCTGCTTACACGGTAGCAATCGTATCGCTATTCTTTTTTATACTGCCGCTGATATGGATTATTTACTGCTCTTTCCGAACCCAGGCATCCATATTCACCGGAAAGGTTATACCACCACTCAATGAATTTACATTCGAAAATTATCGGCTTATATTTTCGGTCACCGATTATCCGGCGTACTTTCTGAATTCTTTTAAAATTGCGACGACTGTATCACTGCTGTCCCTTGTTTTTTCCATCGTTGGCGCTTATGGACTGAGTCGTTTCAAGATCAGAGGCAAGAATACAATCATTTTGGGCATTTTCTCGACTCAAATGTTTCCCCAGGTTTTGCTGATCATTCCCATGTACCTGATCGTATTTTCTCTACGGATGCTCGACACGGTCCTCGGCGTGGTTTTGGGTCAGCTGATTTTGGTTTTGCCGTTTTCGATTTGGATGCTGAAGGGGTATTTCGACGGTATTCCGGAGAATATCGACAACTCGGCTCGCATCGATGGCTGCAATATTTTCCAGCGCCTGTGGTATATTATTTTACCGATCGGCGCACCGGGCATTATGGTGGCCGGTTTTTTTTCATTTGTGGTTTCCTGGGGGGATTACCTGATTGTATCAATAATCAGCCAAAGCCAACGGACTGCAACTGCCACCCTCGTTATCCAGCGCCTGTCATCAGCGCTTTTGATCCGATGGGGCCAGGTGGCTGCAGCTGCAGTACTGACGATTGTGCCGACGATAATCCTTTTCTCATTTGTTCAGAAGCGGCTTGTTGAAGGCTTGACCGCCGGTGCGATAAAAGAGTAAGCCCGGATTCGATTTCGGATTGGATCGGCAGCCGACACGACAATCTATGGTCGATATAGCGCTCCTAAGCGCCTATCGGAAATAAGGAGGAAATAATGAGTGGCAGCAAGTATACCATTGGCATCGATTTTGGAACCGAATCGGGACGCGCTGTATTGGTGGAGACAGGGACCGGTGAAGAAATTGCGACATCAATTTACCCCTATGAAAACGGCGTAATCGATGAAAAGCTTCCGGTAGATGGTGATCCGGTGAAACTCGAGCCCGAATGGGCGCTGCAGGATCCGCAAGATTACATTCGAACCTTTCAGCAGACGGTGCCGGATGTACTGTCTCGAGCCGGTGCAGTTCTAGAAGATGTGATCGGAATTGGAATTGATTTTACAGCTTGCACCATGCTGCCGGTCAAAAGCGACGGCACGCCGCTGTGCAACCTGCCCGACTATCGCCGCAACCCGCATGTCTGGGTAAAACTCTGGAAACACCACGCCGCCCAGCCGGAAGCGGACAAAATCAACGCGACGGCCCGCGATCTGGGCGAAACCTGGCTCGAGCGCTACGGTGGGAAAATCTCATCTGAATGGTTTTTTTCCAAAGCGCTGCAGATCCTGGACGAAGCACCTGAAATCTATGACGCCGCCGATCGTCTGATTGAAGCCGCTGACTGGGTCGTCTGGCAGTTGACCGGTGCCGAAAAACGCAATTCCTGCACCGCCGGCTACAAAGCCATGTGGTCCAAAAGGGAGGGTTACCCGCCCGACGCCTTTTTCAGAGAGTTGGACCTGCGCCTGGAAAAGATCATCGATCAAAAAATGTCACGCACCATTGATCCCATCGGTGCAAAAGCCGGAGAACTCACTGCCCGGGCCGCCGACTGGACCGGTCTCCAAGCAGGAACGGCGGTGGCCATAGCCAATGTGGATGCGCATGTCTCCGTACCGGCAGCCACGGTCACAGAACCCGGGCGAATGGTGATGATCATGGGCACCAGTATTTGCCATATGGTCCTGGGTCGGGAGGAACGCACCGTGGAGGGTATGTGCGGCGTCGTCGAAGACGGTATCATACCCGGTCTGTTCGGTTATGAAGCCGGTCAATCCGGTGTCGGAGATATCTTTGCCTGGTTTGTAAACAATTGTATACCTGCAGATTATCACCAGGAAGCGCAAAAACGAAACCTGGATATTCATCAACTGCTGGAGGAAAAGACTGCCTCGCAACGGCCGGGTGAACATGGAATGCTGGCGCTTGACTGGTGGAATGGGAATCGTTCGGTTTTGGTCGATGTTGATCTTTCGGGACTGCTGATCGGGGCTACTCTGGGCACGAAACCGGAAGATATTTATCGGGCCTTGATTGAAGCCACCGCTTATGGAACCCGGGTGATTGTTGAAGCATTCGAACAAAACGGGGTAAAAGTAAATGAACTGGTGGCTTGCGGTGGATTGCCGGAAAAAAACAAAATGTTGATGCAGGTTTATGCCGATGTGACCGGGCGCAATTTTAAAATCTCGGCCTCGAAACAGACTCCCGCCTTGGGATCCGCCATGTTCGGGGCGGTGGCGGCCGGCAGCCGGGCCGGAGGGTATGACACCATTTTCGAAGCCGCCAAACATATGGCCCGGTTAAAGGATGAAGAGTATCAGCCGATCCCCGCCAATCAGAAAATTTACGATCAATTATATGCCGAATACCTGCGCTTGCACGATTACTTCGGCCGCGGGGAAAACAATGTGATGAAAACGCTTAAGCAGATTCGGGATGAAGTCAGCTGATTAATCCGTCATGAATAATAGCTTATTTATGTATTATATGCTTTTTGGGGAATACTGAAAATTGTGGTTAAATCGAAGCTTTAACGGACAAATATTTTCGCCAAAAAGACAAGACACGAAGTTTAATGATAATAAACATTTATTTTTTGTGTCTTTGTGCCTTCGTGGTTGTTCTTTCCGGTTTATCCGGGTTGGGTAATTGAAAATCATTTATATGTTCGACTTCCCTCACCGCCGCTATAATCCGTTAACCGCTGAATGGGTACTAGTGTCGCCCCATCGCACCCGCAGGCCCTGGCAGGGGCAGCATGAATCATCCGCCCGGTCAGATCGACCTGAATATGACCCGGATTGCTATCTGTGTCCGGGAAATTCACGTATGGGCGGCATCCGCAACCCGGACTACCGCGACATACTGGTATTCGATAACGACTTTCCGGCGCTGCTGCCCGACCTCTCGAACGGAGAAATGAATTCCGGCGGTTTGCTGAAGGCAACTCCTGAAAAGGGCCTTTGCCGGGTCATGTGTTTTTCGCCGCGTCACGATCTTTCCATGCCGCAGATGACGCCGGCCATGATCCAAAAGGTCATCGATGAATGGGTCCGTCAATTTCTTGAGCTGGGTAAACTTGCGTGGATCAATCATGTTCAGGTTTTCGAAAACAAGGGGGCTGTGATGGGTGCCAGCAACCCCCATCCCCATTGCCAGATTTGGGCCGGCGAAAGTATACCGGCCGAACCGGCCAAGGAATTGAGTGCCTGCAGTCAGTACAACCAGGCCGCCTCCTCATGTTTGTTATGTGATTATCTTGAACTGGAACTGCAGCGGGATGAAAGGCTGGTAATTAAAAACGATAGTTTTGTGGTTGTGGTTCCCTTTTGGGCGGTCTGGCCGTATGAAACCCTGCTGATTTCGCGAAGTCATGCGGCTGATCTGACTGAATTGACGCCGGATGAACAGCGGGATCTGGCCGACATTTTGAATCGGTTGACCATACGCTATGACAACCTTTTTCAAACGCCCTTCCCGTATTCCATGGGGTGGCATCAGCGCCCCACCGACGGGCGTCCCTATCCGCAACTGCACCTGCATGCGCACTTCTACCCGCCGCTGCTTAGGTCGGCGACCGTGCGCAAATTTATGGTGGGCTTTGAAATGCTGGGGGAACCACAACGCGACATTACCGCTGAGACCGCCGCACGGCAATTAAAGAAACTGCCGGACGTGCATTACAATGCGGAGTCTGAAAAACAGCCCCCCGAGGGCAGGCGTGTGTAAAGGATTATTATGTCTCTGATTTCAAAGACCATTGCTTCTTATCGCACCAGCTTCGACCACCGGGCCGCACCCCGAACTTTCCAGGCGCCCGGCCGCGTCAATCTGATTGGAGACCATACGGACTATAACGACGGATTCGTGCTGCCGGCCGCCATTGACCGGCAAATTGTTGTTGCGGCCTCCCCCCGCCGGGACTCGTTGGTCAATGTGTATGCCCTGGATTTCGATCAATGGGATCATTTTGATTTCCAAACCGAAATCACACGACTCGAGGAAAATTCCTGGGGCAACTACATCCGCGGCATGACGTGGTCATTGCGCCAGGAAGGTTGCAGATTAAGGGGCATGGATGCGGTCGTCGCCGGGGACATTCCCATCGGCGCCGGCCTGAGCTCTTCAGCGGCCATAGAGGTGGCAGCCGGCTATGCCATGCTGCAACTGTCGGACGTCGCGCTTGATCGAACATTTTTGGCCCTGGCCGCCCAAACGGCCGAAAACGATTTTGTGGGAATGCGCTGCGGCATAATGGATCAGTATATTTCCTGTTTAGGTCAGCGCGATCACGCCCTTCTCATTGACTGCCGTGACCTGGGTTATCGAGCCATACCCTTGCCATCCGGGGCTCTGATCGTGATTGTCGACAGCGGTGTTCACCGCGGTCTGGTGGACATGGAATACAACACACGCCGCTCGGAATGCGAAACCGCCGCCACTCATTTTGGTGTCACCGCGCTGCGGGACGTAAGTTTGAAAGCATTTGAAAATCGGGCCCATGAATTGGCTCCGACCGACCGCCGTCGAGCCCGACACGTGATTACCGAAAACGATCGCACCGTTTCGGCGGCCGGGGCATTGGAGGCTGATGATCTGAAGGCCGTTGGCAATCTGATGGTGGCCTCGCATGCCAGTTTGCGGGATGATTTTGAAGTCAGCTGCCCTGAACTCGACCTGTTGGTGGAGATTGCGCTGGGTGTCAGGGGCGTATACGGTGCCCGCCTGACAGGAGCCGGATTCGGAGGCTCCATGGTGGCCCTGGTGCACCCGGAAGCGGCCGCAGATTTGACGGACGCCATCGCAAAACGTTATGGGACCGAATGCGGGCTTCAGGCCACCGTCCGGGTCTGCACAGCATCTGAAGGAGTGTCGGAAATTACGGAGTAAAGAATCCGGGCTCAGGACCAGGATTTCTATGTTTGATTAACTCCGTCAACCCGGTCGACAACAAGATCGATGCCCGGATCATAAAGAAAGGAACATGTGATGCATGATCTAAAAAATAATGAAGTCTGGTTTGTGACCGGCAGTCAGCATCTTTACGGTGATGAGACCCTCAGGCAGGTTGCCGAACACGCACGCACAATCGCGGATGCCCTTTCCGCTTCCAAAACGATCCCTGTCAGGGTCGTCTACAAACCGGTCCTTACCACTGCTGAAGCGATTTTGACTATCTGTCTTGAAGCCAACTCCGATCCGGCCTGCATCGGTCTGATTGCCTGGATGCACACATTTTCACCGGCCAAGATGTGGATAGCGGGATTGAAGGCGCTGCATAAACCTTTCCTCCATCTTCATACTCAGTACAACCGCGATATTCCCTGGTCGCAGATCGATATGGATTTCATGAACTTAAACCAGTCGGCCCACGGCGGCAGGGAGTTCGGATATATCTGCAGCCGCATGGGCAAACAAAGAAAGGTGGTTGTCGGCCACTGGCAGGACCCGACGGTTCAGGGAAAACTGAATACCTGGATGCGTGCGGCCTGTGCCTGGAATGATGCCCAGGGAGGCAAAATCGCCCGCTTCGGGGATAATATGCGGGATGTGGCAGTTACCGAAGGCGATAAGGTCGAAGCGCAACTGCGTTTGGGTTATGCGGTGAATGGTTACGGAATCGGAGATCTGGCCGCCTATGTCAACCAAATGGAGGATTCGGCCATCGACCGGCTAATCGACGAATATGCCGAGCTGTATGATATCGCAGATTCAGCCGCAAAGGGAGGCAGTCATCATCCTGCCCTGCGGGAATCCGCCAGAATAGAACTGGGTATGCGGGCATTTTTAAAAGAGGGGAACTTCAATGCCTTTACAACGACGTTCGAGGATCTGCACGGGTTGGAGCAGCTGCCCGGTTTGGCGGTTCAAAGGCTAATGGCCGATGGCTACGGCTTTGGTGCCGAAGGTGACTGGAAAACAGCCGCACTGGTGAGAGCCCTGAAAGTGATGTCGATCGGTCTCAAGGGCGGAACGTCTTTCATGGAGGATTATACCTATCACCTCGATCCATCCGGAATGAAGGTGCTGGGCGCCCATATGCTTGAAATTTGCGCCAGCATCGCGAAGGGCCGTGCCTCAATCGCCGTCCACCCGCTTTCAATCGGGGGCAAAGCCGACCCGGCGCGTCTGGTATTTGATGTTGACGCAGGTGATGCGTTGAATGCATCCATAATCGATTTGGGCGACCGTTTCCGCATGATCGTCAATGATGTAACGGTGGTTGCGCCGGATGAACCCCTGCCCAAACTGCCGGTCGCACGGGTCATGTGGATGCCGAAACCCAATTTGGAAATTGCAGCCGGCGCCTGGATCTTGGCCGGCGGCGCCCATCACACCGCTTTCAGTCAATCCGTTACAGACGATCATCTGGAAGATTTTTCAGAGTTGGCCCAGATTGAATTATTGCGGATCAACGATGAGACCAAATTATCGGACTTTAAAAAGGAACTGCGTTGGAACGCAGCCTGCTACTGAAGCCCGACCTGAGCGCCTGTAATTCGGAAATGCCAAAGAATCCGGGCCAGAGGAGTCGGCTTCTCCAGGCTTCAGGCTTCGCTCTGCGAGCTTCCGACTTCGCTCTGCGAGCTACGACGAGACAAGACGACCCGACAAGACGCCGCGGCAGGCCTGGCTTTGATTTCACCCCATAAGGGTGGCGTTTACCTTTAGACGTCGCAAGGAATGATAACGGGCAGTTCAAAATTTCTTGTCCAAAATGGATTGGGGAGTATCAGCCCATGGATTTAAAGCAGTTAAAAGAGTCCGTTTACCAGGCCAATATGGCGCTCAACGCAAGCGGTTTGGTATTGTTTACTTTCGGCAATGTGTCCGGAGTCGACCGTGATCGTCAATTGCTGGTGATCAAACCCAGCGGAGTACCGTATGAGGCGCTGTCGCCCGATAACATGGTGTGCGTTGCGCTTGACAGCGGTGATGTGATCGACAGTGATCTCAACCCGTCTTCGGATACCGCCACCCACCTTGAGCTTTACCGGGCGTTCGGGGCCTGCGGCGGAATCGTTCACACGCATTCGGAATATGCCACGGCCTGCGCGCAGGCCCGCATCCGGATACGATGTATGGGCACTACCCAGGCCGACTATTTTTTCGGCGACATCCCGGTGACGCGCGAGATGACCCAGGCTGAAACTGTCGCAAACTATGAGAAAAACACCGGTCTGGTGATTATCGAGACTTTTAAAAAGATAAACCCGCAAAAAATTCCGGCCGTGCTCGTTGCCAACCACGGTCCCTTTGTTTGGGGGCCCGATCCCCTGGAAGCGGTTCATCATGCCGTGATCGTTGAATTCCTGGCAAAATTGGAACTGCACGCCCGGCAACTGAATCCGGATGCGCCCCGGCCTCCCCGGCACCTTATCCAAAAGCATTATCTGCGCAAGCATGGCGCCGGGGCTTACTATGGACAGCGTCCCAAAAAGTAAACCTTTTCAATAAGTTGGAAGGAACAACCATGGGCATCAAAAAGCGAGATTTTGGACAGAGCGTCGACGGAAAGCCGGTTCACCTCTACACGTTGACCAACGCCGGCGGCATGGAAGTAACAATCACAAACTATGGTGCGACGGTAGTGTCTCTGGTGGTGCCGGATCGTGATGGTAAACCCGCTGATGTTGTTTTAGGTTATGACCGGCTGGAGGATTATATCGCAGGAAAACAATATTTTGGCTGTATTGCCGGGCGCTATGCCAATCGAATTGCAGAAGGCAAAATTACGTTGAAAGGTACGGAATATCGGCTGACCATCAATGACGGCGACAACCATTTGCACGGCGGCCGGCGGGGCTTCGACAAAATGGTGTGGCAGGGCCAAGAATTCGAAGATAACGTCGGTATTGGTTTGAAGTTTGCTTATTTGAGCCCGGACGGTGAGGAAGGCTACCCGGGAAATCTAGCCTGCACCGTCATCTACACCATCGGTGCGGCCAACGAGCTCAAGATCGATTACCATGCGACCACCGATAAAGCATCGATCGTAAATTTGACCAACCATGCCTATTTCAATCTGGCCGGGGCCGGATCCGGACAGATTTTAAACCATGAGCTGATGATTTGCGCCGATCGGTTTACACCGATTGACAGCTGCCTGATACCGACCGGTGAAATGAGAAGCGTCGAAAGCACCCCGTTTGACTTTACCCGACCAACGACCATCGGCGCCCGCATCGATCATGACGATGAGCAGCTGGTTTTTGGAAAGGGTTACGATCACAACTGGATCTTAAACCGGGATATTGCCGGACCGTGTCTGGCGGCCAGGGCCTATGAACGGATTTCGGGTCGCAGGCTCGAAGTTTTTACGACCCAACCCGGCATTCAGTTTTATTCCGGCAATTTTCTGGATAAAGAGATTGGCGCCAAGGACGGTCTAACCTACTATCATCGTGGCGGCTTTTGCCTGGAAACCCAGCACTTTCCGGACTCACCGAATCATCCCAATTTTCCCTCCACGGTGCTTGATCCCGGATCGAAATATGAACACACGACCATTTACAAATTTACGGCCGGTTAAGGGTTATAGCTATAGCGATTCATTGTTGAAATCAGAACTGTATCAAGGTCTTGGCCGCCCGTACGAGTGCGGCATTGTCGGGTGCGTGTTCACCCGTGGGTAGCGTTAGCGTGTCCTCTAGCCCAATCCTACTGACATTCCCGCCACGCATCGCCCGTTCCAACAGTGCCCAGACGGCACCGTCCGTCCCATGGATTAGGCGGGGCACCTGTGGCAAAGCATCGCCGAGCACATCTTCAATAGCATCGACCATCATGTTTGCTTGTTCCGGATTGCTTTCGCATGGCTCGAGTAAAAGCCGCAGCCATGGAACATCCGTGAGCGTTAACAGATACCGAGCGTCTTCGGCGGTCGATACACCCGCCTCGAGCCCCACACCATGTCGCATGAGGACTGCTATGACTTGATCGATGCCGGTTTCGGAAAGATTGACCGAAACAAAGTCGGGCAAAACTGTCCAGGCGTCTATTAACGCAAGCCGCCGAGATAGATCAGGCTCGATATGGGCGACGGTACTGATGCCAATCCCCATGCCGGGACGCGCCTCTCGGATGGCTGTGAGTGCCGCTGCAACTACGTCAGGTGCCAGCGACTCAAGCCCCATTTTATCTCTCGGATGCACATGCAAGGAAACGGCGCCAGCCTTCAGTGCACGCCGAGCATCTTCCGCGAGGGCAGCAGGAGTCAATGGTACTGTCGAATGCTCGGTTGAAGTGCGGCTGCCGTTGAGACATGCCTGAAGCCACATAGGTCATCCTCCTGTGTTAGATGCGCCTAATGAAAGTTATGAGATGAACGGATTAACATATATTTAATCCTGAAAGATGATTTTAGAAGCCATCATTTTGTTTCGGGAAATAGTCTTTCAGAGTCCCTGCACGATACACATCCGCAGTGGCACAGTGTAGACCACCACCAAATGGGGATACTTCAAAAAAGGGTACCGGAATTACCTCAAATCCATATTTATCCAGCAGTTCCATCATAGGTGTTTCGGCGGCTTCAACACAGACGGTCTTGGGATCCAGCACCAGACAATTCATATTTAGCCACAAACTGCAAGTGCACAGCGGCATTTTTTCCGTGCGAACCGATCTGGGGGCTTCCACCATTTCCCAGTCATTCTGTTTAAACAGCTCGTTGTGGTCGGCATTCAGCGCATAACGTTCGGGATTTACCAGCACCAGGCCGGGTCGCAGGGGAATCAGGGTGGCATCGATGTGCCAGGGAAGCGCCTCCATATAGGTTACCCGGTGTACGCGATGGTCCGGGTAATGACGTCGCAGCCATTCAATGCCGGCATCATTGGTGACCATGGATTTCTGAACGAAAAGATCCTTTCCAAACCGGGCCACATCGGCCGCATCGAACAACGGTTCGGCCTCGGTGATGATCCAATCGCTGTTTTTCGTGCGGTCCCATTTTTCTGTTTCACTCGCGGCGTTCCATTCCTGCCAGAAATCTTTTTTATAGCTATGCTCGGTCAGTCGTGGTCTGGGCGCGGATTCCCAGCGGAACCCGGCGTCTTCTTTGTAATACTGCTCCAGCAACGGCCGATAGCACAGGTATTCAAACCAGCGGCTGCGAAAAGACATGGGGGATTCAAGAATTTCATTGCCCACGGTCAGGAGCACGTCCCTTGGCGGCATGCAGCCGAACATGGAGCCCTGCTGCCAATCGGGAGTCTGGATAGCCTGACTGAAATCCAGGGGGACAGGTCGATCAACGCGAATACCCCTTTTTTCTAAAATCGCGGCAAAATTGTCCAAAAGTTCGCTGGCTCTTTCTTCCATTTCTTTCGGAAGGGGACCGAAGGTTCCAAAGGGAAATCCATGGTCTGGAAAATCAAGTTGCACCGCAGGCTCGGGCGCTTGCACCATAACTCCGCCAGCCCGCCCCACGATCACATGCTTCAGCGGGTCCCACTCGTTCCACGAATTTACAATCTTAGTCATGGCGAAGTTCTCCTTCGACGATGTTGTGATGCAACACTTCAGATGCATCTCTTTTTGATTGTCTTGGCATGTTGAAGAATTAACATCAAGATTAATGACTGTAAACTACAAACATATGGGATGTCCCTATTAGTCTCGAACAGGTACCTGTTTAATAGGTTTGACATCCTCTCATTTTTATTTTAATGGCGCCAATAAGGAACTCTACCGTGTCTTGATACGCGATAAAATATTTGAACCGGAAGAAGTCAGCCCCCATCTAACCCGGCAGTTGGTGCGTTATCTGCAATTTTTTGGCGAACTGATCCAACAGGAAAAGGAGTTGGGCCATGTCCGTTTGGATGCGGATGCACATGTCGCTGCTGCATCGCTTTTTTCATTGTACCTCAGTGGACTTATAGACTTCATGCGCAATCCAGATATGACCGTAGAAATGGCTCTGGGAAGAGTCTCTATCATGGCACAACAGCACCTGACAGGAATCCAGGTTGTGAGGGAGGGAAATGACAACCATTCATAGGAAGTTTGAAACCTGGTTCGCAGAGCTCACCGTACTGGTTTATCGGCGCAAATATGTTGCCCTTGCCTGTACGCTCCTGATGACCCTGGCGCTGACCAGTCAAACTGTAAAACTCAAAATCGATACACGTGATGAAAGCTTCTTTCATGACGATGATCCGGCACTGCTCGCCTACAACACCTTCCGGGACACATTCGGTCAGGATGATATGTTTATCATGGCCATTAAACCACGCGATGGTTTAACCCGGAAATTTTTCACCACTCTGAATAAGCTCCACAAAGAACTGCAAACCTCGGTCCCGTATCTCGACGATATCACAAGCCTTATCAATGGACGTATCGTAAGAGCGGAAAAAGACACTCTTATTGTGGAAGATCTCGTAGATAAACCGCCGGAAACCAATCGAGAGCTTAACCGTGTGCTGAGACTTATGGATCGCTACCCACTTTTTGAAAAGCTGCTGGTGTCTACCGACAGGTCCGTTATTTCAATTCTCATTAAAGCGGTGGCTGTCAAAAAGGAATCGGAAGATGACCTTTTAACAGGATTTGAACAGGACGATTCACAGACTATCGAAAACCGGCGCAGATATCTAAGCAATGCAGAGAATGTTGAAATTTACGAGGCAATCCGTAAGGTGGCGGCAAAGTATCAAGATCAGGGAATCGATTTCTATTTTGCAGGAACCCCTGTGTTTGTAGCCGAAATTCAAAAAGCTATAGAAAAAGATCTCAGTATCATGATCCCCCTGTCATTCCTCGTGATTATCATATTTCTCTTTGTACTTTTCCGCAGGAGTTCCGGAGTCATCTACCCATTGATCATAGTCTCCTTCTCACTCATTTCCAGTCTGGGCATCATGGCTATTGCCGAAATACCGATCACCAATGTCATTCAGATTCTGCCAACGTTTCTTGTGGTGGTTGGCATTGGTGATAGTGTCCACATTCTGACGATTTTTTTCCGAATCCATCGCGATACAAACGATAAACGGCAGGCCATCATACAAGCCGTGAGCTATGCCGGGTTGCCGGTCTTGATGACCAGCGTGACCACTGCGTGCGGTCTGTTGTCATTTGCCTGGGCGGATGTAGCCAACGTGGCGCAACTTGGCTACGTGGCGCCGGTGGGCGTCATGCTGGCTTTTTTCTATACAGTGGTTCTGTTGCCGGCATTGATTGCAATATTTCCGGTTAAGCAGGTCAAACCTGTCCCCGCAGGCAATCTCCCCATGACGGATCGGTTATTTAACGCTGTCTCACGGATTACAACCCGACGTCCTGTTCTTGTTGCCTCAATTTCAGCGATAATCGTGGTCGGTGCCGGTTACTGCGCTCTCTCTGTAAGATTTTCCCATAACGCCCTTACTTGGTTTCGAGAAAAAAGTCAGATTCGGATTGCTACAAATCTGCTAGATAAGATCAATGGCGGTACGGTCATGCTTGAAGTGCTGGTGGATTCCGGTATGGAAAACGGTCTGCACAATCCAGATCTGATGCGGCGGTTGAATGAGGCGGCCGTCATAGTGCCAAGTCTGAAAGTCCATGATATCCAGGCGAGCAAAAGCTGGTCCATTGCCGACGTGCTAAAAGAAATCAACCGTGCCCTGCATGAAGATAGAGATGAAGCTTATGCCGTGCCGAATAAACGGGAAATGATTGCCCAGGAGCTGATTTTGTTTGAGTCAAGCGGCAGCGATGATCTTGAAGATTTCGCGGACAGCATCTATCGAACAGGGCGTCTTTCTATCCTGGCTCCCTTCGCAGACTCCGTCCTGTACAAGGATTATGTCGAAAAGGTCAAAGAGTATCTCAACCAACAGTTTCCCGGTGAAACAGTAGTTCTGACGGGCCACATAGCCCTTTTTATTAAGGTTACAAAAAATTTCATCACCACCATGGCCAAAAGCTATGGTATTGCATTATTGGTCATCACTGTTTTGATGGTGTTGATGATCGGGCGCTTGCGGATCGGGCTGATGAGTATGGTGGCCAACGTGATCCCGGTCATCTGCATTTTCGGAATTATGGGAATCTACAATATTCCTTTGGATATGGCCACTATTCTTATCGGCAGCATTGTGATTGGGCTTGTCGTGGATGATACAATTCACTTTCTTCACCATTTCCGCAGAGCTTATGAGGAAACATCGAGTGTTGAGGCGGCAGTGCGTGAAACCCTGAATTCCACTGGTCGAGCCCTGGTTATTACCAGTCTCGTACTCTGTGGTGGTTTTTTTATCTACACGACCTCCTATCTAGCAAGTAATGTAAGGTTTGGTTTGTTAACCGGTTGTGCGGTTCTTTTGGCACTGGCAGCAGATTTCTTTCTGGTGCCCGCATTGCTCAGTCTTGTTTATGAAAAAAGGGAGGGATTATGAAAAAGTATAATATCTATCAAATTGATGCATTTCCAAAGCACAGTTTAAAGGAAATCCAGCCGGTGTCATAGTAAACGCAGACGGTTTGTCCGAATATCAAATGCAGCTTATCGCCGGAGAACTGAGCAACTCAGAAACCGCTTTCCTTTATCTGGACGTATAACGTTACAATAACGCTTGACAATGGTATAACCAAAGTTATACTATTCAGTTATGAAAACAGCCATCTCCATTCCAAACGACATTTTTGTGTCGGCAGAGCAATTGGCAAAACGGCTTAATATGTCGCGCAGTGAGCTATATACACGTGCCATAAAGCAGTATATAGCCGAGTGCCGTCATACCGGGGTGAAAGAGAAACTTGACCAAGTCTATGCATCCGATATCACAACCATTGATCCGGCTGTACTAGATGCACAGGCAATATCGATTCCTATGGAAGAATGGTAATGCAGCGCGGCGAAATCTGGTGGGCCACACTTCGACCGCCGACCGGATCTGAACCAGGATACAGACGCCCCGTACTTATCATTCAGAGTGATGATTTCAACGAGAGTCGGATCAACACAGTTGTTGTTGCTGTGTTAACTTCTAATCTCCACCTCAAAGCCGCCCCTAGTAATGTATTTTTATCGAAACGGAGCACCAAGCTCCCAAAGGATTCGGTGGCCAATGTTTCCCAGGTTATCACCTTGGACAAATCTTTCCTTACGAAGCGAATCAGCCGGCTTTCCAGAGACAAGATGAATCTTGTGGATGATGGTATCCGTCTCGTACTCAATTTGTAGAATTACCGTTGAACATGCAAATGAGGCTCCCCGCCGCGAGCGGGCGGTGTATCGAAGCGGATAAATCTCTTAATCCAAATTTGAAACATCAATCTCTTCAGCAATTGGCGTCTGCGGCTTTTTTTTGCCTTCCATGTCATCGCGTCAGAATCGATTTTAGGAGATCCGGCCGGTCGGTTATGATCCCGTCAACTTTGCCTTTGATCATTCGGTGCATATCCGATTCCCGGTTCAGTGTCCATACGTATACGTCAAGCCCCAAACCGTGAGCCTGTTGCACCAGCAGCGGTGTCATTCCGCGGCCATTACCGTTTGCATGCGCGTAGTTGCTGGCCCAACATTGGCCACCGACGGCCTTTATCGCCCGGGGAATCGAATCATAATCATCAATATCGATTCCGGCCAACCACGGGGATGCACCCGGTTTGTTTTTTTGAATGGTATCAAACCGTATAGATGCCGACGTTAAGTGAGCCGTGCGCACACCGGGCATGACCTCCCGAATATACCTGAGGCTTCTCCAATCAAAAGAAATCACCCAGGCCCTGTCCATGAAGCGTTCTTCATTCAGGATTTTGGCGACGGCACCTGCGACAAGTTTGGGGGAATTTGATGCCCGGGGCTTTACGGGCGAGGTTTTGATCTCAATAATCAAAACGGTTTTTTTATTCGTTTTCTTGAGTAGTTTTATGACTTCACGCAGGGTCGGAATATATTCTCCGTCAATATCTCTGCGGATCGGGTATTTGCGAGCATATTTTGACGTATCTTTCAACTTCCCCACGTCATAGGCTTGAACTTGCGCCTGCGTCAGATCTTTGATCAGCGGCCGCTTTTTTATCCAGCGGCCTTGAGGATCACGGGTGAGAGCCGAATTTAGTCGATAATCATGGGTAACAACCACGACGTTGTCGGCCGTGAGGTGAACATCCAACTCGATGGCGTCCACCCCGATCTCGATCGCCTTTCTAAATCCTGAAAGGGTATTCTCCGGCATGAGCCCGGCGGCGCCGCGATGTCCGACGATCTTGATTTCAGCCACCGTCACCGAAAATTCCGGTAAAATGAACAGTGCGATAATAGCTAATAATCCGATCTTGTGGATTCTAAATGGTATTCTCATTATTTTTCCTCCGATACGACCCAGCGTCAGACAAATAGATTGCATATATCAAAAATATGATAATCTTACACCAATATTTCCTATTCACACCCCATGCGAGACAGGCAGCTTAATATATGAACTAGTCTGCGGCAAACCACGGAGTATCTATTAATGATACATTCTATCCCAATGCAGCAAGCTGAGGTGATTTAAACCAGGCAGATTTCGCATTCTCCACCGCACATGCAATGTACTCTGCGTAATCTGTGGATTAACGCGATGACAACTTCCGAAGAAATCATACTCATCAATATTACGGGTAAAGACCGGCCCGGCTTGACCGCTACCCTGGCAGGCGTGCTGGCCCAGTATCATCTGAATATCCTGGACATCGGCCAGGCGGTGATCCACGATTATCTGTCTCTGGGGATCCTGGTGGAAATTCCGGTCGAACATCAGTCCTCATCCGTTTTGAAGGATCTGCTCTTTGCCGGTCATTCCCTGCAGGTGTCGATCACTTTTACGCCTATCGAGCTGGATCGATACGAACAATGGGTGTCGGAGAAAGGCAAGGACCGTCGCATCATCACGCTTCTGGGACGCCGCCTTACGGCGGAGCAGATCGCAGAGGTGGCGGCGGCCGTGGCCGCTCATGACTTGAATATCGATGTCATCACCCGGCTTTCGGGCAGGATCTCCCTTTGGGATCGGCAGAGTCTTCCCAATGCCTGCGTTCAGTTTTCGGTAACCGGCCGGCTGGACAATCCAGCGACGCTGCGCGGCAAATTGCTGCAGATTGCCTCGGAAAAAGGCGTCGACATCTCCATCCAGCGCGATGATATTTACCGGCTCAACCGCAGACTGGTCGTATTCGACATGGATTCCACGCTCATTCAGGTGGAAGTCATCGACGAACTGGCCAAGATGGCCGGTGTCGGCGAGCAGGTAGTGGCCGTAACCGAATCGGCCATGCGCGGTGAGATAGATTACCGCGAGAGCGTCATCCGCCGGGTAGCCCTGCTCAAAGGACTCGATGAGCGGGTGCTGTCACAGGTCGCCGCCGGCCTGCCGCTGACCGAAGGTGCCGAACACGTCCTGCGTACGCTCAATCGACTCGGATTCAAAACCGGAATCATCTCCGGGGGCTTTAAATATTTCGGTCTCCATCTGCAGGAAAAACTCGGCATCGATTATCTTTACGCAAACGATCTCGAAATTCAGGACGGCAGGCTTACCGGCAATCTGGTGGGAGAGATCATCGACGGCCCCCAAAAGGCCGAACTGCTCAAAAGCATGGCCTTGCTCGAAAATATCCGGCTGGAGCAGACGGTGGCCGTGGGAGACGGGGCCAATGACCTGCCCATGCTCAGCATTGCCGGCCTGGGGGTGGCGTTTCACGCCAAACCGATCGTGAAAGAAAAAGCCCAACGATCGATATCCAATGTCGATCTGGAGGGCTTGCTTTACTTGATCGGGATCAGTGAACGCGAAATACAGTAACACACTGGTGGATTTCTCTGCCTGGTATGGGGGTCAATGCCAGCAAAGCATTGGTTGATCTAGGAGCCTGCGGCCAAGTACGCCCTAGCAAAACAGAAAATCGTGTTCAGTTCAACCTAATCCAGCGGCCTGAACCAATCCTTAAAACGATCGTCTCGAAAAGCGGTGATATCTTCCATCAGCTTCATGAGTTGTTCAGTTATCGGCCCGGGGGCCTGAAGGTTCCGGTTTTCAAATCGGTCCATCGGCGATACTTTAATGCCCGAATGGGAGGTGAAGATTTCATCGGCCGTGTATAGCTCTTGCGGCAGGACCGGATCCTGCGAAACGGGAATACCGGCGATGGGCGCGGCCTCGAGAACCGACATACGCGTAATGCTGGACAGAATCCGGCCCAGGGGCGGTGTCTTGAGAACACCGTCTTTGACCAGGAATACCGACTCGATCGAACCTTCGGTCAAAAAGCCGTCTGTTCCCACCAGCAGGCCGACGTCAAAACCGCGGTTATTCGCATCCTTGCGCGCCAGGTATCCGTTCAAGTAGTTTGAACAGGATTTGGCCGAAACCGGTACCGTCTCCGGGTGGATTTTGCGCCATCTCGAAATACAGGCCGATACCGGCTGGACGTCGTCCAGGCCTAGTTCCTCGCTGTCCGGTATGGCGAAAATCGCCAGATCCAGCTTGGAATCCAGAACCAGTTTGATGACCGCCTCCTCACCCCAGTAGGCCAGGATCTTGATCAAACCGCGTCCCATGTTGTTGGCTTTGACGGCCTGTGCCACGGCATCGACGATCTCTTCACTGGTATAGGCCATTTCCATTTCCAAAAATTCAACGCTTTTCATCAGCCGTTTGAGGTGTTCGTCAATCCGAAAGGCAAAACGGCCGCCAGGGCCTTCGTGAATACCGAAGACCTCAAAGACTGCTGAGCCACGGGAAAAACCGTGAGACAATAGCGGCACGGTGGCCTTATGCCATGGGATAAGCTCCCCGTTACACCAGACTTTAGACTCGTTGTTCATAGATACCTCCTCGGCAGATAAAAAGGTTATAAATTTGAATTGTACCTTCAGTAAGATTTGGCTTAGGTGCTTAGTAACTTTATATTGACAAATTGTTGTCAATCTCAGACAGAATATTGTTTTTGCATTAATAGATGATGTTACGAGTTGCGGGTTGCGCGTTGCGAGTTAGAATAAAGGAAACCATCCTATTGAAGACCCGTAACACGGAACACGCAACAATCATTTTACTGTCCAGTATATTATTAACTGCCCTGAAAGAGCCACATTTTTAAACGTTATGATAAAAAATGGTTAGGCACCTATGGCTTTATTTTGACAACATATTGTAAGAAGCCAATTGAATATTTTCGATTGAAGATTGATCCGCCGGAGGCGGACCTTTCCTCCTCCGGCGGATCAATCTTCAATCGTCAATTCCGGTTTATCCGGATTGGGCTTTATCGAACCTTCCCTCTTGCGGCAATGATCAGTTCCGTCTCTACATTGCCGCCCCGGATGCCATACGCTGTATTGGACAGGTTGATGACCGTGCAGGCATGATTGGGAATGATTCTGACCCGCTCACCGATTTCCAGATTTTCACTCGAATCCAATACCATGACGCCGTGTTCTTCGGAAAGCCTTTCGAGCACTGCTTTCTTATTCAGGACCATGCCGAATCCTTTCAGCATCTCCTGACCGTGAGCCCCTTTGTCCAGCGCAAAGACCTTGCTGCCCGCATCGACCACAGCCCGGTCAGGCGCCGGCCGGCTTATCACCGTGGCAATTACCGTCAACGCGCATTCCTTCGGGTCGGCAACGCCCAGGGCGATTTGCATCCCATCCAAAAAGATGTAATTGCCGGGCCTTATCTCGTTGACACCGCCGCGCCCTTCCCAAACCCGCATGGTCGGGGTAGACCCTACCGATACAACTTCGGGTTGAACACCAAGCGCCTTAAAGTGACCGGCAGTTTCGGCCATAATTTCGCTTTCGAATCTGCTGACGTCCTTGACCTGTTCAATGTTCTGTTTGCCGTAAGCATGACCGGCGTGGGTAAAAATACCTTTAAACCTGATGCCGGGTAGGTCTTTGATAGCTTTAAGCAGCTCAACCGCAGACCGGCCCGGCAGTACGCCGCAGCGGTTCAGCCCGCTGTCGATTTCAATGACATAGTCGATTTTCTCAACGGCGGCTGAAAACGCATCCGAAAGGAGTTTTGCACCGGCCGGGCTGTCCAGACCCACGGACAATTTCACCCTTTTTGAAAGTGCGAGCAGCCGCTGAAGCTTGGCCGCGGTGACGATCTGATTGGCGATAAAGATATCATCGATTCGGGCATCAGCCATGACCTCCGCTTCCGAGACCTTGGCCGTGGTCACCCCCACGGCACCCATCTGAATTTGCGCCCGCGCCAGTTCGGGAATCTTGTGAGTCTTGATGTGCGGGCGCAGCATGGCACCGGCTGCATCGGCCTTTTTTTGCATGGCCTCGAGGTTTTTTTCGACCCGATCCAGGTCGATCAAAAGCGCCGGCGTGTCAACGTCATATGCGTTTAAATCTGTCACCATAATCCTCCTGTGGGATAAAAGATCGGCGCCGAATCTCGATCAGTGCGCAAATCGTTTTCGTCGGCATGCTGTGTTTAAACGTCGCGCACTATTTTAACGGACGTCGCCGTCGGCGAGTTGGAGATCCTCGGCATAGGCGAAGAGCGCCGGCGTCCCACCGGTGTGCAGGAAGACAACGGTCTCATTTTCACCGATTCTTTTCTGACGGATGTGATCGATGAGGCCGGCCATCGCCTTGCTCGAGTAGACCGGATCGAGAATTATCCCTTCGGTTTTGGCCACCAGTTTCATTGCCTGGCGGCATTCGGGTGTCATGACCCCATAGCGCTCGCCCACATAACCATCCTCGTTGTAAATCTCCTCCGGACGAAAAGTTACATCGAGCCCCAGCCGTTCGGCGGTCGCGCTGGCGATCCGGGCAATATCCGTGCTGCGGTCTTCATCCCAATGGATGGGTGTGATACCGATCACTTTGGTTTTGCGGCCCAGCGCTTTGGCACCCAGCGCCAGGCCGGCCGGTGTAATGTTGGCGCCGGCCAGGTAGATATGGTCGGCTTCCAGGCCCTGCTGCTGGAGCTGGCCATCGAGCTCCAGGAAGGCGTTTACATAGCCCACGGCCGACAACGAGAGCGTCGGTAGACCGAAGGGATTCATCAGGTAGGGTTTGCGTCCCTGCCGCTTTAGGGCCTGCGTTTTTTTCTCGAGTATCGGCGGGAGCTGCTGCAGGTCTTCACCCGCCACGATGGTAACGTCGGCGCCGAGAAGATGGTCCAACAGGAGATTGCCCTGCAGGGCGGCTCCTTTGACCCCATGCACAAGGGTCAAATCCGCCTGCATCCCTAATTTGCAGGCCGCAGCCACGGTTTGGCGGCACCAGTTGGACTGTGAACCGGCACCGATGACGATGGTGTCGGCCCCTTGCTGCCGGGCCTCGGCAAAAATAAATTCCAGTTGGCGGGTCTTATTCCCGCCAAAGGCAAGGCCGGTGCAGTCATCGCGTTTCATCCAGATCTGCGGTCCCCCCAGCGCTTCTGTCAGACGGGGGCAAAACTCCAGCGGTGTCGGCAGATGCGCAATCTGCATCCGGTCAATCTTATCGATGCGCGACTGCAGGATCTCCCGGGAAAGGATATGCTTGTCATTTATCATGATCATCATCTCTTTAAAACAACAGGATGGTTATTTTCGCCTATCCATGAAAATAGAAACGTCGCAATAAAGATGTCCGTGATTCCCGCATCTGCCATGACCTCTGCTTCCGAGACCTTGGCAGTGGTCACCCCCACGGCACCCATTTGAACTTGAGTACGCGCCAGTTCGGGAATCTTGTGAGTCTTGATATGCGGGCGGAGAAGCGCATCGGCTGCATCGGCCTTTTTTTGCATTGCGTCAAGATTTTTTTCGACCCCATCCAGGTCGATCAAAAGTGAAGGTGTGTCAATGTCAAATGCGTTTAAATCTGTCACCATATATCCCCATGTCGAATATACGCCAATTCTATTACCATCCTAAAGTCCACGGTGCCGCTGGTACCAGTTTCGGCATGAGCAGGTGGGGCAGTGCCAGTGAAAGGAAGGGTAAATAGGTAGTTGCCAGCACCACGGGAACCGAACAGGTGAAGATGAATATAAATTGGATTTTCAGCAGTTTGTCCACGCTGCAATTCCCAACGCGACCTGCCAGATAAAGGATGGGAGCAGTGGGCGGCGTCTTGTTTCCCAGCCCCAAATTGGTGCCCAAAATAGCAGCAAAATGGACCGGATGTATGCCAAGTTCCTTCATCAGGGGAAACAGAAGCGGCGCGGCCAGCAAGGTGCCGCTGAAATCGTCCATCAGCATGCCCAGAACCAGAAGGAACAAATTGACCATCAATAAGATCATATATTTATTTTGAGTGAAACCGGTCAGGGTTGAAATTAGACGTTGGGGGACCATCTCCATGATGTACATACGGCTTAAAATCATAATAAAAAAGATCATAAGCAGGATTACCCCGGTTGTGGTAATTGTTGACACCATAGCCTCTGTGAATAACTTTAAATTCAATGTTTTGTAGAAAAAAAAGCCCACCGGGATTGCATATAAAGCCGCTATTCCGGCGGCTTCGGTAGGGGTGAAAACCCCTCCGTAAATACCCCCCAATACAATAATGGGCATCAGCAGGGCAAAGAAACCTTTGTACAGTGATGTTCCAAAATCCTTGGCCTTTTGCTGCAACGGCGCCGGCGGCAACACTTTAATGGGCAGCTTGCGGCACATAAACCAATTGACCCCGCTATACAACACTACCATAATTAAGCCGGGTATGACTGTGGACAAAAAACAAGCCGCCACGGATTGCCAGGTGACCCAGGCATATAGCACCATGGGTACACTGGGAGGAATGAGCTGACCGAGGACTGACGGCGCTGCGACCAGAACTGTTGCGTGTCCCCGGGGATAGCCCCGCTCCACCATCCTGGGAATCATGACACTTCCAATGGCAGCCACCGCTGCGGAACAGGTGCCGGCGATGGCGCCGAATATGGCACAACTTATGATTGTAACAGTTCCCAGGCCGCTTTTGGTCCGACCCAATAAAGCATCCGAAATAGCCACCAGCCGTGTGGCAATACCTCCGGAACTTATGAGTCCGCCCATCAGGATGAAAAAGAGGATGGCCAGAACCGCCATGGAGTTTGTTTTGTGAAAACCCGTGGCCATCAGAAACATGGGATCATAGCCGCCCAGCAAAAACATAAATAAAACGGCCGCCATAAAACAAAAAGGCACCGGAACACCGATCACCAGCAACCCCACCAGAATCAACAAATCGATCAGGATTTCCATACCCTATGCAACCTCCTCCCCTGATAAGTTTTTAAAAAAAGGGGGCTTGCCGAAGCTCTCCAGAACATTGTCCACCAACTCGGCTATAAAATAAATAGACATCAATATGGCGCCGAAGAAAACGGCGCTCTGGGAAATAACCATTGGCAGCAGCAGTGCCTGTGAGGTTTCACCCTTCTCAATACCCCAGACAAAATACGGATAACTCCAGCTGACCATTATTAGGGACAAAGCTACGGTAATCAAGCTGCTGAAGGAGTTAACTCGGGCAAGAGATCTCGGCTCTTTAAACCACAAATGCACCAATTCTGCTTTGATATGACTGCGCTCATAGGCACCGTAGGACGCCCCCAGAAAATACAACCACATGGCAATCAGCGTAACCATCTCTTCCACACCAAAAAGGGGGGAGCCAAATACATAGCGGAGCATCACCTCAATAAAAATCAACACGGTAACAATACAGCCGGCAAGGATAATGAAGCCTTTTTGGAAATATAGCAGTCCATTCCAAAGCATCAGACCGATTTTTCTCATTTCTTCACCAAACTTTCACGATAAATAGCCAAAGGGAGTCAAAACTCCCTTTGGCTATAAGCTAAGTTGCGTTTATTTTACCGGCATGCCCACTTCTTTACGGCACCGATCCACCAGCATTTTGCCCATGAGCGGTTCCATTTTGGGCCATACATCTTCCCGGATGGCCTTGGCAAAGGCCTTTAATTCCTGATCGGTGGGCACAAGGACCTTCAGACCAAATTCCTTTAACTTCTGACGATATTCCTCGTCTTCTTGGAGAAAATAATCCCAGCGGCCTGTCACCTGTCGCTCTGCCGCCTCCACCAGGATTTTCTGGTCGGCCTTGGACAGTTCGTTGAAAAGCTCGAGATTCATAAAAAACCACCAGGGCTCCAGATAGTCGTTGTACTGGATCCACACTCCCTGGATGTCGCGGAATTGATAACCCTGGAATGGCGGGCCACCCATTTCACCGTCGGCAACTCCTGTTTGAATGGCGCTAAAGGCCTCGTTGTACGGAATTGTGGAAGGGATATACCCCAACCGCTCATAAGTCAGCTCACAGGCTTTCAAGGGCATGACCCTGATTTTCATTTTGTTAGGCTTCATTTCCCGCCAACCATCCGGTACTTTCCTTGTGGTCATGTCGGCCCAGCCCATCGGAAAGAGCGCCAGGCCCTTTATACCCTGATCCAACAATAATTCATCCACCATGTCAAAGACCCAGCCGCCTCTCTTGTAAGCGGCCTTGGCTTCTGCGGTGTTAGTGAACAGGTAGGGCATATAGTAACCAATGTTCAGTCTGGGATCATAGGTCGGGGCAAGGGGTTGCAGCGCCATTTGATAGTCGCCCCGCATGACCCTCTCATGGCATTCGACCCAGTCACAGAGCACGCCACCCGAGTGCACCTGGATGGTAATGCGACCGTCTGTTTTTTCTTTTACTTCGTCGGCAAAAGCCTGGGCGCGCCGGTGTTGATCGCTGTCTACGGGCATGACTTGCGTCAAGCGCCATTTGTATTTTTTGGCAATCGCCTGGGGCGCCCAGACGCTTCCCAGAACAATAGCCAATCCCAAGCAAACACACAGTAAAATTTGCCATTTTCGAATCATGATTTACCTCCTTTTTATGGTATGGGTTGTACGAATTATCCAACCTGTCGAAATAACTTTCAGTTGACATTCAGCTCCCGGGTCTTTCGGCGGCCTGGAGATTTTGAATAATATTATTTCAACAGGTTAGTCCAGTTTTTCATCCCTGCCGGGCAGATTCGGCTCTGGTTGCATAATTCTCTCAGGTGGGAGGCGGTCGTTTCAATGGACCCTCATAAACAGCCGGCTTTCTCTGCTCAGTGACTTTTCTAAAGTCGTGTCACTATTAAAGCGGCCGAATTGGAAAGGACTGCTTCATTTTCCTGTGCAAGCAATCTTTAAATATTCAGGATTCAAGATCCAGGATTTTTGTATAACCATACACCCATTGGGTTGTCAAACAATATCCCAGGCTCGATTTGATATTTTATGAATTTATAAACGCAGGGAAGACCGGAGGGCTCTGCGTATGGTACGAAATTGGGAGCGAGATAGGAGACGGCCGGCCAGAACGTTATTGACGAGCCGCTGCAATGAAAGATTCCGACTGCGGGAAACAATCCCTGTTTTATGACACTTCCGGCTAGCGGATATCGCGCCTCGACAATTCGGTGCGCTGTTTCGTGTCTTTACCGGCAGAGCGGTGCATCAATGGAACGTCCTGGGTCGCCTCCCGGGACATTAATTCAAAAGAGAAGTCGTTCGGGGTAAAAAGGGGGTCGTCATCTCCGAGAACCAACGCATGCGCGAGCACTGTGTCCATGTGATCTACGCAAACGATTTCAATCTGCTTTAAGATACTGTTGGGTATGTCGTTTAAATCCTTCTTGTTATATTCGGGAATGACAACCTTTTTAATCCCGCCTCTGTGGGCCGCCAGAATCTTTTCCTTCAAACCACCGATGGGAAGAACCCGGCCACTCAAAGTGATTTCCCCGGTCATGGCGATATCCCGGTGCACCGGCCTTTTAGTCAGGGCGGACACCATCGAGGTGCACATGGTTATCCCTGCCGAAGGCCCGTCTTTGGGGATTGCGCCTTCGGGTATGTGGATATGTAGATCAAATTTTTTATAAAACGCATCATCGATCATCAGATTTGCGGCCCGCGAACGCACGAAGGTTGCGGCTGCTTCGGCGGATTCTTTCATTACTTCACCCAGCTTGCCGGTCACGGTCAGTTTTCCCTTGCCGGGCACAACCAGCGTTTCGACACAAAGCAGCTCTCCACCTACCTGAGTCCAGGCCAGTCCGGCAGCCAGTCCGACCTCATCCTTTTCCGCCACCTGGCTGTGTCTGAAGCGGGGCGGCCCGAGGTACTTCCGAATCGAATTTGCGGTAACCTTGAATCGATTTCTGGTTTTATCTTTCACAATGACACGCGCCATCTTACTGAAGATCGAAGCGATTTCCCGTTTGAGATTTCTAACCCCGGCTTCACATGTATATTTACGGATAATCGCCAAAATCGCATTCTTCGAAAGGTGCACCTTCACGTTTTCAAGGCCGTTGATCATTTTCTGCCGGGGAATCAGAAAGTCTCTGGCAATATGGTATTTTTCATATTCGGTATAGCCGGACAGGCGGATGATCTCCATTCTATCCTGCAAGGGTAGCGGTATATTCGGCAGGGTATTGGCGGTCGTGATAAAAAAGCTATCGGAAAGATCGTAATCAACATCCAAATAGTGGTCGTTGAAGCTGTTGTTCTGTTCCGGATCAAGAACTTCCAGAAGGGCTGCTGAGGGATCTCCACGAAAGTCCATACTCATTTTATCAACTTCGTCCAGGCAAAATACAGGATTATTGACCCCGGCTTTTTTGAGGGACTGAATGATCTTGCCGGGCATGGCGCCGATGTAAGTGCGCCGATGGCCTCTGATCTCGGCTTCGTCCCGCACCCCTCCCAGGGAAAGACGCACATATTTTCTTCCGGTAGCATGGGCCACTGATTTCGCCAGAGATGTCTTGCCCACGCCGGGTGGGCCGACCAGGCACAATATCGGTCCCTGGACTTTTTGGACCAGAGATTGAACGGCAAGGTAGTCCAGGATTCGCTCCTTTGGTTTTTCAAGCCCGTAATGTTCCGCGTTTAAAATAGTCTCGGCCCGGTGCATGTCATTCAGGTTTTCACTTTTTTCGTACCAGGGCAAACTGAGCATCCACTCGATATAGTTACGCACCACCGTTGCCTCCGGCGACATGACCGGCATTTGTTTCAGCTTTTTAAATTCTTGTCTGATCTTTTCTGCAGCCTCTTCAGACATCTGCTTTTGATCGATTTGGTTTTCAAGCTCCCTGATATCGTCGGCCGAATTGTTTTCCTCCCCTATTTCTTTTTTAAGGGCTCGCATTTTTTCCTGGAGATAGTATTTCTTCTGGCGTTTCTCCATCTGTTTTTTAGCACGGTCCGCTATGGTCTGTTCCGTATTGTAAATTTCAATTTCCACCTTCATCATATCCAGCAGAAGATAAAGCCGCTTAAAGGTGACGACCGTTTCCAGGAGACGCTGCTTGTCCTCTATTTTAAAAGATATTTGAGCAGCGATCGTATCGGCCAGCTGTGAGGGATTGGTTATGGCAGCCACACTGCTGAGAAGGTCATCGGAGATATTTTTATTCAGATCGGCATATGCTCTGAAGTTTTTGATGATCGTTCTACGCAGTGCCTCGCCCTGGGCAGCCGGAATTTCCGGTGCTTTCATCAGGTCGGTCTCGGCCCGGCAAAAGTCATTCGTGTGAACAATGCGTTTGATTCGGGCCCGGGTAATTCCCTCGATCAAAACCTTCACCGTGCCATCGGATAGATGAAGCAGTCGCAGCACCTGTCCGCTGGTTCCGATAAGGTTGAGTTCGTGGTCATGCGGGTCGTCAATATTGGGATTTTTCTGGCTGACCAGAAAAATTCTTTTATCCCCGTCCACGGCAGCGGAAAGGGCATTCACGGATTTTTTGCGCCCGACTAAAAATGACGCTACCTGGTAAGGGAAGATCACAATATCCTTCAGGGGTAACAGTGGTAAAAAGGCCTTGGTCGAATTCATTTCATAGTCTCTGTCGTTTTTTTGCAGATTATTTATCGTTGCATACATCCTATTTTCTTCCAGATCCTGCAAAAAAGCTCGAATCTGCCAAAGGTCAGCTTAGGAGTTATCAGCAAGTGTCTTTCAGTATTAAGTCACGGTGGTTTAGCCGAAATTTGTATCAGTTGGCAGGCAGCTTTTTCCGATTGTTCCACCACGCATTCCAGATGCAGTCTTTTAGTTTTTCTTCCGATATAGTATATTGCTTGGCCCGCATAAACAGGTCGGTAAAATAATAGACGGACTTCTTGGGGCATTTGGTCATGAGCAGCTCGGCGCTGTCCTGCAACACCTTACAATCGCGGCATAACGCCGTTTCATTCAGATCCTGCGCATCCTTTTCCTGCACCGCATCACCACAGATTCTGCATTCGATCACTTTGTGCGACTCCTGTATTTACTGCAATGTCTTCAACTCTTGCCGAGCGACTGAATCTGAATCCTGATCCTTCCCCGCACGCACGATTTGCTTGTAAGCCGTCACAACTTTGGCGATGCTTATCTCAATCTGCCGTGTCGCCTCTTCCCGGCTCACGATTTCGTTAGCGATCATCAGGTTGATAATCGAATGACACAGGGCCGTTGTGTGAAAGTCGGCCCGATCAAGATTCGTCAATGCTTTCCAAATTTTTTCCGTATCGGCTGTCATACTGTCTTTACCTGTTCGTTTGCCGGTCCATCAGCTTCTGCAAAAGCGGTGTTCTATCCGTTATCCAGTTATTTTCTTCATCAAACAGCTTCTTTTGTTCATAATACCATCCAAAAAGGTACTGTAAGAGCGCTGTCAGCAATACACATCCAAAAATGATGAAGAATATATAATGGGTAGGAATATCGAGAACGTTTTTTAAAAATATACCAAAAAGCATCCCGGTGTTTATCAAGCTCATGATCACGCTTAGTTCCAGTTGACCACGAACGAGCAAATTCCTGTGATGTATATACTTCTTGGCTATGTTCTTAGAAGCCATTCTTGTCTTCCCTGTTATTGAACCGTTTTTGTTTCCACCCAAGCATCTAAAATCGAGCGAGGATCAGACACCGCATCCGCGACCTCCTTGCGGATCGACAGAACTTTGGGAATGCTTTTTTCCAGCTCTTCTGCGGCCTGCTCCTGGGTCACGATACCTTTTTCTATCATCAAGGTTATGATCGCATGGCAAAGGGCTGTCGATTGAATATCGGCCTTATCTAAATTGATCAGGGCCTGCCAGATTTTTTCGAGTTCAGAATGCACCGTATTAACTACTCCTTTTCATTCGCAGCGGTCTGTTTTTCACGTTTGTGACAGCCGCATTTTCTGCGTTTTTTATCTATGTTGCCGATCAAACGCATCATTTGATCGGGGGTGAGCGGTTTTTGGCAATAATCATCCAATTCCGGTCGGATCGAATCCATTACCAGGTGCTTGCCCCCAATACCGGAAACAACCAGCACCGAGGTCTGTGAATGATTTTTCTTAATCCACTGCAAAAGCTGGATGCCGCTAACCTTGGGCATGATAACGTCCGTAATCACCAAATCATACGAATTCCCGTCACAAGTCGATGCATCAATTTTTTGGCACGCATCTTCACCGTCTTTGGCCGAATGAAGAATGAACCTTTGGCGCTTCAGATGGCGTTTGACGGTGTTGATAAATTCTTCTTCGTCATCTACCACCAATATTCGTTTGATAGCTTCGACTTTCAATTTTTCCTCTGAACCTGATCGGTTTTTGAACCACCGGACACTTGGCGAATTCGGTATCCTACCCCAGTCGATGTGGCTTTAACAGTAAATCCCCGCCGGCTATTGTAAAGCAATCAGCATGCCATCGGGTCTATTGCCGGCCCTTTTCTTTAACTATCTGTATTTATTTGTCTTTGTACCGATATTCATAGAATGACCCCACACCCCGAGGCGAACTATTTGTCTCGGGTGATAAAGCCAATGAGGGTGATCCTTTGAAGGAGATGCAATAAGGAATTGATATTTTTGATTAATTTTGGAACGACTTTTTTGTCGCCGGCAGGCGACATGGTAGTCGCTTTGGCCTGATATAAAGGGATGGTGATCTATGAAGCCTCAAGCAGGGATTCCCAGTGCGGATTATGTCTTAGCTCGGCGAGCTTGCGCTGCACCTGTCTTGGCGATACGTCTAATATCTGAGCAGTTTGACGGGTGTTTCCCCTGGTATGCAGATAGACGTAGACCAGATGGGCATTGTAATTTTCCTTGAAACTGCATAAGGTGCGGGCAAGGGAAGGTGCCCGGGGCGACGCTTCACCCAGATGTTTTGGTAAAATCATTGAAGCGTCGGCCAGCAGCACGGCGTTTTCCACTATCTGAGCCAGTTCGCGGATGTTGCCGGAATAATTCTTGCTGGCCAATACATCCAAGGCCTCGGGGCTGTAACCCTGAACGAATTTATGATGGCGAGCGCACGCCTGTTTTAAGAAATGGTCGGCCAGAAGGCGGATATCATCTGATCTTTCCCGCAGGGTCGGCAGGTGAATATGCGCTGATTTAATCCGGTATAAAAGATCCAGCCTGAATCTGCCTTGACGACAGGCGCTGTCCAAATCCTTGTTGGTGGCCGAAACAAAGCGCACGTTTATCGGCGTTGGTATGGTTTCGCCCACCCTGTTAATGGATTTATCCTCCAGAACCCGCAGGAGTTTGACTTGAAGCCCGGGCGACAGTTCCCCGATTTCATCCAAAAACAGGGTTCCGCCGTCTGCCTGTTGAAAAAAACCCTTTTTGTCATTTTCGGCACCTGTAAAAGCACCTTTTACATGACCGAAGAACTCTCTTTCAAACAGCGTTTCGGAAACGGACGGGACATTCACGGCAACAAATGGACCGTCGGGAGCCGGGCCTGCGCGGTGGATGGCGCGGGCCATCAACTCTTTGCCGGTACCGGATTCTCCAGTAATCAAAATGGGATTGCCACTGCGCGCCATGATCCGGGCGTAGGAGATCAATTCATTCATATGCGGGTTGCGGGTGATGATATCGCCGAATGCATTTGCGGTCTCACGCGCATCGAAGCCTGAGCGTGCGCCGGCCAGACCGACCAGCAATCCCCTGCGCTCAAAGGCGCGCTCAATTGACAGAATCAGACGATCGTTATCGGCCGGTTTTACCAGATAATCGTAAGCCCCCACACGAATGGCCTTAACGGCGGTGGCGATATCATCCACAGCCGTAAGGATGATGAATTCGGTTTGCGGGCGAAACGGTTTGGTGGCCTCCAGCACCTGCAATCCATCCACTACCGGCATTAATAGATCGAGCAAAACGATGTCATAATCGTTATTCTTGATTTTGGGGATGGCATCTTTGCCGGTGGCGCATATCTCCACATTCGTATAACCCCGCCTTTTCAGAAGGCGTCTGACAGAGCTCAGAGCGACCGGCTCATCGTCCACAACCAGAATTTTCATAGTATTTGCCTGTCGATCGAGCTGATGATTTCGAGCAACTTTCTTATTTCAAACGGTTTTTGCACGAGATAATCCGGTTCGGGTGCGTCCGCCGGCTTTTGGTCGGATGCATCGGGGTGCCCCGTATATAAAATAACCGGCATTAGCGGGAACTTTCCTTTGATTTTCTTGAGCAGCTCCCAGCCGTTTATTCCGGGCATGGCGATATCGGACAGCACCACGTCGATTTCGGGATGGTCCATCAGGTACGCCATAACGCCTTCCGGCGTGTTGGTGATCTTGAGGGACATATCCTTGAGTTCGGCAAAAGAGTCACGCAGCAGGCTCAGGACCATCTCTTCATCATCCACGCAGAGGATGGCCGGCTGAAGCTCGAGCTGAACTTGGCGATCGATCGGCAGGAATACTGTAAAGCGACTGCCTATCCCCGCTCGTGAATGCACCCCGATGATACCCTTGTGCTCCCGGACCAGACCATATGAAACCGAAAGCCCCAATCCGGTTCCACCGGCCTTGCGCCGGGTCGTGAAAAAAGGGTCGAAGATCCGATCCAGTACATCCGTCGCCATGCCGATGCCGTTGTCTTCAACTTCGATCAGAACCGATTTAAGTCGCTCAACATAGCGGGTCGTAATGGCAAGCCTTGCCTGTTCTCTATCAGGTATTGCGTGGGTGGCATTGACCACCAGGTTTGCCACCACCTGTTCCAATTTCTGAAAATGCCCCAGGATATCAGGCAGCTTGTCGGCAAGGTTGACATCTATTTGGGCTATGGATTTCCTCAGTTGGGCACCGACGATGGACAGCGTCTTTTTGACCACCTCATTGACCTGCACGGGCTTGGGGTGGACGCTCTCGTCTATACGGGCAAAATCCTTCAGATTGGCCACCACCAGGTTAATACGCTCTGAGCCTGTTTTGACGGCCTGAATGATTTCGCGCATGTCCTCACATAGCTCGCCGATGCTCAGGCCGTCTTTTCTCCAGGCCGGATGAGCGGCCGCATAATCGGCAACAATCGGTTCAAATATCTCCCATGTTTCATCCAGCAGGGGAATATTATAGGTGATGAAACTGTTTGGATTATTGATTTCATGGGCTACCCCCGCCACGACTTCACCCAGCGAAGCAAGTTTGTCGGCCTGGATCAGCTGCTGAAGTCGGTACTCGGACTCCTGGCGCAGTTTCTGCTCTTCGGTGGTGTCCTGCCAGGTGCCCACAATGCGGCTGACTGTTCCATCCGGCAGTCTTACATGGCGTCGCGTATCACTGAACCATATAAACGATCCATCGGCGATCCGGAATCGATATTCTAATCGATAATTATTGCGTTCAGGAGGAATCGACAACTTGGCCAGCACCTGTTTTCGATCACCCGGATGGATATGCTTGACCCAGAATCTCGGATCCTGGATAAATTGTTCCGGTGTGTACCCTGTAATTTCCTCGATCGTGTTGCTGACATAGGTAATACTGAAATTATCTTCAGCCTTGCAGGCATACGGTACGATCGGCAAGGATTCCAGCATCACGGATAACTGTTCCGTCGTGTGCCGCAGTTCTTCCTCGGCCCGCTTGCGCTCTTGAATCTCAAGGTATAGCTGGCTGTTTTTCTCGTGCAGTTGGCGGGTTCGCCTTTCCACAGTTTTGATGACATGCTCGTTATAGTTTCTCAATTCCTTTTCAATTCTTTTGAATCTCATGGCCTGGTCCAGAGCTGCCGGCAGGGTTTTGAGATATTTGTTTTCAGGGTCTTTTATCAGGTAACCCGCAGCACCGGCCTTCATCGCCCTGAGGGACAGCGCCTCATTACCGGCTTCGATTACGACCACAAACGGAATATCCGGATGATCATCATTTATCAGGTCAGCAGCGTCTCCGTCGCCAAGCATATAATCCGTCAGGACGACATCATAGTTTCCGATTTCAATGCTGTGCCGGCCGTCTGAGACCGAGCCGGCGAAGGCCCAGTCGTATAACGGGGTTTCCGTTTTTACAAAGTGCTCAAAGTCGATCTGATCCGACGGCTTGTTCTGAACCCGTAATATGTTAATCCTATGCGTATCCATATTTATACCCAGCCCGGCCAAGCCGGAATTGATGATTGAAGATTGACGATTGAAGATTTGTGGAGGTCGCTTCGCTCCGTCATTTTAATGATTGTTTTATTAGAATTGATAGAATTCCTTAAGTATTCAATATTCAATCGAAAATATTCAATCTGTTTCTCACAACATGTTGTCAGGAAAAAGGCTCTAAGGGCCTAAATCGAATCGCGCATAAAAATAAGCGGCTGCATTTTGCTCCTCAGGGCCCGGATGCCCTGTAATAATGTTGAAAATCTTCAATCGTCGAGGAATTTTCAATTGCATGTGTGGGGTGAGAATAAACCGAATTGGATCCTATAGTGCCTTCCGCTGTCTTCACCAGGGCTGGTGGCTTCACTCTGAAGTAAACGAGTAGGTTGTTTCCAAACTGCGAACACCAGGCCATACCGCTTTTCACCGGCATTGCCCGAACGCGTCCATTCTCTCTTTAATTGGCCCGATATTCCTAGGGATCTACATCTCAAGCGACTCACACATAGTGGTCAACACGTCGATGTATTCATTCTGGCCTTTTAATAAACGGCTCATTTCGATTAGGATGCCCGCAATCTGAGCCAGTGCTTGGACAAAATTCACATCATCCAGGGTGAATTCCCATTTTTCGGCGGTATAGGCCCGGACGGCGCCGATGGCTTCATCGCCTAACATGATGGGAACCGATAAAATGGAGGCGATGCCCTCCTTTTTGGCCGCTTCAGGATACTGGATTCGGGGATCATCGCTAACGTCATAAACCGCTACTGGACCGTCCTGGAGTGAATCGGCAATGGATCGCAAAGCGCTGATCGTCCCCTTGTTCAAATACTCCGTGCTCAATCCTGCGGAAGCCGCAACTTCCAATTCTTTTGACTCGCGGTTCACCAGAAACAATGCACAGCCCTTGATATCCAGCGCCGACTTAATGCTCTCCACCGTCAATCTGATTATTTCTTCCGGATCCTTGGATTTGGAAAGAGATCTGGAGACCTTGAGCAGCGTATCATAGTTGATTTGCAAGTTTCTCATTGGCTTCTCCTTGTTCTGTGCGATTAACTGATGATAACAATTTATACCTGAATCTTGCATGAAAATTAATGTGAATGGAAAACAGTTAAAATTTTAAGAAGATAGTCGGGCTCAGTAAGGTTCAATCGGATGGGAAGCAGGAACAGTAACAGGAAAACCGCTTGAGAAAAAGCTGTAACGTCAATGACAGCGCGAAGAATCTTAACTGTCATTTTATTGTGTCGAAATTGAAAAATATTGTCAAATGAATTTATTATAAAAATACCACGATAGGAATTGACTCGAAGAGGCGTATGAGATAGTAGGGAATCATGGCCGCATGTTCAACCGGAATTAAATGAGGATACGCTTCAAATTTCAGTTTGTCAGAACCTGCATATTCGTTCACCTTGAAACAGAATTCCCTTACGTTGCAATCACGCTTCTGTAAACTGTAAAGTCCCGAAAAAGACGAAATGCCATTTCCATAGAAACGCTTTCTGCTTTCAGTAACTATTCATTGAAATCACATCATTTTTGCGAAGGATTTATTTAACCAAATATTCTCGCCACCGAGACACAAAGACACAAAGTTTAATGATAATAAACATTTATTCTTTATGTCTAGGTGCCTTGTGGCTATTATTACCGGCTTATCCGGGTTAGTTATTAAGAGACTACCGGCAAAAGATAGCAGGAGAATGATCTGATGAACGAACTTGCGCATAGCTTGTTTCAGGAAAAGGTCGATATGCGGATCCTTGCAGCCATCGAGGCCTCTGTCAATTTTGACGACCTGGATGATCTGTTCGAAGTCTACCTTTCGAATATTCTTCATATGGCTCCGGTACACAAAGCCGAAATTCAGCTATTCAGTCCTCAAAACGAGTTGGTAACGATAGCCTCTGCCAATTGGGTGCATAGCGACGGCCACCGCAAGCAGAAAGTTCGATCCGAAAGCTGGGTGCTGGATTACCGGGTAAAGTACGGCGTTCGCAGAATTCGCGTGCCCCTGATGCGGCCGGCCTTTTCGATCCCGCTGTTAGGTCCCGACGGAATTCTGGGATTTCTGAACATCCATCTGGACAAACTTCAAATAACCGACCCGGCGCTTCTGAACCATTTCTACCTGGCGGGTTTTCATATTGCAGCCAAAATAAGAGAAATTCGACTAAACGACAGAATAGAAGAATTACAGAACGAACTGCAGAACATGGTATCGAACAACATGGAGCTGCAGCATCGGGTGACGTCTCTCAGCAAAGAGCTGTACGCCGTCAGTGCCATCTCCACCAAAATCAACCAATCACTGGATTTTGACAAATCGCTGCGCAAATCGATGCTCACCACTCTTAAAGTATTTCAGGCTTGCAGCATTCTCGTGTACACCAAAACACCTGGTACCGCAAAGTTTGAATTGGCGGCCATCGAATCGGAAGACAAGCGCGATGATGCCATTCTGCCCAAGCTCCTGGTTAAAAAAAGGGAAAGGCAGTTCATAAAAGAACTGATGCAAACCAAGAAACCGAAAGTATTGGATGCTGTTTCAGAGTTTTTTAAAGGCGGGGGGCAGCCCGCAAGTATTCAATCCATAAAATCTGTCATCGGCGTACCTTTAAGCTCGAAAAACGACGCCTTCGGGGCAATGATTCTATTTCATAAATCCGGCGCAGCTGTGGACCAGGCCGGCTTGCGGCTGCTTTCGGGAATGGCCAATATCATGGGCATGGCCATCGAGAACATGTCGCTTTATCAGCACAGCCAGCAGAAAAAAAGCGAAGCAGCATTTTTATTGGATTCCATCATCAAGTTTAATGAAACCCTCGATCTGAAAGCCACCTTGCAATCCGTGGCCGAGAAAGGGGCTGAGTTCGGCGGCCCCTTCAGCCGCGTGTATCTGTTTTCTAAAATGAAATTCCCGTTGATTTATACCTTCCATGAGCAGCAAAAGGGTAAAACGGCTATCACATCCCGTTTTGCAAAGCAGATCACCTCCGCGGAGATGAAAAACGTCTATCGCCTGCTGTTAAAATTGTCAGCCCATCGATCCGTGCTGATTCAAAGCATGAGCCATTCCAGAAGAATCAAGAAAGATGTCAAAGCCGATTTTCGAAGTTTGAATATTTACACCTTGATCGCGGTGCCGCTGCGTGTCGGCGGGAAAAAATTGGGATTGCTGCTGCTCGTGCGGGGCAAGGGGGCCGAACATTTCAACCGCCAGCAACTCTCATTTGCCGAAGCACTCGCCAGTGCCGCATCCTTTGCCATTGAAAATGCCCAAACCTATAAGTCCAGCCAGGAGATGAGTGATTTTCTGGAAAAAAGAATCACCGCTAAAAACAGCCAGATTGAACAAATCCAGACTCAACAGCGTATTCGGGTAGAAAAACACAAGGACATCATTTTTCGTGTGAAAAACAACCGCTATATTTTCGTTAACAAGGCCATGGAGATGATGTCGGGTTTGCCGCGCGAAAAACTATGCCATAAAGATTTCCGGGCTGATAAAGTGGTGGCGGCCAAAGACCGTCAACGGGTCAGAAATTTTTTTCAAAAAATTTTAGAAAAGCAAATTCCACTGGGCAAGGACCTGGAATATAGGCATCTCAATCGAAAAGGGGAAGATCATATCATCTCATTGACGATCTATCCCGAAACAGACCAGCTCGGACGGGTCATCGGTATTGAGGCCATCGGACGCGACATTACCGAAAAAAAGAGGTTGGAAGCCGAACTTAAAAAGGCCAAGGACCTGGCGCTGCTGGGAGAATTTTCGAGCGCAATTGCCCATCAAATGCGAAATCCTTTGGGTAATATTCTGATAGGCACCAAACGGTTGCAACATACGCTCGGGTTAAACGACCGGATGCCGGAAACAGACAGTCGTCCGGCAAAACAGATCGGTGCCATCGAGGCTGACAGAGAAATCCTGGATCACATTATCAAAAACCTATCCGATGGCGTCAACAATCTCAACCAGGTAGTGACCGAATTGCTGGAATATACAAAAACGCTAAAGCCGCATATATTTAGCCAGAGGCTGGAGACCATTTTGCAGGAAACCGTGCAAAACTTTGGCGGCATGATTAACCAACATGGTATCGAAGTGAAAGAATTCTTCAAGACCGATCTTCCAGCGGTAGCCGTTGATGCTGTTTTGATCGGTCAGGTTTTTCAGAATGTCGTCCATAACGCTATTCAGGCCATGCCGGAAGGCGGAAGCCTTTTCCTGTATTCCGGGCGCTACCGGCAAATTCCGAACCGCGCCATGATAATCATCAGCGATTCCGGCCCGGGCATTAAAACATCAGAAGTTGAAAAGGTTTTTCGACCATTTTTTACGACAAAGGACCAGGGAACAGGTCTCGGATTGTCTCTGGCCCATCGAATCATCGATGCCCACCGTGGCATGATATGGATATGCCGTAATCCTTGCCCGCACCTGAGCGGGTGTCCCGATGTGAAGAAGAAATGGCATCACTGGCCGCCGCCCCGGGGCACTACCGTTCATATCCTGCTGCCCATCGAGGCGAATCTAAACTATAAAGATGCGCAGGCAAGTGAAAAGCCGTCCGGCCTTTATGATCCGAAAAGGAACACTCATGAGAGAACACATACTCGTCGTTGATGATCAAGTGTCTTTTTGTCAGCATATCCTGGCAATTCTTCAGAGCGAAGGCTACAAGGTGAGAGTGGCCCACGATTCCAACCAGGCATTGAACTACCTGTCGTCTCAAACCCTTGACATCCTTCTGACCGACATGAAAATGCCGGGGATCGACGGGATGGAGCTGTTTAAAATTGCCCGTAAAATGGATCCCCATATCTCCGGTATTATCATGACGGCCTATGGTTCTATTTCTTCGGCGGTGGCTGCGGTCAAGGGCGGCATAACCGATTATCTCCAGAAACCGTTCGAGCCGGACGCATTGCTGATGGCCGTGGAGAAAACGATCCGTGAAAGACAGATGCAGCGCGAAATCCGCAGCCTGCGCAAAGAGGTCGACCAAAAGTATTCATTCGGCAAAATCATCGGTAAAAATTATAGGATGCAAAACGTATACAGCCTGATTCAACGAGTTGCCCCCACCGACGCCAGGATCTTTATTACCGGTGAAACCGGTGTCGGCAAGGAACTGGTCGCCAAGGCCATCCATTTCAACAGCCACCGCAAAAACAAGCCTTTTGTGGGCATAAATTGCGGTGCCTTGACCGAAACCCTTCTGGAAGCCGAGTTGTTTGGTTATGAAAAGGGGGCGTTCACCGGTGCCAACCGTAAAAAAATCGGCAAATTCGAATATGCGGAAGGCGGCACCGTATTTTTAGACGAAGTCGGAGACATTTCCCGCAGCATGCAGATCAGGCTCCTCAGGGTTCTGCAGGAAAAAATGTTTGAACGGGTCGGCGGCAATCGTCCCATCGAATTGGATGTCAGAATAGTTTCGGCCACCAATCAGGACATCATGGAAAAAATCAGAAACGAGGACTTTCGCATCGAACTGCACTACCGCCTCAATGTCATCCCGATTCACATTCCGCCGCTGCGGGAAAGGGTGGAGGATATTCCGCTGCTGGTAAACCATTTCCTGGCGATTTTCAACAAAAGCTTGAATAAAAATATTCGCCACGTCACACCCCAGGCCATGGCCCGGCTGATGGATCACTACTGGCCCGGAAATGTGCGTGAATTGGAAAACGTTCTGGAAAGAGCCGTGGTGACCACCGACGGGGATACCATCGACACCATCATCTTTTCCCATAATATTCAAAACAGTGCGCCCCAGGAATCCCCTTATACGGTGGACACGGATATCCCCTTCAAGGTTGCCCGAACCATGGTGGAGCAGCGCTTTGAAAAAGCCTACATTTTCGAGGCATTAAAGCGCTACAACGGCAACGTTTCAAAAACAGCCCAAGAAACAGGAATCAACCCCCGAACCCTGTGGCGTAAAATCAAAGCCTATGAATTTGAACGCAATATGTTTATGCAAAAAGAAGCCGTGTAATACATGTCAGACCGCGACAATGATGTCACACATTCAAGTTATTAATATCTCAGCAACTATCCGATAATCCCATCCAAATACCGTTGCTGCAGGGCATCGATGACATAGCGTGCCGTCGATGCAATAGAAGGAAGTGATTCTCTAACTATCTGAAAATAAACATCATACCGACAACAGACGTTCAAATGCTTTCTGGCATGTAATTTGCTGTTATTTAACCTGATAACATCATTTATCCAAAATACTCCGATCATATGGTAGGGAAGATGGTGAAAAGCCATCACTGCCCCGCAACTGTGAACGGTACGTCTTCGCTCTGCTTTGGAGAGCAAAGGGACGCTTCGAAGACGCAGGCAGCCAACCTTTTTCTTTGAAGAGCGCAATCTGCAGTTAATCACCCAACGACTGGGAAGGTGCAGAAAACAAGCTTTACCGTGAGTCAGGATACCTACCCAACCACAATGCCGCTCTTTCGAGGGTAAAGACGGTATTTGAATCAAATCTGAGTTCAACACGTACGATTTAGGCACTCAGAGGCGGGATCAAATGCCGACCCGAACTGACGCGGCAGTCCGGTAGCTCCCTCAAGCCGATATCGTTCTATACTCCGTCCGGCCTAAAACATCAGAGCAAAATCAGCGGTCCTGAAAGCGAGTTCGTCCAGCCGGAATTCCGCTGCTTATAAACACCAGGAGTTTTTACAAAGGAGGTGTATCTATGAATTCCAAAGAAAGGGTTATGGCAGTAATAAACCATGAAAAACCGGACTACATGCCTTGTTTCGGAGCCAATTCGACGGTGACCTATGAGCAAATGGAAGCGGTGCAGGCTTTCTGGCCTGAAGGACACTTAAAGGGAGAGACCATGGCCAAACAGGCCCTGGCTGCCTACAGCGTACTCGGATTTGATGCGGTAAGAGTTCCCTTCTGCCAGACCTTTGAAGCGGTCGCCCTGGGCTGTAACTACAAACCGGGACGCGGCATTGAAGAAGGCCAGGAAGGCATTCCGGGCATTGAACACCCACCCCCGTATACCCTGGATGACTCCCCGGAGTTTCCCGACGACTTTCTTTCCAGAGGCAACATTCCCGAACTGATCAAAGCGGTTCGAATTCTGAAAGAGGAAGTCGGCGGTAAGGTTCCGATTGTGGCCGGAATTATCGGACCGTTTACGATTGCGGGAGCCTTGGTGGATACGGTGCCCCTTCTCAAAGCCAGTTTCAAAACCCCGCTGAAAATGCGGCCCTTCCTCGAGGTGGGTCAAAAAGCAGGACACGCCCTGGCCATGGCTATGGTGGAAGCCGGAGCGGACATCATATCCTGTGAAGATATGACCGCCTCGCCGGATTTGATCGCCCCCAAGACTTACAAAGAATACGAAATGGAATATCAGCGCAAGCAATTTGAAGGGATCCCGGTGCCCAAGATTTTACACATTTGCGGCAATGTGGATTCCATCATCGAATATATGGGAGAGACCGGCGCGGAGATACTGAGTCTGGAACCGAAGGCCAGTGCCACGCTGGCCCGGGATAAATGCGGACCTGATGCTGTTCTAATGGGCGGCGTCGATACGGCCACCGTGCTTTTTTTGAAAGACCCTGAAACCGTCAGGCAGGGATGCCTGGAGCAGATCGATACCGGTATCCAGATCCTGGCCCCGGGCTGTGCGGTAGCGCCGGGTACCCCGAAAGAGAATCTTCTGGCCATGGTGGAAGTGGCCAAGGAGCACTAATCCCATCATTTGGGATATTTGCGGGTTCTGCCGGAGCCTGTCAATATTGACCCTTAAAAAGTGAAAGGAGGGTAGATATGAAAGTTTTGAAAGATTTTTCAAAAATTTTCAGACGCTACGATCTTGAGCTGGAAACAACCGGGGAAGCCAAGGAAATTTCGACCGACCCGGTCCTGCAAAAGATTGCGCAATTTGTTGTAGATGGAGATGAAGAGGGAATTGTTCCTGCGGTTGAAGAAGCGCTGAAATCAAAATCCCCTCTGGACGTGATCAACGACGCCTTGATTGCCGGAATGAATGAAGTCAGCCGTCTGTGGGATGAAGGCATATACTTTCTTCCGCAGGTCATTCTCTCCTCGGATGCGATGAATCTGGGTATCGACAAATGTGAAGCGGCAATGGGCAAATCAATGGAAAGAAAAGCCAAAGTGGTTACCCACACAGCTGAGGGCGATATCCACGACATCGGCCAGGTCATTGTAAATGCCCTGCTCAATGCCAATGGTTATGAGGTCATCGATCTGGGTGCGGATGTTCCGGTAGACAAGGTGGTATCCGCCTGTAAAGAGCACCGACCCGTTATGGTCACGGGCACGGCTCTGATGACGACCACCATGACTGCCTTTCCAAAGATTGCCCATCAGCTCAAAGCTGCAAACCTGGGCATTCCGTTCATCTGTGGCGGTGGGGCAGTATGTGAGGAGTATGTCACCGGCTACGATCTGGGAATCTGGGGCAAAGAGGCCAGCCAGGCTCCCGGAATGGCTGATGACGCTCTGGCTGGTGAAGGCTGGGAATCCATGCGCTCGAAGTGGAACGGGTAATCGGATGTAGGAAGGATGGTAGATGATTGTCGATGTCGCTTTCGGGTTTTTAGGCTCCGGCAAAACTACGTTTATCACGCAGGTTCTCAAAGCGTGGGGGGCTGATGAAAAAATAGTGGTGCTGGTGAATGAATTTGGAGAGGTGGGCATAGACGGTGATTTGCTGGCTTCACGGGGCGGTAATGTCGTTGAAATGCCCAGTGGATGCATTTGCTGCACACTCCAGACCGACTTTCGCACCCAGCTTTTGGATATCAGCCGGTCTATCCAGCCCGAAAGAGTCATTATTGAACCCACAGGTGTTGCTACCATCGGACAAATTGAGGAAATTCTCGCAAGCCAGTTATTCGAGCCAGTTATTCGAGCAAGTTATCGATGAGCTCCATAAAATCCTTGTTATAGATGCCACTGGTTTCATGGAGCTTTATCGAGCAAATCGTCACTTTGTGGAATCCCAGGTAGAAAGCGCCCATATTGTGCTGCTGAACAAGTGCGATCTGGTGGACAAAAAAATGGCGATGCTTACCCGGTCTGCTGTGGCCGGCATCAATCCGGAAATTGCCATTTTGAAAACGGAATTAGGAGCAGTGGACTGGGGTGAGTATCGACTCTCTCTCACTTCTGCCCGTGTAATCGGAGAACGTTCGGCTTCCCCGGGTAAACAAACGCAATTGCAGGAAACGGAGAAGGGATCACTTTCTCCGTTTCCCACGTGGCAATCAACATCCGAACATCCGGAAGAAGATTCCGGTGTTCATCATTTCCATGAAGAAGAAAACGCCCTTGGGTATGAATCCATTGGTTTTGTTTATGATGAAACATCGTTTGACCGCCAAAAACTGGAAGAATTGTTCCAAAAGCTCATAACTGCAGAAACCGGCACCGGCATGGGAGCGATTGTCAGGGCTAAAGGAATTTTCAGATGTGATGACCGCTGGATCCTTATGGAGATTGCATCCAAGGAATACTCATCTCAACCTGTTAGAGAGTTCAGGCAGAGTAAAGTCTCAATCATCGGCAAAGATTTGAAAAAAGAAATGCTCAAAGCCGCCTTTGAACAGTGCGCAAGCGGATAGCGGGATCGGTTGTCTTTTGCCGCAAACCCGACATCAGCGGCAATAACAACGGCACCATCATACTTTCTTAGCAAACCATTTGGGATTGGAGGAATGCGATATCACACTGATTTCGCGTGTTTCGCGCCGATGGATTCAAGCAACAACAATCTGACACAACACCTGAAACCATACAACAAAGATCTCTATTGACCTGACAGGACAGAATCTCCACTCGGCTGATCATGGTGATGGGTGTTACACTGCTGTATCGCGGAGAAAGGAGGTTAAATATGGTACCTGCGACGTTATTGGGCATCAGTATTATGTGGCTTCCGGTCGCACTGCTCTTTCTGGGTAAAGGTGAAGCCAAAGGGACCGGTTTTGCTACGGCCATGGTCGGCACGCTTACGATAGTCGCCGGAATCATTACGTCAACCGTTTACACAAACCCGTGGGTCGGTTCGCTGCTGGTGGTATACGGGTTCTTTTACTGCTCTGTGGCCCACGCCCTTTATACCGGACAGGAAGATTTGCGTTCCGTAGGAAACGTGAGCTTGACCGTTGCCATTATCTCAATTGTTTACGTCATTCTATCACTGACCGGTGGACCGGTCCTGGAAGGCGGAAAGCAGTTGATTGCCAGAAGCAACTTCCTGGCCTTGGCCTGTGCCGGATACACGGTACTGTATATCATGGTCTGGCTCAACGCGTTCCAAAAGTTTTCGGCCAAAATCCTGGCCTGGTCTCTTATCGTGTGGACGATTGTGGGATTGTGGATACCCGGTTTTTGGCTGCTGGCTGCAGGCAAGCTGCCTTTCTAGGACGCGATAGCAGCGCTATTGGATGGCGGCGCTGCCGCGTTTGAGTCAAATCCACCGGCAGATGCTTAAAACGATATTCAAGATTCGCCCCTGTAATTAACATGACACGCCAATCGCAAATGCGTAAACCCGTCGTCCTGATTGTTGACGACCATTTCAGAGCCCTCAAAAGTCTCCGGCGGCTGATCAGCCCTGCTGATTTTTCACCTCTTTGGGTTCCCAACGAAGAAGAAGGATTGGCGGTACTGAAAGATCAGACGGAAAATGTGGCTGTCATCATCATCGACCTGAAATCCTCTGCAATGGGCGGCGGCGGCTTTTTACACCAAGCGCGGCAGGTTGCCCCGGGTGCGCCGGTTCTGATTACCGGACCCCTGAGCCATTTCTTGTATCAGGATGGCACATTTTATCAGTTGTCCGGAACCGACCTGAAAAGCGAAATCAACACCGTTTTACTGGGTATCATCTACCGCAAGGGCATGGTCCAAAATGCCGACCACCGCCAAACCGGACGAATGGATCATTTTGGTGTCATCATCGGACGCAGTCGCGGTATCAACAAGGTTTATCGGCTGATTGAAAAGCTGCGAAAATCCTCGGCCACCGTGCTGATCCATGGCGAAAGCGGAACCGGCAAAGAACTGGTTGCCCGGACCATACACAGGACCAGCGTTCGAAATAAACTGCCCTTTGTTGCCGTTAACTGTGGGGCTATTCCGGCCAATTTGATGGAAAGCGAGTTGTTCGGGCACGAACGCGGTGCCTTCACAACAGCCATTAGCCAGCGCAAAGGAAAATTTGAAATTGCCGGTGGCGGAACACTGTTGCTGGACGAAGTCGGAGAATTGGACAAAGACCTTCAGGTGAAGCTGCTCAGGGTCCTTCAGGAAAAAGAGTTTCAGCGGGTGGGAGGCAACGCCAACATCAAAACCGATGTGCGCATCATTGCCGCCTCCAGCCGGGACCTCAAAAGCGCTGTGGAAGATGGACATTTTCGGGATGATCTTTTTTACCGTCTCCATGTGGTTCCCATCCATATCCCTCCCCTGCAGGAACGCAAAGAGGATATCCCGCTGTTGCTGGAACATTTTATGGAAAAGATTGCCGGTGAGATGAAATGCAGCCAGCCTTTGATGACGGAAGAAGCGCAAACGGCCCTGTGCAGTTACAACTATCCGGGCAATGTCCGCGAATTGATCAATATCGTCGAACTCCTGTTAATAACCTGTCCCAACGGCCAGATCACCCTGGAGGATCTGCCGGAAGAGGTGGGCTTGGCAATTCGGCCTTCGGCCATCAGATCGAATCTCTTGAAGCAAATACCTGAGGAAGGGATTCGGCTCACGGATGTGGAAAAAGAGTTGATCCAAAAAACTCTGAAACTAACCGACGGGAATAAACAGGCCGCTGCCAGAATGCTGGGCATCACCCGGCGTCTGCTGTATTTACGGCTGGACCAATACGGCCTTTAGCAGGGTCGGGATGCCACCCCCGGTTACACGATCCGGATCTGATGTAACCTGAGGTGACACATTCTGCGGAGCACCTAAAAACAAGCGAAAAGAGTTTAAATTAACCTATATATTTTCAATATGTTATCAGCCCAATTCTCACGGCTGAGTGGCACAAAAATTGCTCGTTATTAAAAGGGAATCAACCATGTACCGTTTCAACCACATAACAGGAAGGGGGTAAAATGGCACGTAAAAAAATAACGAAGATGGCTTACAGCAGCGGTGATGAAATGATTTTCGGAACCGCCAAGCATCCGGTAACCACCAAACGCGGCATCGAGATCGGCGGTGGCTATGTCCATCCCGAGGTGGTACCGCACCCCAGACCAGGCAGCGAAAAGACCATGAAAACCCTGCTGCGGGAATACGAAAAGGCCAACGGTGATGCTCTGGAACGGATGGTCATTGTCGGTCATCCAACGCTGCAGATCGAAAACGAGCATGTGTACCAGATGACCCACAACCCGAAATGGGGGGGAGAGATTGCCGCGCAGTCGGCCAAACAGATGGATGAATATCTGGAACAATACGGACTGAAGGCTTCTTATCGCTCAACCATCGCCGACCTGCGCAAACCCGACATGCACCACATGCGCGAAAGCGACTATACCATGGAGGTGATTGAATCCTTCAAGGAGTGCTCCAAATACGCGGATGTCGTCTCCATCGAATCCATGGGCGGTAAAGAGATTTTCGACCATGCCATTATTCGTAACGATATCCAGGGAATTCTGTTCGGCATCGGTGTTCTCGGCGCCATCGACATGGAATGGATGTGGACCCAGATCGTAGAAATCGCCGAGAAAAACGGCTGCATTCCGGGCGGAGACACCAACTGCTCCGAGGCCAATACCGCTATGTTTATGGCCGGCGGAATGATCTCCAAGGATGTGCCCCATGTGATGGCGGCGCTGGCCCGCGCCGTTGCCGCTTCCAGAACCCTGGTCGCCTATGAATGCGGTGCCAGAGGGCCCACCAAGGACTGTGCTTATGAGGATCCCATCATCAAGTCGATGGCGGGTGTTCCCATCTCTACCGAGGGTAAGACCAGCGCCTGTGCGCATTCTGATCTTGCCGGAAACCTGATTGCCGCCGTTTGCGACCTGTGGAGCAACGAGGCCGTGGAATACCACGACATGTTCGGTGCCACCACCACTTCGGTCTTTGCGGAAATTCTGGGTTATGACGTGGCCCAGTTCAACACCGCCATTGAACTCGGCTATCAGCAACAGATGAAAGAGATTCTCGTCAACTCCGATATGTATCGGGATTCCCACAGCCTGATCGTATCTCCCAACAATGCTTGGGAAGTGGGCAATGCTATTGTCAGCAATCGCAATAAGAGTAACTACAATAGCGCCCTGGCCGGTGCCAAGAAGGCTGGGACGATCATCCTGGAAGATGCTCAGATGAAACTGACCTCCCTCGAGGAAGAGGCTCTCAAGAAGGCCATGGCGGATATGGATGCCCTGCCGGATGATGAAGGAACCTTCATCGACCAAAGCCTCGACAAATACAAAAACGTCAAGGGCTTTAACCCGGCTTCCTACGGGCTCTAATCTGCACACATAAAATGATTATTTGATTTTCAGGGCATAGCATGATAGATACTGCCTCGGCTATGCCCTGAATTTTTATTTACACTCGGCTTTGATACTTATTCCAGCGAAGCTCCGCCTCAAAACGACAAGCCGTTTGGCCTTGTCATTTGACCCTGTCATTCGACCCTGAGGTCCTCGAAGGGAGGCTCACGACAGGATGGTGGCGTAGATGTCCGATTGCTTGAGGCGAGTCCCGCCATGCGGCGGGACTGGATGCTCGATGCTAGATTCTGGATAAATCAAAAAAATTCCTCTTAAATCCAGTATCTCTCCGAGGCGTAGGCTCTACCCTCCGGCCTGTAGGCCCTACGGGCTGGAAGCGGAGCCGGATGCCAGAGACCAGCATCCAGCATCTTTTCGCACCTGGTACCATGTTTGATAAAGAAGCTTGACCTAAATTTTCAAATCTTGGTTTATAAAGACACATAGTAATGATGTTTGAGGATATGCTCAGACGATGATTGCCTGTACACGATGCGGACGCTGGCATACGGAGGCGGAAGCGGTAAATGGAAAAAGTTTGACCTGTACGGAAGTCAAACAATACTGGGCCGGGAGAAGAACCAGACACACGCGCCGGTACGGTCACATTCCCCAAATCACTACCGATGACTCCGGAAACTGGATCTGCCTTAAATGCAATCGCAGGCTGTAAGCCGTAAACGACGTTCAAAATACACCGGCAACTGAATACCATGCGGTAAATCACTGTAGAAAGGAGCAAATAATACCATGGCAAAATTGGGCTGTGCTCTGGATCTGGGCACCAGCGGATTCAGGGGGCAGGCTATAGATCTAGATGCGGGTGGTAAAATTCTATCCACAGCGATAACCACCCGGCATCCCCTACCCGGAGCCAATGTTATCGACCATCTGCATTTCGCCCTCGAAGTGGGACTGGAATTTGCGCACGAGATCGTTGTAAACGCCGCCAATCAAGTAATTGACCAATTGCAGATCGACAAAGACCAGATCGTAAAATTGGCGATTTGCGGAAATCCCATTCAACTCTCCCTTTTTCAAGAAATCGAAATTAGAGATCTGGCCTATGCCGGGAAACGGAAACTTGAATCCCTGGGTGTCGTCCCTCCCAAACGGGATGCGCAAATCGTAAAAGCCAAGCAGATAAGCGGACTTAATCTTCCGCCCGCGGCCGATGTATTGATTCCGCCGGCCGTAAGGCATGAAATCGGGGCTGATGCGCTGGCCATGATGATCCAGACCGGGATGCTGGCGTCGGACAAGATTGTGGTGGTAACAGACTACGGAACCAACAATGAAATGGCGCTGCTTGTAAACGGTACGGTCTACACCGGATCCACCGCCGCCGGCCCTGCCCTTGAAGGGCAGCATATTGAAGACGGTCTGTTGGCCCTGCCCGGTGCGATCTCGGATCTTGAATTTGAGCCTGTCGAAAATCTGGTTCAGACAGGTTTTAAAAGGGTAACTGGAACCGATCAAGCGCTCACCGGCACTTTTAAAACCTTGGTGCTCGACAAAGAAATGAGGGCCTGCCCGGGGGACACCGTTGATCCGTCCACCGGTCATCGCACTGCCAAAGGGGGTGCGGAAGCAGTCGGTATTACCGGCACGGGCGTCGTTGCGCTGATCAGTCAGGGATTTAAATCCAGGCATATCCGGATTCCCAAGATTAATACGACGGATAATAAGATCTATTTACCCAACGGTATCAAATTCACCGAAAAAGATCTTTTGGAGGCTGGCAAAGCCATCGGCGCCGTCCGGGCCGGGCACCTTACCCTCTGTGAAGAAGCCGGCATCAATCCGGATGATATCGAAATCGCCTATAGCTCAGGTGCGTCGGGAACATATGTTGATGCCCTCAAGGCCCAGGAAATCGGTATGATTCCTCCGGGTGTAAAAAAAATCTACCAGGTCGGTAACACTTCCTTGAGCATGGCCAAAGATATCGTTAGAGACGAGCAGCAGCTCTGGCGCATGAAGCAAGTAGCTGATGAATTGCGGCAGCATCACTGCATGTTTGCCGAGTCAAAAGTATTCGAAAAGGTGTATATCCTAGAACTTTCGTACTGGACCGAAGGAATGCCCCTGGCACAGTATCAAAAATTTTTAAAAAAATACGGACTTCCGCCGCTCAGTGAGGTCACGACGCCTCCGGAAGTCATTAAAATCGTGGAGCGAGATATTCCGGATTTGGGCCAAATGGGGCTTCAAATTATCCCAGACATCGGTCTGCGCCGAACGTTACTTTTTCAAGGGTGTTTGGGCGATTTGGCGTGTGTGAACGAATGCCCTGAAAACGCCCTTGAAATTGAGGAAACACCGGCGGGGGATCATAAAATCACCATCAATTTAGCCCTGTGCGACGGTGTGGCCTGCAGGCGATGTGAACGAGCCTGCACTGAAAAGTTGTTTGATTTGGTTCAACTGATAACGTGCAGAGAGAAAGATCGTTGAAAACGATCTCTTCATGAGCAACAATCGGCCGGATCAAATTTATAATAGACAGAATGCCACAATATTAGGCACTATTTTAGGCATTTCCACAATGGAATACTTTTCAACGCAACCAATTGACGAGCGATGGACAGAAAATATACGGACCAATCCTTTGTATCAGCCTTAAACCGGGTCAAAGGTATCAGACAGGCATCTCCGGTGGCCGAGGGTGATCGAGTGAATATACTGGCGCTTGAAAAGAAAGCCGAAGAGCGGGCCCTTATGGGACTGGGCAAAGTTGTCAATACCGGTGTATTGGAGGTGCTGGATCAGGACCTGATTTATGCGGCCCTCACGGATATGGATTTTGACTGGGGATGCGAGGCAACGCTGGTACTGAAAAAGGGCGATGAGGTGGTGGGTGAAGAGGTGCGAGACGAAGCCTTAATTGCCGAACTGGCCAACAAGAAAAATGTCTGGTTCATGCATCGCAATTTTGTGATCTACAAGGACAGGGTTACATTTCCCCAGGATATCATGAAAAAAGTCTGCCACTTTGAAATTCCGTGCCTGCCGGCCGATTGGTGCATCCTCGAAGATGATCGTTTGCAGTGCCGCAATATTACCTACGCCAACCCTTCCACCCTGTGCGATGTCTTCTTAAAAGAGCAGTATTTCGAGCGCATGGATGAAAAAGGCTTCGGAACGATTCTGGTCGGGGTGAAATTTTAGTTTAAAGTGAAAAGACTCATCATCTGGGATAGGTCAGAGACAGGCGACCCACTTTGAAAAATCCAGGGAGTGTTGGAGTAATGATCTAGGGCTCCTGAAGTCCAAAGGATGAGAATCCCGACTATCTCAAGTTCTGTTCCCGGTAGAATCTTATCGTGTGTTCGATTTTCCAATACTCCAAAACTCCAACACTCCAGTAGAAGGTTTAAATCAGCCGTTAACAAAGTGCAACTATAGCGGTTGTCATAAATACGTTCCGTTTGAGCCATTACAAAATAAGGAGGTTCTTATAACGTTTCCAGGTAAAAGTAACTTGTGACAACCGCTATGTTATCTTTTTTATGCAAAAAAGCG
>Ga0126331_1000025_pt1 | contig 56527 bp, 40 predicted proteins | sample InaspJWI98metaG_FD_96379 | JGI IMG/M metagenome (GOLD analysis project Ga0126331, IMG submission 96379) | Marine gutless worms symbiont microbial communities from Oahu, Hawaii - Inanidrilus sp. 2 OAHU.JWI-98 metaG | ecosystem: Host-associated > Annelida > Digestive system > Unclassified | place... | reverse complement strand
GCGAACATCAGGATGAAATCACGGAAGTCAAAGCCTCAAAACAGGAAGAACGTCAGGAGCTGGGAGCAAGGATCGAAGCCCTGCGAGGCGAACATCAGGATGAAATCACGGAAATCAAAGCCTCAAAACAGGAAGAACGTCAGGAGCTGGAAGCAAGCATCGAAGCCTTGCGAGCCGGGCATCAGGATGAAATCACCAAGATAAAATCTTCGAAACAGGAAGAGCTCCAGGATTTGGAGGTAAAATTCGAAGATTTGCGGACCAAGCATCAAGCTGCTTTGAAAAGAGTGGGAGAAGAACACCAGGCAGTCGTCGCCGATTTAAAAAAGCAAATTGCAAAACAAAAATCAGCTACCGTCAAGACTGATCGTGATGTAATTGTTAATAAACTCACTAAAGAGCATGCTGGAGAAATCGCCAGGCTCAATGAGAAACTAAAGGAAACGCAAAAAGAATTTAAATCCCACTTGAATGAAATAAAGGCAGAACAGCTGCGCGAATTCAATAAAAAAGAAAAGAAATATACTGTACAAATAAAGGCACTAAAAAAGCGACTCGAAGAGCAAAGAAGTAAAGAGAAAGAAGAGGATAAATCTAACTCACAGCAAGATGAACCAATTAACAAAACGAAAATAGAGTATACCCAAGAGGTCGTTGAACTAAAAAAGCAATTAGAAGCAGAGGTGCTAAAGCAGCGGCTCGAAGAGCTTAAAAACAAAGAGAAATAAGAAGATAAATCTGATTCGTAGCTTGACGAAACAGAAGACTAGACGGAAGAAGAGTATACCCAAGACAACGGCATTCATCAAATTTTGTCGGCGCGAAAAGGCGTTCCAAGGTGGGAAAACTATTAATGGGCTCGAGGGCCCAGTATGTGATCCTGAACGCACCCTCTGCGGTGATAGCAATAAAGTAGCTTATCGAAATTCGCATCCCAAAACCCTGCAAATCAGCGATCCAATCCGGTTTGGCGATGAAAATCGAGCCAGCTTTTTCCAATAGTTCCAGAGCAAGTCGGAGCAGGGGCAACGCGGCTGCCGGAGGGTTTGTTGCCTATTCGCTCATGGAAGAATAACACCGTATGGCACAGCACGATTCAGAAAAAGTCGTCTGGGGCGCTCCGTCTTTCTGGATCGAACGTTTCCCGCTATACTGCGGACGTCACCTTGGTTTTTTTCGGGACCAGGGTGTTGAGCTTGAAACCTGGATTTCTAACGGGGGTCCTGAGTTGGCACAAGCGGTTGCCAGGGGCAGCATCCATATCGGCGACATGGGGCTGCCCCCTTTATAACGGCATATACGCAGGGCCTCCCAGCACGGATTATCGGCAGCAGCCCATTTCAACAGCTGGATCATTACCTGGTGGGTGCCCTGCCCATTGAAAGCCTGTCCGATCTGAGCGGGAAACGGATCGGGATTCTTTCGCACGGCAGCTGCGATCACTATTTCATTCGCCGCTTGCTCTATTGCCGGGGCATCGATTCGGAGACGGCGGTGGAACTTGTTCCGCTGGGGCCTTTATACGGCGATCTGCAGGTGTTTGCCGATGCAACGGTCGATGCCGCATTTATGGTGGAGCCCGGTGTGGCCGCCGGCGAAAAAGCCGGTCTGTTCAGAGTCATCGGCCGGGTGGGAGATTACTTTCCGCGCTATCAGTGGGGCATTATCCTGGCCAGCATCCAGTGGCTCGACGAGCGCCGCGACCTGGTCAGCCGATTGATGACTGCCTTTCGCAACGCCTGCCGATGGATTAATGACCATCCCGAAGACACCCTCGAACTGGGCGGCGACATTTTTAAAGTGAACAAATCCGTGTTCCGCAAGGCGCTTCTGCGCGACCTGGACCGCTGGCAAATCAATGCGCGCATCGACTTTACCGGTCTGCACAACGCTCTCAAGATTCAGGAGGCGCTGGGGATTGCCATCGACCGTATAGACCTTGCACAAATGGTTCAGCAGGTCTAGCCGCAACAGCGCCTGACCAGGAAATTTCAGGCTGCAGGACTATTGATTTTGAAATACGATCCGACCGACCCGCATGACCAAGCGGACTCGGGACAAGGCATTGATATCACGGGTCGGGTCACCGTCAACGGCTATCAGATCGGCCTGCTTACCGGGCTGAATGGAGCCGATGGTATCGGTCAGGTGTAGAGCTTGGGCGGCATTGCTGGTAGCGGCTTCAATGGCCTGAAACGGGGACATCCCGCTGTCTACCATGGTTGTCAGCTCCCGCCACAGCTGTCCGAAGCCCGTATACGGCAGCCCGGCGTCATTACCGGCCACGCATCTGACGCCGGCCGCCATAAAGCCACGCAAGGCTCTGTATTTTTCTTCCAGAACCGACGGCAGCAGTCGCAGTCGCCGGGACTCGTCACGGGTGAGGCGCCTTTTATGCTTTTTGCGCTTCAGGTGCGCCTGAACATCCCGGTATAGCTGTATCGTGGGTGTCACGTGAATGCCGGCTGCTGCCATCCGATCCGCCACTTGCGGACCGAAGCGCAGAGTTCCATCCGGTAGTTCGAAACAGGCATGTTCGATTTGGTTTACCCGTGCCTCGACGCAGTTTTCGATGCCGGGAATGCCCCGGCAGTGAGCGGCCACCGGCAGGCCGAGCTTGTGGGCTGTCTCCACGGCAGTTTTGAGTTCATCCAGGGTTATAGGATGCCAGGGCCGGAAAAGTCCCGGGGGTCCCGCCGCCGGTGGCGATTATTTTGATAAAATCTGCCCCCTGGGCACGGCGCCGGCGCACCGCCCGGATGATTCCTGTCGAACCGTCGGCAGCCCCGCCCAGAAAAGCGGCATGACCGCCGGTTGTGGTGAGCGGCGGCCCGCAGAGAATCAGGCGCGGGCCGCTTAAGATTTTCGCCGCCAGCGCCTGTCGCAGGGCAAACAGCACGCCATTTTGATCACCGCAATCACGCAGGGTGGTGACGCCGCTATTCAATTCGACCCGCATGTTTCGCACGGCGGTGAGCAGTGCCATTTCATCGGACTGTTGATAGTAAAAGGGTTTGCCCTCGGAAGGCAGGCACAGGTGGACATGGCTGTTGATAAGCCCCGGTAGGATGCACCGGTCCTTCAGGTCCATAATAACGGTTTCAGGCCCCGGAGGCGGCATGCTGGACTGGTTGCCCCAGGATTTGATGCGCCCACCATCGATGACCACGTAAGGATTGGAAACGACCACCCCACCTTCGACATCCACCAGGCTTTTGGCTTTTATAACGGTCAGTGTCCCCTGGCCCAAACCGCTTACCTCCGGTAGATTGTCAGATTTCGCTGCGTGCCAGATAGCGTTCTAGCCAATTAACGCCAAAGGACAGGATCAGACACAGGATCAGATACATGGCCGTGATGGTCAGCCATACCTCGATGGTTACCTGCGTGGCGGCCATCACCTGCATTCCCTGAAAGGTGAGCTCCTGAATGGAAATCACAGATACGATGGCCGAATATTTGAGAGTGTTGATAAACTCGTTTGCCAGCGGCGGCAGGACCCGCCTGATGGCCTGGGGCATGATGACATCACGCATCTGCTGCTGCCAGGACAATCCCAGTGCGTAGGCTGCCTCCCACTGCCCTTTGTTGATGGACTGGATCCCAGCCCGGACGATTTCAGTAATGTAGGCGCCCTGAAATACGGCAACGGTGATAATTCCGGAAAGGAAAGCCGTCAGCATGTCAGGTGTAGTGAAAAAAAAGCTTAGAATGCGCTGGGTTGTTTCAGAACGTGCCCGAACGAATTCGTCCACTCCCAGCAACGGCATGATCTGATCGCTGACGAAAAAGTAGAAGATGAAAATCAGCACCAGCGGCGGTACATTACGGATCAGTTCGACATAGGTACGGCCCACGAGTCGATTGAACAGTTTACGGGTGGTACGCAGCACGCCGGCAAGGGTGCCGAAGATCGTTGCCAGCATGGTGGCCCAAATGCTCAGACGGATGGTTGTATAAAGCCCCTGCATCAGGACATTGGCCGTCCAGCGGCCCTTTTCTTCATCAAAAAAATAGAGATACTGGGGAATGATTCCCCAGTGCCACTTATAATTTAGCTTAACCGTCAACCGGAAAGTGATATAAGCCGCCAGACCGAATAATAATGTGATAACTACGATATCCAGAGCGGTGATCCGGGTTTTTTTCTGATACACGCAACTACCTGTAACAAAGGTTTATTCTAAAATTAAAACCTGGTCCTTAGGGCCGGGTCACAGACAGACGGCTCTGCCTTGATAAATCCAGTGAGTGGTGGCGTATTGGAGTAATGGTTGAAGGCCCTCGGGCCCCAGAGTAAAAGAATCCCATCAATCTCGGGTTTGATTCCTGGCAAGTGTTTGTCATGTGTTCGATTTTCCAATACTCCAACACTCCAACGCTCCAGTTAAAGGTTGAAAGCGACTCGGTCCCAAAGCGCCTCCTTCCACGGGTTGAACCAAAGCCGGATTCTCTGAGCCAGATGGCTCGGGGCCCGCGGGGGGCTGTGGACGCCGCCGATCCCGATATTATCAAGATCATTATTCCACCAGACTGGCCCAGTCACGGGTGTCGAACCAGTAATGGTGCCGATCCTGTAGCCAACCCTCGTCGCGCATTTTGGTAATCCAGCTGTTGAAAAAGACCATCGTGTCGAAATCGCCCTTACGCAGGGCAAAACCAATGGGCTCTTTGGTGAAGTTGCCTTTCAGCGGCATGAACAGTATATCGGGATACTTCAGCGATTCGTACGCCGGCCGGGGAGAAGATCCCACCACCGCATGCACGTTGCCGTTGCGCAGTTCCTGGTAGGCCTGGGCTTGATCTTCGAACAGCCGCAGCTTGGCCTTGGGCATAAATTTTTTGGCAGCCATCACGGCCGTAGTGCCCAGTCTGCAGGCAAGTTGAACGTCCGACCGGTTGAAGTCTTCGAGAGAACCAAAACCTGCGGCCAGTTGCTTGTGAGCCACCATGGACATGCCAGAGTAGTCGTAGGGTATGGTAAAATTGACCTTGAGGGCGCGTTTGGGCCGAATGCCCATGCCGCCGATAATCACGTCGAACTTGCCCGTAAGAAGCGCGGGTATGATTCCGGCCCATTTGGTGGGCACGAATTCCACCTTGACACCCATGTCTTCTGCCAGTTGTTTGGCCACATCGATCTCAAAACCGACGAACTTGCCGGTTTTGTCCTTCATGGCCCAGGGGACGAAGGTGTCCATGCCAACCCGCATGACGCCCCGGCGCATGATCTGATCCAGAGTGCTCTCCTTGGTCAACTGCTGCTGCAGTTTGCCTGCCATGGCGACGCCAGGCAAGCTGATGGCCAGGCTGACCACCAAAAAACCGATAAACCATTTTCGCCATTTCATCATGATCTGTCTCCTTATTCAGAGTTTTGGGGTTTATGAGTTGATGTCATCAATCTGCCGCATCTTGGATGATGTCTTGCCGGCACTGTTACAATATCTGGCTCAGGAAAAGCTTGGTTCTTTCCTCTCTGGGATTGGTGAAAAAGTGCTCCGCCGTGCCGACTTCAACGATGCGGCCGTCTTCCATAAAAATGACCCGGTCGCTGACCTCGCGTGCAAATCCCATCTCATGGGTTACACAGACCATGGTCATGCCCTCGCGGGCCAGTTTTTTCATGACCTCCAATACCTCACCGATCATCTCCGGATCCAGCGCGCTTGTGGCTTCGTCGAACAACATAACCTTGGGCATCATGGCCAGAGCCCGGGCTATGGCGACGCGCTGCTGCTGCCCGCCGGAAAGCTGGCTGGGGTAGTTATCTATTTTCTCGGCAATACCGACCTTCTCCAGCAAATCCATCGAGTTGCGTTTGGCCTCTTCCTTGGACTTTTTTCGCACCCGCCGCTGGGCCAGGTTGACGTTTTCGAGTACGGTCATATGAGGAAATAGATTGAACAGCTGAAACACCATTCCCACTTCCTTGCGGATTTCCAGCCGGTTTTTCTTGCTGTCGTCCAGCGGTATACCGTCTATCTCTATGGCGCCGCTGTCTATCTCTTCCAATCCGTTCAGGCAGCGCAAAAAAGTGGATTTCCCCGACCCGGACGGTCCGATTATGACTACAACCTCGCCGCGGTGGATCTTGGTTGAAAAATCGACCAGGGCTTTTACCCCTCCGGTAAACGTTTTGCTGATCTTGTCGACAACGATGATGTAGTCCCCAACATCTTGAAAAGTCATAAAAGATCTCCTTGCATTCGACTAAGTGACCACTTTTAAACGGTTTTCCATGAAATTGACGATGATCGACAACGTCACGGTAACGACCAGATACATGCCTGCCACAGTGAACCATAATTCAAAAGTGAGAAAAGTTTCTGCGATCACCGCCTGGGCCTGCATGGTCAAATCGTAGATGGCGATCGTGCTCACCAGGGCCGAATCCTTGACGAGGGAGATGGCCTGGCTGGTCAAAGGCGGCAGGATGCGACGAACCGCCTGGGGCAGGATGATATCCTTGTAGGTATCGAATGTGCTCAGCCCCAGGCTGTAAGCCGCTTCCCACTGCCCCCGTCGAATGGAAACAATCCCGGCGCGGAAGATTTCAGAAGCATAGGCACCCTCGAACAGGCTTAAGGCCAGCACGGCTGAAGGGAAACGGCTGAGTCCGAGCACCGGTCCCAGAACAAAATAGATGAAAAACAGTTGGATGAGCAGCGGCGTATTGCGGATTAACTCTAGGTAGACCCGTGCGATGGTTTTTGCCACGAAAGAGTGCGACAGCCGGAATAGGGCGGTAACCAGTCCGATGGCAAAAGATAAAACCAAACTGATGGCCGATATGCGAAATGTGATCATCAGGCCTTGCCATAGCGGACCCGATTGAATACCGTCCTCGGTCATTTCAAAAATATATCGGGGTACCAGGTACCACTGCCAGTTGTATCCAAGATTTTCGGTACCGCGGGCAAAAAACAAAAGGGTCAAGAATATGAGCAGGATAAACTGGGTTATATCAAACAGAGGAGAGCGATGAATCTTGCGCCACAGACCTCTGTGGATTGTGTCTCTGGAGTCAGTCATCGCTGCGCTTTTTTATTTGCATTCTGCATTTTATATTGGTTTTGTGATTATGAATTCGCATTCGATGTCTTCACGTCTTCACAAACGCAGGTTGGAGATTGACCGAAAATAGAATTGGGGAAATTCTGGTAATAGACCAGCAACCCTTGATCTTGTCAAGCAATATTCTCCACGGCCGGTACCGCATATAGCGATGACCCCGGCAAATGTCAAGCCCGGGCATAAATTGTCCCTTTCTGGGGAGCCATCGTGCCATTGCCCGCGCAAGGCATCTATCCTTCACGTTTTACCCTTGCAATGAAAGCGCGTTTAATTTTATATTAACACCTCAAACAGGTTTGCAAAAAGGAGAGCTCAATGAAGGTCGTATTTGTCGAAAAAGAGCGCTGTCTGGCATGTCGCAACTGTGAAAGAGTTTGCTCGTTTCAGGAGGCGGGTGGCTTCAATCGAGAGAACTCGAACATCTGGGTCCAAATTGATATGGATAACCGAACGATTTTCACCATCACCTGTCTGCAGTGTGATGAAGCGGCCTGTTTGAAGATATGTCCGGCCAAGGCCATCCGACGCGATCCACATACCCATGCCGTCGTCGTCGACGAGACGCTGTGTGTCGGCTGCAAAATGTGTGTTTTTGCCTGTCCGTTCGGATGCATGCATTATGAAAACCACAGACAAGTTGCGGCAAAGTGCAACCTGTGCGGCGGTGATCCGCAATGCGTGAAAAACTGCATGGCCAGGGCCCTGCATTTTGCTGACATTAACAAACTTGCCAATATGAAGCGCAATAAAGTCGACCAGGCTTTCGTCAAAACCGCCTTCATGCATGAGGGTGAGGGGCAACTGCGGTCATAATGATCCCGTCAGCGGGTTTCCTGCGCTGAAACAAGCTTTGGTGATGATCGCAAAAAAAAATTGATCAAAAACTCGGCGATTCCTCGGCTAATTGGTTAGACTCTGAATCGGTGCTGGGATGCGCCCGCCGAGGCGGATGAAACGATTTGCTCCCCGAGCGTTGTTTATCGGTATAATAGCGGATTGACCGAGCAGGCCGCCAAAGAATGCATGTTCACCGGCTTTTTTTTCTAACCGATCATTCAACTATGGGTTGTTCGCTTTATTATGCTGCAGCCATTCGGACAGGCGGCGAAGACCTTCCCGGGTTGAAACCGTTGGTCGATATCCTAAATCACTTTTTGCGGCGCTGATATCGAACCAGTGGGACGTGGCCAGTTCTTTGGCCACAAAGCGTGTCATCTGTGGTTCGCCCTTCAAATTCAAGGTTCTGTAGATCAGCTCCAGAACCGAGCCCAATAACCAAGCCGCACCTTTTGGAATCGAACCTCTAACCGGATCGAGTCCGGCTGCCTGCAGAATGGCGTCCACCATATCCCATAAGGGAATCGGATCATCCTGACTGATAAAATAAATCTTGCCGGACAGTTCAGGATTGCTTTTCAATCTGTCGGCCGCCAGGATATGGGCCGCAGCGGCGTTGTCGATGTAAATCGTGTCCACCCGGTTGTTTCCGTCGCCAACCCGCCGCAGTTTTTTTGCCCGCTCGATAATCCGCGGTACCAGGTGATTATCCTCCGGTCCCCAGATCAGATGCGGCCTGAGCACAATGGTCTGAAGTTTGCTGCAGGCGGTCTGCACAACTTCCTGCTCCGCTATGGCCTTGGTTTTGGGGTAATGGGCCAGGTAATGTCCGGGGTAGGAGACGGATTCATCGACCCCTTCCATATCGGTTTCATCAAAAACCACGCTGGGGGAGCTGGTATAGACCAGACGCTGTACGCCACCGGTCTTACAGGCGGTGATGACATTGCGGGTGCCGATCACATTGGTGCGGTAATATGTTTCATAGCGACCCCAGACCCCGGGCTTGGCCGCGACGTGAAACACGGTTTCCACCCCCTGACACGCTGCGGCCACCGCCGTGGCATCCCCGATATCTCCTTGCATCTGTTCGGCGCCGATTGATTCAAGCTCCGGGTAATAACTGCGTGAGAAGCTGCGAACCCGGTCGTCCCGTGCCACCAACCTGCGGACAATGGCCCTGCCCAGAAAGCCGCCGCCGCCGGTGACTAAAACAAATTGTGGCCTAACCGCTTTTGATAACTGCTCTTTTGTCATCGACTCTTACATATTGAACTTAGTTCTCAATCGTTTTGCCCGAGGAGCACGATCGCTTGAGGTTGACTTTTCGTAACATATACCAGGCTCAGGATCCCAGCTTCTTTTCCGCCCATTTTGCCAGTTTTTCGCGGAAGATTTTTGAATTGTGGCGGATATCCACCGGGAAAGCGTCATGGAACAGGATCGTATCGATGGCGCGCGTGTGATCGTATTTTTGGCCTAATGCCAGAAGCTCCCGGGTTAATTCCTCTTTGTGCTCACCGCTGTCGCCCGCCGTCAGTTCGATACAGACCACCGGTTTTTGACGCGGCGCCGGGCCGAGGCCGACCAGGGCGCTGCGAAAGACCCGCGGATGATTGTTAAAGATCGCCTCACAGCATATGGTGAAAAGCGTGCCGTTTTCAGTAATTACCCGATGCCCCTTGCGACCGTAATACCATAGCCGGTTATGGGCGTCGATTCGGCCCAGATCGCCCATTCTGTGCCATACCGCATCTTTCGCTTTAATTTTGGCCAGCGCGTCGGCCCGCGGTTTTTCAAAATAGCTGCGGGTCACGATATCACCTTTAACGGTGATTTCCCCGACTTCACCGTTTTCAACGGTCGCATTATCCGACCAGTATTCGATCGGATCATCGCTTATCGGGATGATTCGAACGTCAATGCCGTTGATGGGCTGGCCGACACAGATGCCCCGGCCCTTTTCGCTCAGATGCTTGGTTTCGGAGAGTATCTCCCGACTGCTGATGGAGGCCACCGGCATGGCTTCGGTGGCACCGTAACCGGTGTGGATTTCGGCATCGTCCAACAGGGCGGAAAATTGTGCAAGATTGGCCGGCTGGACCGGCGCACCGGCCGAAATTACGCGCTTGAGGGAGGGCAGCTTAATACCGTTTTCTTTACCGAATTTTCCGACCCGATTTAGCAGGGCCGGCGAAGCGAACATGTTGGTAACACCGTGATTGGTTATGGCTTCAATGATTTTTACCGGATTCACCTCGGCCGGTCGGGTGGGATCCATATCGGGAATGACGGCCGTCATTCCCAGGGCCGGATCAAACAGCGCGAACAGCGGAAAGGTGGGAAGATCGATTTCATCTGTGGAAATTCCGTACTGCATTTTGATGTGAGATATCTGGGCGGCAAAAATTCCATGAGTGTAAACTGCACCCTTTGCCGGTCCGGTACTTCCGGTCGTAAACAGGATCGCCGCCGTCTCATCGCGCCCGGTTTGAATTATCCGATAGGGTTTTTCAATGTTCTGTCTGATTTTTACCAGTGTGTGACCACCCCAGAACCAGCGCCGGCCGACCGTAATCCAGGTTTTAACCGTGTTGAAAAACTTCGGGTAGATTGTGCGCACCACATGCGCTACAGGGATACCGATAAAAGCCGAAGGTCTGGATTCTTTGAAGCAGCCGACCATGCGGCGGATTCCCATACCGGGATCCACAACCACCGGTACCGCACCGGTTTTAAATATTGCAAATGTCAGGGCAAAAAATTCCAGACTCGGTCTGACCATTAATACGGTGCGGATTCCGCGGGTGATGCCCACTTTCTCCAGTCCGCAGGCCAGCGCATCCGATTCGCGGTCAAGCTGCTGAAAGGTAAAATGAGTATAGGCGATACGGCCGGATCTATCGCATCGACAGGGATATACAACAGCACGTTTATAGGGCTGCACCCGGGCCATTCGCCGTAAATAGGAGGCGATGTTCAATACGCCGTTGATTGAATCCGTATGGCTCATTGTATCCGTGATTATTTAACCGCGCTTTAGCACGGACTAAAATAATTATTTATTGTCGTTTCCCGCGATAGTTCTGCCCATTGGTATAAAAACAGAGCACTGCATGCTGATAGAGCGTACATAATTCAGAGCGGGTGTCTTTGCAAGAAGTCTTTGACCAGCGGAATGATTTTATCCGCAGCATCTTCGAGAACATAGTGGCCGGCGTCGGCAAAGGTGTGGACCTCGGCTTTCGGAAACCGGCGCTGCCAATCGTCCCGGTAGTCAGTGTCGAATACGAAGTCACGCTCGCCCCAGCAAATGAGTACCGGCAGGCCGGAAAGCAACTGTAGATTTGCGTCCACGTACTTTACCAAATGGTAGCTAGGATCTTGAGTTTTGACCGGAATATCCTGTACGAATTTGAGGGTGGCGATGCGGTTTTGCCAGCAGTTATAGGGTGCTAGCAGGCCGGATTTCACATCGGGGGCCAGGGGCTTGTGGGCCGCCATATACAGGGCACCCCGTGCGAACAGGTTAAGTCCGAGCACTGCAGGTACAGCCAGCGGTTTGAAATTGCGAATTACCCGCAGCCGCAACGGCAGACTTTTTGCGGCCGGCGGAAAAAAAGCGGCCGTATTTAAAACGATTATTCGGCCTATTTTCTCCGGTCGTCGCACGGCCGCTGCCATGCCGATAATTCCACCCCAATCGTGCACGATCAGGGTTAACTTTTCCTTGAGATTTAAGTGCGCGAAAAGGGCCTTTAGATCGTCCACCCGGTTTTTCAGCCGGTAACCATAGGCGTCTGCTTCGGGTTTGTCCGACAGGCCGCACCCGATGTGATCCGGAACGATCGTTCTGAAGCAAGGGCAAAGCGCTTTTACCAGCGCCCGGTAGTAAAATGACCAGGTGGGATTGCCGTGAATCATCACCACCGGATCCCCGCGGCCTTCATCCAGGTAGTGATAATTCAATCCGTTCAGGTATGCATAATGAGAATCGAACGGATAAAGATGGCGGAATTTTGAGAGATTGATTGGTTTCTGATGGAACATAAATCACAATTAGAGAGGTGGTTACCACGTTATCCCCAACATGAGACAATTAAGACCGCTGCCGATTCCAAGAAAACCGACAAGGTCGTTTTTTACCAGGAATTCCCGTTCTGCAGCAATAGCGGCCGTAACCGGCAAGGAAACCGAACCGATATTGCCGAGATATCTGAAAGTGGTAAAATCCTTTTCTTGAGGGATGCCGATGGCTTTAAGGATGTTTTTCTGGTGGGTTGCCCCGACCTGATGACAGATGATTTTATCCGGTTGCGTCTCGGTTAATGCCAGCTTTGTTCTGAGCGCTCTGTAAGTTTCGGCCCCCAGTTGAACACCATTGCTGAGAATGCCCATTGAATTCGTCTCGATAAAGTGCTTGCCGTCGGCAGACCGCTCGGTTTCTCCGCCCCACATGCAGAGATGATGATATTCATTGGCATGCCTGGCCGTACCGCCCAGCAATCTATGACCGCTGTGCGACAGGGATTCATCCGTCAACACAACAGCGACCGCTCCGGAGCCGCCGGTCAGGGTTGCAATATTCTTCCTGAAAAAATCCATGTCCCGGATCTCATTGAGTCGGTCGATGGTCAGATCGATGATTTCCCGCGATGTTTCGCAGGCCACTACCAGACCCGCCCTGATCTGTCCCAGCTCGATGGCATTGGCGATTTGGACCATACCGTTCAGCACGCCCAGGCAGGCGTTGGAGACATCATACACTTGTGCACCCGGTGGCAGGTTCAACCCGTGGGATACGGCGCAGGCGGTGGCCGGTTCAATGTGGTCCCGGCAGACAGCGCCGTAGATCAGAACATCAATATCATCCACAGCAATGTTTGATTGCTCCATTGCCTTGCGGCCGGCTTGTATTGCACCGTCCGACAACCTGAAGCCGGGGTCCCAGAAGCGGCGCTCATCAATGCCGGTCAACGCTTCGAGCTGTCCGCGTTGAAAGCGCATGGATCTGTAAAGCGGCTCCAGGCGGTCTTCGAGATCGTCGGATGTCACCACGTTCGGCGGCAGTTCGTAACCAAAAGAGTCGATATAAACGCGTGAATATTTCATAAACTGTGGTCAATCTGAGTGTTTAAAAAATATCATAAGGCAGCTACTTTATACGTTTTTGTGCGTTAAAGCAAGATGCAGGATGCATGATTCAGGATGCAAGATGCAAGATCCAGGATACAAGATGCATGATTCAGGATGCAAGATGCAAGATCCAGGATGCATGATACAGGATACAAGTTGTTAAATACAGTTTGCAACCGAGAGCGGAGATACCGTGAATCATGTATCCTGTATCTTGCATCCGGTATCCGGTATCCGGTACCCGGTACCCGGCATCCTGAATCCTGTATCTTGCATCTTGATTGTCACTTCGGTAACAGGCGAATGCCAAAATTCTCCATTTTATAGATACATAGCCCGTCGACGTAAAGGTGACCGTCAGCCCGGATTTCAGGGGGGTCTTCGCCGATGGCGGTCACGCAAGCTTCGACTTCGATCTGTTGATTTTCGGCAAGTATCTGCCCTCGATATTTCCACACATGCGGCAGCCGGGTGGTATGCGCAAAACGGTGACTGTCGCTCAGATGTGGCCAGCGCCGCAGCGCTGCATACTTCAAAAGCTGCAGGAATGATTCAATCCCCAGCGATCCCGGGCACACCGGATCCTGATAGAAGTGGGCTTTGAAATACCATTCTTGCGGGTCCACCCGTTTTTTACCGCGAACATAGCCGAGACCGGTCGGACCCCCCTGCGGCATGTAAATATCGATGAGATCGATCATACGGATTGCTTTGGCCGGCATGGCCAGGGAACTTCCCGGTTCGGTGTCCGGGTCGTCGGGTGTTAACGGCGCATGGTCTTGAAAAACTGTCGACCGGCTTGTCTCTATTTCCGCCGGCTGTGGGCGATAAACGAATCCAGCTTCTTCCTGAATGCCCTTTTGATCTGTCAGGGCATCGAAAGTAAAAAAACCGAAGGAGGTATCGCCGGCATACACGCGCTCGTTGTCCTGCAGGACTTCGAATTGGAATTCCTCGATGATGATATCTCCCGCACGCGATACCTTGCGCAGCCGGCTGCGCATGGTCAACATGCCCGCATCCGGCAGAACATCCTGATATTGGATGCAGCGGCCGTCAAGGTTGCGGAACCTAAGGTCTTTTTCGCTTGTAAGTGCCGATCCGGCGTATGCGGCCAGCCAGCCGCAGGGTTGAAGCGCAATTTCAAGCAAAACGCAGAACGGCATGACCGGCGATCGGTTAGCCCGGTAATACCAGTCGTCAGGCCGCACATCATATTCGGCTTCAATCCATTCACCGGGCTTCAGCACTCCGGCGGGGGGCGCGGCCGTGACAACACGATCGATAAATGAATAGGGCGGCCCCGGCAGTCGTGCGATAAAGCGATTTTCATCAAATACTTTGAAGCGGTCACCGAATGCCTCCGAGGGTCTACCCACGGCAAATGCCAGTATCTTATCACGTTCAAATAAAACCTTTCTTCCGTGCTGGTCTTTGACACCTGTGGATGCAGAAGCTCGGCGCTGCCAAAAGTCTTCTAGTTCACTGCGGGTCACGCCGGTCACTTTCAAAGACATGTCCGTAAAGCGCACAATATAGTGTCCGTCGGCATACATATTGGCATCGGCAATAACGTACGGGTCGGGACCGTAACCGATTTCCTTGACTTCCACCTCGTACACAACCTGCCGGGTTTGTGGGGTGACCGGTCCCCGACATTTTAAGACGCTTTTGACACCCACCACCGGCTCGTAGCATACGTCTTCGCGTTCCGTAATCCAGCCGATGCGCTGCAGGAATACCCGCAGCGTGTGAGCGCAGCATTCGTACATCAAGGTACCGGGCATGGTCATGTCATCCACAAAATGGCAGGTGAGAAACCAGTCATCGGGATGAATATCCGCTTCAGCCCGGATCATGCCCACCCCGAATCGGCCCCCCTGCGGTTCAAGGGCTAGGATTCGATCGATCAGTCGCATCCGCCCCCCGGGCAGCCACAAAGGTTCAGCCAGTTTAACCCCTTCAAAGGCTGCACCGAAGCAGGCGGCAAGATCACCCCCGCGCAGGGCTTCCAGCGCCGCCTCTCCATAGCTCTCCGAGGGGACCGGTACCAGATTTTTCCAGGCCGGATCTTTTTTGCCGATCTGGGCTTGCTTTTCTTCCTCGCTCAGGATTATACCGCCGGAATGTCGAATTTCAGCTTCGGTGAAAAACCCGGCACAGCCGTCGGTCATGCTGATCAGCGGTTCGTTGCCGATCCATCCTTCGAATCTGAAGAAAAACATGTAGGTGTCGCCCTGGCGGATGAATTTTTCAATCTCGATTTCATAACGGATGACATCACCCGGCCGCGGCAAGCCCCTGTGGAATATCACACTGGCATCCAACAGCCGGTAGACCCGTTCGCCTTTTGCCTTCAGGTCAATACCCAGGTAGGCGCACAAAAAAAGATCGGCCTGGCCGGCTTCGACCGCAATGCAAACCGGGGCGCAGCCCGCATCCAGGTACCAGGCATCGGGTCGAACATCGTGTTCGGTTACCACACGGCCGGATGTTAGCGACATTTTTTCACCTTGCACGGACAATATGCGATCGACCAGCATCAGCGGTTCGTCCGGCAGGCGCACCCGGGTGGGGTAAGTGTCCGCAGGGGCAAATTCAGGCCCCAGGACATCGGCCACCTTACCGGTTGCGAATTTCAGGCACTGCTCGCGAGTGTAGGCCACCGGTTGCCGATCTAGAGTGCTGAAACCGGATTCAGGGATCGGGGCAATCTGCTGCTCGAATTCCGTCCCGGAATCCGCAGGCGATGCTTTCTTTTGGGAGATCAGGGTTTGCAGCAGTTGCGCCTGGAGGTCGAACGTTTCTCCATAAGATCGGGTCAGTTTTTCCGAAAACTCGAGAAATTTTTTGTGCGCCTTGGCGGTGGCTTCCATATTGGCCTGCAATTCTTTGATTAATGGTGTGTAGCTATTGTCCGCAGAACTATCCGCCATGAATGAATTTTGAGATGGAATGCCGGGTGCTGTTTGTTCGATAGGCGCTTGTGCAAAATCGATGCGCTGAGCACCGGGATCGGTTGCAGGTATTTGATGCCGATTGTTTGATTCCGGGCGTCGGGTGGTGGATCCCAGATTCCTGTCGTACGGCTGGGCTGGGATTGCTTTTTTCTTTAACGCCAGGTTTTCAGTTAGGGCAGGGGACAAAACATTGCCGCCGACCGGGATGCGTTTTTGTGTATGCGAATCTGTTTCCCGTAATTTGCTGTCGGCAGACGCAGGAAACGCATTCGGACCATACAGATATGTTAAATCCACTGCAGTACGTTCGGCGATGATCGTGCCCAAAAATTTTAACAGAGTCGCAAACTCATCCTCGCTGCGCATGCTGGTCGAAACGGCAAGATGCGAACGATCTTCGAGAATGCGCCGGACCATGCGGCTGCAAGAGGCACCGGGCCCCATTTCCAGAAACCGGCGCACACCATCTCTATACGCCTGTTCAATGGTTTGTGTGAAGTCAAAACCATTCAGCGCCTGCTTGAGGATGGAGGCGGCGGCATTTTCTTCGGTTACTTCATATGAATGCCCGGAGGCACAACTGTAAAATCTGACATTTTCAGTGGGTTTGACCGGAAACAGATGCAGGGCCTTATATGCTTGAGCTGCCGGCAGCGCGGCATCACAGTGGACCGTCACGACGCCTTCCAGAAAATAGGCGTCACAGGCAAGTTTTAATATGGCCGCCTGCACCTGATCATTTCTACCGCCAATGACGCTTTCTTCAGGTGTGTTGATAATCAACAGCCGGACATGCGGCAGTTGTCGGATCACCTTTTCTACCGTTGGAGCCGGACGGTTGACGACGGCAACCCGCCAGTCAATTTCTTCCTCAGGGGGTATTCTCCAGGCTTGGCGCAAAGAGCGGCAAGCCCCGGTCAGCCGATCCTGAAACAGGTCCGTGTGCTGCATTCTATCGAGCATTTCATCGCGATCCGGCCATGCCCGCATAGCAAACAAGGCGGCCGATTCGCCCAGGCTATAGCCGATGACCGCCGCGGGTTGGATGCCAAAGCGTTGAACCAGATTCGTCATGACACTACCCAAAACAACCTGCCCGAAAATCATATTGAGCGGATCGCTGATCAATCCATCGAGAGCCTCGATTTCCCAACCGGATTCCCATGAAACCCGGTGCGGGACAAAGCGATCGGGCCGGGTCTGGGATTTGAGACGCGGCGTTTCAGCGTCCATTGTACGCAGAATTTCGGGCCAGACCAATCCAAGCTGTCGTCCCATTCCCAGATAATGATTACCGGAGCCGGGATAAACGAAGGCCGTTTCACCGGCACTGCCTAGAGGTTGTGGTGTATAGGCGACACCGCCTTTTGCATTGATGCTGCGGGATGTAACGGTTGCGACGGCGTTTTCGGCTTCTTTGATCCGGCGTGTGAGTTCGATCACACTGCCGGCAACCAGTACGACCGCACATTTGTTGTTCGAATCCGGAGGATGGGCTTCAAACCATTGCCTGGCACAAGCTTCGATTGCAAGATCTGTCCGGTCGGTAGGGCGGACAAATTGCATCAGGGTTTTCAGACCGGATAACAGTGAATTTTTATCATTGCCGTCCACCACAAAAAGACCGAGCGGCATGGCTCCCAGGGGGCGTTTTCTATTTCTTACCACGGCGCTAGAGACGCGCTCCAACTCGGCAGGTTCAAAACTTTCAAGGATGACAGCCGAGCAATTACAATCGGAGGTCATGGTGCTGATGCACGCACGGCGGGGACCGATCTGTCGGTCTCTGAGCCAGTACTGGGGAAAATGCGGAATGTGAAACACCCGCGTGTGCCAAAGGCTGTTGGCCGGTTTGGAAAAATTGACCACCGGCGGAATAATTTCCTGAAACAGGCACAGACCGGTTTTTACAAGCGAGGCCAGACCGGCAGCAGCACCGGCATGGCCGATATTCGGTTTGGTGGTGCCGATGGCGCAAGGATTATCGAATTCACGAAAAAAAGCGTGCAGGGCTTCACACTCAGTCTGATCCTGGGCCGGGATTCCGCTTCCATGAGTTTCGAGATAGCCGATAGCTGGCGGTGAGAGATCGGCTTCAGCAAACGCGCTTTCCAATGCTTGTTTGTAGGTGGCCACCGACGGCGTTCCTTCTTCGATCACACCGCCGCTGGCGTTGCCGATGCCTTTTATCACGGCATAAACACGGTCGCCGTCGGCGATGGCCCTGCTCAGCGGTTTGAGAACCAGCGCCGTTGCCCCATCACCGGCTAGGGTACCATCCGCATGGCGGTCGAAAGGTCTGATTTTGCTTGATCGTGAAAATTGAGATGGGTTCAGGCCGGTTACGATCCGCCGCGCGTCACAGCAGAAGTCAATCGCGCCCACCAGCACGGCATCGGTTTCTTCTTGCTGCAGGGACCGGACACCGATCTCAAGGGCTTTGATACCGGAGGCTTCATCGGCCGATACGGTGAAACTCGGTCCGCCGAATCTGAACTCGCGGGCAATTCGGCTGGCAACGATGGAGCCGAGTGCGCCGAGCGTTCGGGATGCCGTCAGCGGCGGGCAGGCTGAATCCTGCAACCTGCTGAGCCACTGCTCGGTGTCCCGGCTGTTCAGATCGATATCGTACTTTTGGCACCATTTTGCTGCCAAGTTGGGCAAAGACCAGCGAAAATGAAAATTGGTTGCCTCGAAATCGAAATCGAGACCGATTATCACACCAATGCGCGGGCGCTCTTGCCTTAGGGGCAGTCCGGCATCGGCCATTGCGCCGGCCGCCACCTTCAGCATCAGAAGGTGCTGGGGCAGAATATCCGGTATCTCCTTGGGAGGAATGTGAAAATCGGTGATATCTACCCGGATCGCATCCATATATCCACCATCTAGCGTCTGCTTTTCCGACAGACGCTCCATAAAGCGACCGCATCCTTTCCATCTGTTCGGAGGACGTGGACAGATCAGCGTATGTCCGTTGAAGACGATTTCCTGAAACTCTCTCAAAGTGGATACCGATCCGAATGAGGCCTCCATCCCAACAATGGCGATGGGAATCGGTTTTTGATTCGAACCGCCTTTTTTGCGGACACCGGATTCGGAAAACGGTTCTGATTCCCGTTTGGCTCGAGTGACGGCTAGAAGTTTCGGAAATGATTCTTTAGCCGGTATTTTATCAGGGTTCCATTCTTCAAAAAGCAAATGAGCGTTGATCCCGCCGAATCCGAAAGCACTGACCGCTGCACGCCGCAAATGATGCGCAGACCACTGCTCGTGTTCGGTCTGCACCCGAAACGGACTGTCGATCAGGGGACTGTCGGCCGGTGGACTTTCAAAATGAAGCGACGGCGGAAGGAGGCGGTTGTGAATCGCCAGCAGTGTTTTAATCATCCCGGCCGCACCGGCACCTGTCAGCAGGTGCCCGATCATGGATTTGACCGACCCGATGGCACACTGCCCAGGGTGCCAGCCGGAATTGCCCCAAAGCTCTCTCAGGCTGGAAAGTTCTGTTGTATCGCCGATCGGGGCGCCGGTTGCATGACACTCGATCAGATCGACATCGTTCGGTGTCCAGCCGGCCTGTTCGTAAGCCGCCTTCATGGCCCGTATCTGCCCCTCACTGTCCGGTGCCAGAAGATTTCCGCGCATATCGTTGGACAAGCCGATACCGCGAATAATTCCGTAAATCGGATCGCCGGCCTGCAGGGCGTCTTCCAACCGTTTGAGAACCAGGATACCGGCGCCTTCACCCACCACGAGCCCGTCGGCGCGTTTGTCAAACGGCGCGCAACGCCCGGAGGGGGACAAGGCTCGCAGCTGGCTGAATCCGACCTGGGTATAAAGGCACTCGGGTCGGGAGACACCGCCGGCCAGCATCGCTTCGGCCCGATGCGCCTGGAGGGCATCACATGCCAGTTTGACGGCATAAATCGAGGAAGCACAGGCCGCGTCAAGGGTGTAAGAACCACCGCCGAGCCCTAGTCCTTTGGCTAGGATCGCACCCGGAAGCGAGGTGACTTTTGCGGCCAGGCTTTGACTTTTGCCGGGGAAGCTGTATTCGGTATCTCCGAACAGCTTATCCTCAAACAAGCTGCCGAAGAGCCGTTGGGTGATGGCCGATGACGCGTCTGTCGGCAGCGCAATCGCCGCCAGCACTACGCCTGTTCGTTCTTTTTGCAGCTGCAATCGATCCGGTTCCAACACTGCGGCTCTGCCGGTGTGCAGAATCACGTGATACAGCGGATCCAGTCCCATTATCAAATCCGGCTCGATGGCGATACCTGTCGGATCAAAACGAAAGTCTTCAATCAGACAGCACCGACGGGACCGAGCTTTATCCGGATACAGGTTGGACCGGACCATGCGGTCCGGATCAGCAATCCAGCGATGTTCCGGGACCGCTTTGGCAGCATCGTACTTGTTGATAATGTTTTGCCAGTAGGTGTGCAGGTTGAAAGCACCGGGAAACAGGCCGGCCATTCCAACCACGGCGATCGGTGATCGATGGGTCATTTGGTTTTTATTTGGATCAGATGGTTTTTATGTATGTGAAAAGCTGCATTAAAAATCAAACATTTTAACAGTCATCAACACTCAGTTCAACCGTGAAATTCAAATAATGTCTTTGTTGCTTGCGCTAACCCATGGAGAGTGATAAACTGATCTGCTAAAAGGTTGGGTTTAAATCAGGCATGATCGGCAGCGGCTGGTGAGTTTCGAGCCAACCCCGGCGAAAGGGCCCAGGTGCAATACCGAGGAAAATTTCCAGAATCGTGTTTGACTTCTAATGAAAAAATTCAGAACGTGGATCGCTTACGGTATTTATGTTCTTCTGGTTGCAACTATATTCCTCTACTTTCTGTTCCCGGCCGATAAGGTAAAGGCGCACATCGCCGCTCAGGTGCGGTATATGTATCCGAATCTTCGGATGTCCATTGGTGATGCATCACCCATTTTTCCGCCCGGTATTCGACTTTACAAAGTTAAACTGGACCATGAGACCGATCGTTTGTTTGAGGCGGAGAACATTGCCATCTTCCCTGACCTGCTGTCGCTGTTCCGGTCATCAACCGCCATTGGATTCAGGGCGAGTACTCAAGAAGGGATTATCGATGGCTGGGCAGAATTTACCGGTGAAATGCCTGATCGAAGATTAAAGATGGACGCGGATATCAGCGGCGTTCAACTCGGTGAGTTTCCTTTTCTCAAAAGCTTCGCTGACTACCGTCTGAAAGGGGTAATAACGGGCAAAGTCTCGTATAGTGACAGGCGCGACAACGGACAAAGCGCGAAAGTGCAGATCGTTATTGCCGATATGCAGCTTTCACTGGCAAAGTCTTTGCTCGGTTTTGAGGATATGAAATTCGACCGGGTCGATGCACAAGCATCGCTCAATAATCAACGGTTGACGATATCGCGTTTGAAATTAACGGGAGAATTGCTGGACGGCGAGCTTTCGGGTACCGGGTTAATAACCGGCAGATTGAGAGAAAGTTCCATTTCACTCAAGGGGGAGATTAAACCTCACCAGCAGATTCGGCCGGGCTTGGATGGAAAGATTCCCGGCAAATCGCCTCTCGGGATTGTCTCCGGAAAAGGCAGTTTACCGGTCACTGTCAGCGGCCCTCTTGATAATCTGCGGTTGGGGCTGAAGTAAATCGGCACGATATAAAACCCGCCTCTTTGGAGTACGCGGATCTTTTGAAACTATGCGGTGATATACATGTTAAAGCATTCTTTCACATTGTTGAATTTGCTGTTCATCGGCGTGATTGTCTATCTCGGAGTAAACGCCTTTTACCTGGTTACTTCGGCCCGTCTGGACCAAAGCCAACCCGTTGCGGTCGGTAAAAACCGGACTGCGCCCCCGGAGAAAAATTTGCTGCGCCCCCTGTCCCACTATAACGCCATTGTTACACGAAATCTTTTCAAAACAGAAGCAACCGCTTCTGTGGCACCACAGCCTATCGTCAACGTGGAAGGACTTGAGCAAACGACCCTGAAGTTGAAACTATGGGGCACCGTTTCGGGCAGCTCCGCAGAAGCCTTTGCCGTGATCGAAGATCCTTCGAAACGGAGGCAGAATCTGTACCGCGTAGGAGACTCGGTTCAAGATGCAACCGTTAAAATGATTCTACGGGAAAAAGTCGTTTTAAATGTCAAGGGCAAGGATGAAATCCTGGAGATTGAAAAAACAGTTAGCCGAGCGGGCAGATTCAGAACTGCTCCATCGGGTGCACCAAGATCGTCGAGAGATCGAGCATCGCGGAGACCGGTGCGAACCCAGAAGATTACCCTGAGACGCAACCAGATCGAAGATGCCATGCAGGACGTTAATCAACTCCTATCGCAGGTCAACATCAGGCCCCATTTTGACAGAGGCCAACCCGCCGGTTTAATGCTGTCGCGCATCAAGCCGAATTCCCTTTTCATGCGGATGGGATTGAGAAACGGCGATGTTATTTCCGGGGTAAACGACCAAAACCTCGAATCGGTGGATGACGCCCTGACGTTTTATGAAAGCCTGCGATCTGCCGAGAACGTTACCGTCCGGCTGAAACGGGGTGGGCGGGAGAGGAAAATCGAGTATACCATTCGATGAATGAGGTGGTCTATTTCGTATTCAAAGCGATTTCTGCATCATGAAAACCTGGTCCTCGGGGCCAGTCGAAGATCACGCCATCGGGGGGGCAGAGCCTACAGGCTATGTCATATAGAAGATGTTGCCTAAAGTGCGCTGAAGTGCTTCAAATGCATCCGCCAAAGTCCGCCATGAGTGAGTACAACCAAGAACAATACGAGTGCCTGTCGATGGTGCGTCAGCATCTGGCAACCCTTGATGCTCAAAAAATACAGAATCTGAAAGCAACACTGAGTGAATACCTTTTATTTCGCCGGAAAGTCGATGCGTTGTTGAATGAGTATTTTGCGGAGATCTGCAGCCAAACCTGCTACCGGAGCCGTCTGAGCGCTTGCTGTTCGCGTGAGGGAATCATTACCTTTTTTGCGGATGTGGTGGTCAACGTGCTTAACTCTTCGGATGCTGAAATCGAAACTATGCGCAAGGCGCTGCAGCAAGCCAACACCGGATATAAATGTGTTTACCTCGGCGGGCAGGGGTGTATGTGGCGGGTGAAGCCGATCGTCTGTGCAATGTTTCTATGTGAACGGGCTCAGCACAGTGTGCTGCAGGAAAATCCGGCAGTGCAGGGGCAATGGGATGAATTGAATCGGCGTAGAAAATGGTTCACCTGGCCGGACCGGCCGGTACTTTTTGATGATTTGGAAAAATACTTCATGGACGCCGGGTATAGGTCGCCCCTAATGTATCTGCACAATAGCCCGGGTCTGCTGCGGGTGAAACGTCAGCACCGCTGATGATCAAATTACATTTGCATCAGCCTGGTAAAATAAGGCCGTAAAGTACAGTTTAAGAACCGTGACTTGCGGTGTTAATCCATATAGCCGCCGGTTCTATGTCGTGGTGTTCGCTGTAATTCACCAAAATCTGTATTTTGAAGAAAGCACCTCGCTGTCAGGGTGACGAGATGCTTTTAGTTTTTCAGACAGATCGTTATAATCTTTTTACATTCTTGGCAGCAGGTCCTCTATCCCCTTCCTCTATCTCGAAACTCACCCGTTCTCCTTCCTCGAGTGTGCGATAGCCATCCATAGCGATGGCCGAGTGGTGAACAAACAAATCTCCGCCTTCATCTTTCTCGATAAAGCCGTACCCCTTCCGATTGCTAAACCATTTTACTGTTCCTTCTGGCAAAACGAAAACTCCTTTTCAAAAACCGTTAATAAACTCCCCAAGCTACAGGTTGATGAATCAGCAAGGAATGGTGAATTCCCGGTGAAACCGTCCCGTATACTTTAACGGGTACTCTTACCTTCTTTACAATCATATTATAATTATATAAATAATCAAGGAATATTGTCAACCGGTCTTTAAAAAATCGATATATGCCACATATTCGATTAGGATTCATCCTGAACATCGGTAGAATCCAAATCGGGAGTGCGAGCATGGGAGGGCAATATGATCGGCGCCATAGCCGGTGATGTGATCGGTTCGGTATTCGAGCATCGTCCAGTCAAAAGCACCACTTTTCCGTTATTCACGGAACAGTCGCGTTTTACCGACGACACGGTTCTTACGGTTGCCGTGGCTGATGCAATAATTAACCGTGCGGCATACGACAGGGCCCTGAAAAATTTTGGCCGCCGCTACCCGTTTGCCGGATACGGTTCGTCTTTTTATCGATGGCTGCTGACGACCGAAAGCCAACCTTACAACAGCTGGGGAAACGGTTCCGCCATGCGGGTCAGCCCGGTTGGTTTTGCATTCGATTCCACTGAAAAAGTACTTCACCAGGCAGCGCGGTGCGCCTCTGTTACGCACAATCATCCCGAAGGGATAAAGGGTGCCCAGGCAACGGCACTGGCGGTTTATCTTGCACGTACCGGTAAAAGCAAATCTCAGATTCGAAAACAAATCAGCGGACGATTCGGCTACGATCTTGATCGCCGTCTGGTTGACATCCGGCCCGACTACAGTTTTGACATATCCTGCCAAGGGACGGTGCCCGAGGCGATCATCGCCTTTTTGGAATCGGAGAATTACGTGGATGCGGTTCGAAAAGGGATTTCACTCGGCGGTGACAGCGACACTATCGCCTGTATCACCGGTGGTATTGCACAGGCGTATTACGGGCAAATTCCGGAGGAAATCGTCTCACAAACCCGCATCCGCCTGCCGCAGGAATTTTTGAAGGTTATCGATCAGTTCAGTCAGAAGTATGGCTGCTATTTGAGCCAATTCTAAGCCGCATGTTGGGGTTTGAACGCCTTGTACAGCGCCGGATCCATGACTGCTTCATAGCCCGTGATTCGGGCGACGACCGCACTGCGGCTGTCCAGAAAAGTGAAATCACCCGTTAATTTGTAGGCATTGGCTTCTCTTATTTCCAGTACAGCCGTAACCCCCGCCTCTGGAAACCGGTCACGATACTGACGATAAGCTTCGCAATAACTCGGTAATGAAACCGCACCTTGCTCTTCATAGCACCAGATGATCGCCATTTGAAATGCGGAATCGAGAACCAACGGATCGGAGAGCCATTTATTGCGCAGCGGCTCTTGCATCCATCGCGACGGGGCCGGGGCCGATGAGATTCGTGCCACGATACCTTTGGAAGAACAGTGAGAGATCTCTCTGATTCCGTGCAGGTCGCGGCCATGGAACAGAATTTTATCGTATACTTCGGTTATCGGTCGGGTGTAGTTTCGGACGGCCAAGGTCTCCGGAATCTTGAAATCCGGCGGTTGAATCGGTGTGTCGATCAGAATGGCCTTGGCCCGCGAGTGGACCACTTCAATGTTTCCCTGATAACCGTCACGCAGTTCCAAGCTAACCTCAAAAGATGCGCCTTTTTTTAAGGTCTTGCTTGCCAGCAGGCGGATTAGCCTTGCTTCCCCGTCGAGTTTAATTCCGGTTAATACACGCATGTCATCCAGACCATGCAAGCGCAGGCCGGGATTTTGATGCAGTGCTCCGTGGCCGAACCATTCGGCCATCAGCGCCAGTGGTACCACTGCTTTGCCGTCCAGAACGTGGGATCGCAGAATCGGGAATCTTTGTAAGTCGACGCTCCGTTTGAATGTAAGCGCCAGGTCGTTTCTGGGGGTCGCTTCCGGCGGCAATGTTACAGCCGCTTCGACTATTGCAGCCGGCCGGACTGCATCCGCATGGTGAAAACCGCTGCCGACAACCACTTCTATCCCTTGGTCGTCTGCACACAGCATTTCCCGAACCATGTGTTTTGCACCCTGATCGACCGGTATCAGCGCTACGCCGTTGCGTTCAAATTCCCTTTTCAACGACGGATTGACCATACCCCCATCCCAGGGGCCCCAGTTGATGCTGACGACTCGCAACTGCTGTTTTTGGGCGGCGATTTGCTGGGCGATTTTATTCAATGCCTCGTTAGCCATCGCGTAATCCGCCTGGCCGCGGTTTCCCAGTCGCGCTGTTACGGAAGAAAAGATCACCAGATGCTGCAAGGGGTCCTTTTCAGTAGCGGAAAGCAGGATCTTGAGACCCATGACTTTGGTTTCGAACACCCGTGAAAACTGCTCTTCGGTTTTATCGATGATCAGCCGGTCTTCCAGGACACCGGCACCGTGAATGATACCCTTGATGGGGCCGTATTTTTCACGGATACTCTCCAGGGTCGCATCGACCGCCTGCTCGTTGCGAATATCGATTGAATAATAAAGCGCTGTGGCCCCGAACGACCTGATGTTCTCCAGTGTCCTCGAAATTTCACGATTCGTCATGTGTGCTCGATAGGCGGCCTCCAGTGCTTTGGGGGACGGGTTCTGCCCGCCGAACTCGTTTTTAAGAATCGCTTTCTTGATTGCAGCCGAATCTTCCAGGTCTTCGAGCCAGGATGGAATCTGCTCCGGATTCGGTGAGCGACCCAGAAGAACTAGCGTCAGCGGCATTTCTGATACCAGGGCACAGGCAGCAGCAGCGGTAACACCTCTGGCACCTCCTGAGACGACGACGACATCGCCGGGCCGCAGCTGATCGGTGATGGCCTCCTGGCGGGGAATTGGCGCCGGTTCGAGCTGCAGGACATATCTGTCGTCCACGTTCAAGCCGATTTCCACCGGCGCCCCCGGATCGGCATTTAAAAGTTCATCGACAACTGCTTTGGCAATGGCTGGAACGTCCCGCCATTCTGGTGTAACATCGATGGCGCGGCAACGAACGGATTCCCATTCAAGCGCTGCTGTTTTCACCAGACCGGCCAGGGCACCCTGCAATGGATCGGCAACCCCCTTGCCTTTGAAACCGAAACCGCCGTCAAGACGGGACACCACCCCAAAAACGGCATTCTGATCTGCGGCCGCAGCTATCAATTCTTTAGCGACGTGGTGGGTGAGGCCGAAGAATTGTTTCAGATCCTTGCTGTGCAGGCTGCTGTCCGGGTTTTGAACAATGATAAGCCCTGCGGCCGGGGGCAGGTGCTTTTTATAGTTTAAGATATCCGGCGATATGAGTACGGTGTTGATGCCCTGAGTCGCCAGTTCATCCGCGATTGCTTCGGACAAACCGGTTTGGTCATCGGTGATGAATACTTTCCGGCCGGACGGGAGTGAAATTCTCTGCGCCTGATCCAGCGGCTTTGCGACCACTTTTATCTGTCTTCTTTCCAGGTTTTCGGTGACAGGGGAACACATCGCTGCTGCTGACATGTCCGCATCACTTTTTGCGGTGGCCGTATCCTCCAAACCACCTGCAGCAGGCTCGGCGCCCCCTTCATCGGCGTCCAGCGTGCCGTCTAAAAAGTCCACAATTTGTCTCAACGTCTTCAGACTGCCCATGACTTCCGGTGAAACGGCGGGCAGTTCGGGCATTTTTTCTTCCAAGGTTGATAATATCTCGACTCTCTTGATGGAGTCGATACCCAGGTCGGCCTCGATGTCCATATCCATTTCAATCATTTCAGGTGGATAGCCCGTCAGGTCACCGACCACTGTCAGCAAAGTAGTCTCCAGGGCCTGGCATTCATCGGCGCAAATTTTCGGCTTCGCAGTATCCGAATCTGCTAGCGGACGTGTTTGGGACCGCTCTTCCGGCGGCATTGATTCTTCACCATGGGCGGCATCGGTAAAAAGCATTGAAATCTGCCGCAGGGTTTTCATTTTGCCCATCACCTCCGGCGAAATGCTTGGCAGGTCGGGCATTTTTTCTTCCAGAGTGGATAATATCTCTACTCTTTTAATGGAATCGATTCCCAGATCGGCCTCGATATCCATGTCCATATCGATCATCTCCTGCGGGTATCCGGTCAGTTCACTGACGACCTCCAGGATGCCGGACGTCAATTTTTCCTGCGTAATCGGGGGTGGAGGTTGCGCGGGGGCAATCTGCAATTTTCCGTCCGGCTGTAAAGAACTTGCAAGATCGTCGGATCCGGTGTCCATCCGCAAGGAGGGAGATCCGTGAGGGGGAGCTGATGAAGATGCTTCATTCCCCATGGTATTACTCGAAGGTTCCGGTACGCGTGCAAGCGGTTCCGGAATGAGTGCATTGTTTTCTTCAGTGCTGAATTCCGAACGTTGGGCGGTGGGCGCCAGTCCAAAGGAAACTTCGGCCAGTCGTCGGGTGCTCTCCATCATATGCTGCAGGGTTCGGCTGCTTTCTTGCTGGGTTTCCAGGAATTTTTGATGAGCATCTGCCGTTTGTTTTTGAAGCGCTTGCATTGACGCCAGACCTTGTTGAACCGCCTCAAGCGCCTGATGAATAAAATCCTGTTGCGGCTGATTTTGATTTTTCTTTTTCATTTCTTTTAAATTTCCATGGCTTCGGACCGGATCCGTGGTGACGGGGTTCGGTGCGGGGTGCAGTGTTTTAGTATTTGGAATATTTTTTTGGTGAGGTTGCCGGCTCGATCCGTTTGCCGAGTCTTTTGCCGGGATCTTCTGCTGCAGGTTTCCGGTGTAATTGGCGCCTGAAATCGGGATTTGCATTTTCGGCTGTTGATCGCCATGGCGGGTGCTTTCCCATTTGTCCAGCGCCACCGGATATCCGAGGGCGGCCAGGCTGCAGAGAGCGTCGGCCAGATCCAGAATGCCGAAGCGTTTGCCGCCGGAGCTGTCCACGGCAATTGCGTGAATTTTTTTATCCCTCAGAATGGAAGTGACCAGGCCGGACAGAATGCTTTTGGGACCGACCTCTATGAATGTTCGCACTCCGGATCGGTAAAGGTTTTCAATTTCACCGACAAAATCCACCGGGTATAGTAAATGATCGGCAAGCATCTCGACCGCTCTATCCGTGTCAGCCGCATAGGGCTCGGCGGTGGTATTGGAAAAAACCGGTATTTGGGCGGGGGTAAAACGAATCTGCTTTAAGACATCGGTAAAGGGCGCTCTGGCATCTTGCACCAGCGGACTGTGAAAGGCAGCTGAAACCGGTAGCCTTATAGAGGTCAGGTTTTGCTCGTGAAAGCATTTTTCCGCCGCGGCAATCGCTGCCTGGCTGCCGGAGACTACGCCCTGCTCAGGGCTGTTTTTGTTGGCCAGCACAATGTCCAGTCGATGTTTTTTTATGAGGTTGGCGATGTCCTCCAGTGGTGCTTTCACCGCCAGCATACCGCCGCTATTCGTACCGCCCCGGCTGCCGGAGGCTGCCATCAACCGGCCGCGACTGACGGCCAGCTTAAAAAAAGCATTTTTATCCAGCCATCCGGCAGCATGCAGCGCGGTGAGTTCTCCAAAACTATGGCCACCGGTGGCATTCGGTGTGATCCCGAAATTTGCAAGAATTTTTAACATGGCCCGGCTCACGGCACCAATGGCCGGCTGGGCGATTTCCGTGCTGCGGAGCTTCTCAGCTTGGATCTGTTCTTCTTCTGCGGATTTCGGCGGCAAAGGATAGATATATTCGCTCAAGCGCTTTGTCCGGCCGAAGGCAATATCGGCGGTTGCAATCGATGTGAATGCCTCCGGAAAGCAGCACACGAGATCGCGCCCCATTCCCGGATACTGACTTCCCTGGCCGGGAAAAAGAAAGGCGATATCACCCGGCAACCTTCCTGTGCCGTAATGCAGTCCTTTTTGATTTTCAAACCGATTATTCAGGTCTTTTTGAATTACCGCCGGCCACTGGCGCATACGGTCGGCTGCTTGACCGGAATTGATTTGCTGATGATCGAATATCACCAGCAGCCGGTATGGATCCTGATGCGAAAATTCACGTCTGGTTTGAGCTGCGGCGGCAGAAAACCCATTGATTGCCTTGCCGCTGTCGACCTTGCGCTGGAACTGTTGCAGTTTCGATTGCAGTTTGTTTTTTGAAGCGGCAGACAGCGCGACAATTTCAACCGAACCGTCCCAGGCAATTCTATTTTTTTCCGGTTGATACTCTTCCAGGACGACATGAAAATTACTGCCGCCGAATCCAAACGAGCTCACGCCGGAACGGCGTGGCTGTCCATCACCGGTAAACCACGGACGGGTGCGGGTATTTATGTAAAAAGGACTGTCGACGATGCCGAGTTTCGGATCCGGTTCGTCCACTTTCAGGGTCGGGGGCAGTATCTTGTGGTGCAGGGACAAGGCGGTCTTGATCAGACCCGCGGCACCGGCCGCCGCTTTGGTATGGCCAATCATGGATTTAACCGAACCCAATGCGCACTTGTGACCGTTGCGGTTTTCGTTTTCGAATACCTGGCACAGTGCATTGAATTCGACTCTATCGCCGACCCTCGTACCGGTGCCGTGCGCTTCAAGGAGTCCGACGGTTAACGGTTCCACTCCGGCCTTCTGATAAGCCATCCGCAAAGCCTTAGCCTGGCCTTCCGCTCTAGGCGCATAAATACTCTGGGATTTGCCGTCGCTGGATGATCCTATGCCGCGTATGACCGCATAAATCCGGTCGCCGTCTGATTCGGCATCTTCCAGTCGTTTGAAAATTAGAATGCCGATACCTTCTCCGATAACCGTGCCATCGGCATCTTTCGAAAATGGCCGGGCGTCTCCGGTGGGAGAGAGGATGTGGGTTTTGGAAAAGCACATGTGCATGAATATATCATTTAAAGTATCCACACCGCCGGTGACCACCATATCGCTGCGGCCGGCATAAAGCTCGAGCAGCGCAAGATGGATAGCGCTCATGGAACTGGCACAGGCGGCATCCACCACACAATTTGTCCCACCCAGATCAAGACGGTTGCAAATTCGACCGGCAACAACGTTGCCCAGAAGACCCGGAAAAGAGTTTTCCTGCCATGGAACATACGACCGGGATATCCGGTTCATGACATTTTCGGTGACCTGCTCAGAAACACCGGCCGCTTCCAGCGCGCGGCGCCATTTTGGGAAACCGAGTCGCGAACTCAGGGGGATGACCAACTCCTGCGTACCGGTAACGCCGAGGATAACGCTGGTGCGGTCGCGATCGAACGGTTTGCCATTGTCGTAACCCGCATCCTTCAGTGCCATTTTGGCCGCCACCAGACCGAGCAGCTGCGACGTATCAGTAGCTTCGAGGGTATTGGGCGGGATACCGAATTCGGTCGGATCGAACATGATCGGTGCAAGGAATCCGCCCCGCTTGCAATAGGTATGGTCGGGTCTTTTGGCATCATCGTCAAAATAATCTTCCGGTGACCAATGGGTTGACGGTACTTCCGCGATGGCATCCTCACCGTGAAAGATCAGACGCCAGTAGTCTTTCAGACCGGAAGAGTTCGGAAAGAAACAGCCCATTCCGATAATTGCAACAAGTGTATCCTGTTTATTTTCAATTGCTTGTCGTTTTTCGGCCATAATCCCTCAAAACAGTTGCGAAAATTTTCTGGTTTGCATTAGCGTCATTTTGACGGTCGACGTCGAAGCCTTGAACAGCGTCAAGGTCGCTCGCAGTCCGCAAAATTCTGCATATACTGTGCCAATTATTCGATTTGATTACGGATGATTGCTTTACACGGAGGCCATGCGTAATTCTATTTCGTTTTGAACAAGTGCCGCTACATATCAATTCGATTAGATGATTAACTTGTCTATATAATGCATTACAAAGAAAATTGCAAGCCATTGACGTGAATCATATTAGTTGATATGTTGATTTAACAAGTTTATAAGAAGGAAGCAGTGATACGATTTTTTAAAAACCGGGAATTATCTCAAAAACTAGGCGTCAACCTTGCACGTTGGAAACGTTGGTCGCGTGAATTTTTACCCCCCGATCCGCTAGGGGGCCTGCAATCCGGTGTTGCGCGTCATTACAGTATTGATGACGCCTTCACCGTCTATCTGGGAGGGCACCTGGTTGCCGACCTGAAGTTCAGCATACCCGAAGCCCGATGCATTCTGGAGGATCTTCGCTCCTGGTTTGGTGCGACGGGGGTCTATCTGAATGGACAGCTGCCTGATGAAATGGATGATGAAATTCCGTTGCCGGTAATGGATTATATCTTATTTATCAGCCGCAAAATGGAAGAACCCGATATCGCATCCGGTTTTCGTTATTCTATTCGAGCGATTGTATCCCGCCGAACCGTCAGAGAAAAGGGGGTGCCGGTTAAAGAAGAGCGCTTTATCGAGCGCTGGCTGGACAGCGGAAACGAAGATCGGCGGCAGCATGACATGCTGAGCCTGAAGATGCTCAACATTACCGAAATTCTGTCACGGTTTGCCGCAAAATTGAGCCTGCCGGCCAACCTGTTTCCGCTCCTGAAACATAGATCAATTTGAAATTGGGGGCACTGATTTCGCTAGTTGTATTATTAATATACCAAGTATACAATTTGTATTTCGGCGGGCCATGCTGCGTCGTAGTCTTGGCGAAGACGGATTAATCATCGCGCACATCCAGCAAATGCTCGAGTTCGTGAAGCGGAAGCGGCCTGAATATTCCCACATCAGGTGGTACAAGGATATTTTGGCTGCGAAGCCAGTTGAAACGGGTGACAATCGAAGCGCCGAGCAGCAAATTCAGGGCCACAGTTACCGTTTTTCGATTTTCAGGCGCCGCCAGAAAGGAGCCCTTTGTCCATTCGTTAAAAGCTCCCATGGCCGGTCCGCACCAGATTTGATAGTCGATTCTGCGTGTCGGTTCACCCGTGTTGGCCCAGTTGGAAGAGCGGCCGAGATAAGATCGGAAAACAAGTGCCATCTTGTGTTTCGGGTTCCTTTCAGCCCTTACTATCTGCTGCGGATCCCTTGTGCGGAAAAAAGCTTTGGTCTGCTTCCATTCTTCTTCGAAGGCCTGTCGGAAAAAATCACGTTCCAGAACAGTTTTTTCCTTATCCGGGATTTCATCCAGGTTGGTATAACGGCTGTAGAGGTCATACAGCCGCATTGCCCGGAATGGAAACATGGTACCGCGTTTGAGTACTTGAACCTTGACGCCCATTTCGAACATATCCGCGGCCGGAGCCATTGTAACGTCGGCCTGGCTGGCTTCTGCCAGCATGCGGCGCACCGCCTCGCAAGTGCCGGCTTCGACACAGGCTTGATTGACTGAACCGGTCAGGATATAGCCGGCACCCAGAGCAAAAGCCGCGGCCGCTGAGCCGGGGGTGGCAATGCCACCGCCCAATCCCACGCACAGCGGCGTGTCGCAATGATATTTCTCAACCATTGTATCGCGCAGTGCGAGTATGGTCGGCAGCAGTGCAATAGCGGGTTGATTATCCGTATGACCACCGGAGTCGGCTTCGGCCGTCATGGTGTCGGCCAATGGAATCGTTTTCGCCAGTGCCGCCTGGTCGGGCGTTATCAAACGGCGATCCAGCAGTTGACTTAAAAATTTATCCGGTGGTGGTGCAAAAAATTTTCGGGCAACTTCTATTCTCGATATCTTGGCAATGATCCTGTTGGGGCAGATCGTGCGGCCTTTTTCATCGCGGTGGATATCCTTGACGCGGTAGTATACCAGGGGGAGCGTCAGATCCAGATAGGCCGATGCGCTGACGAGACGCACCTCCCGCTTCAAGTAAAGATCTACGGTAGCAGCCTCGAGATCCGGCTCGTTGGGACTGTGGATGAGGTTAAATCCGTACGTAATTCCTTTCAACTGCTCTTGCAGGCGGACAATTGCCTGCTCGATTTCAGCGGGAGACAGCCCGGCGGCGCCAAAAAATCCCAGCATGCCGGCGCGGCCGGCTTCAGCGACCATTTCCACCGAGGCAATGCCGTTTGCCATGGCGCCGACTACATACGGATAGCGCAGATTGTGAGACTGTTTGAAGAATGGATCACCGAGGCTTTCCGGGTGCAGCGGGGGGACATAGGCCAGGAGCGGATACTGTTGCGAGTCGAATTTGGAAGTTTCCGGCTTTGTTGAACCGATGGTTGCCGTACCACCCCGGCCGACACCCGGACTGCCGCTCATGTCCAGTAGATAGACCGGGTCAGACACGCGCTGGATGGCTTTCTGGATCGTGTGAAGGCCGATTTGCAGCGGAAAATCGCCTTCCGCCCACCAGCCGATAGGGTTGGTATGATGACGTATTGATGAATGCATAAAGGTTTCCCATTTAGACGATAAGACATCGCATGTCAAGATTATCTGTTATCCCCGGGGGTGAAATTTTTGATGCATATTTTTCAGATGATCTCGGGCAACATGGGTATAAATTTGGGTGGTGGCGATATCGACGTGTCCCAGCATAATCTGAACCGCACGCAAATCAGCACCACCCTCCAGAAGGTGACTGGCAAATGAATGGCGCAAACTGTGCGGTGTGATTTTACTTTTAAGTCCGGCTTTCAAAGCATAGCGTTTGAGCAATTTCCAGAATCCCTGGCGGGTCATAGGTTTTCCGGCCCGGGCCACGAACAGGTAAGGGCTGGCGATGTTCTTTAAAAGTGCGCCCCTGGCGGATTTTAGGTAGTGTTCAATTTTGTGTTTTGCGTGCAACCCGATGGGAACCACGCGTTCCTTGGAACCTTTTCCAAAAACGCGGACATAACCGGCCTCAAGATTGATATCCCGCAATTTAAGGTTCACCAATTCCGATACGCGAAGACCGGCTGCATACAACAGCTCTAGCATGGCGCCGTCGCGAACACCATTAGGCTTTTCGCTGTCGGGTGCATCCAAAAGAAATTTGATCTCCTCAAATGACAGTACTTCCGGCAGTTTGAGACCGGTTTTGGGCAGGTCGACTAATCTGGCGGGATCGTGCCGCAGGACATTTTCCTGAACCAGAAAGCGGTAAAAGCCCCGTATGGTCACCAGATGTCTGGCACGTGAGCGAGCCGTTAAACCGACGTTGCGCATGGCAATCAGGTATTTGAGTATTATTGGCGTATCGTCGTCCGATACGTTGTAAATCTGATTTTTTTCAAGAAAATCGACATAACGGGTAAGATCGAGGCTGTAAGCTTCGATTGTTTTCGAAGATAGTCCTTTTTCGACTAGAAGATAATTTATATACTGATCAATGATAGTGTTGAGAGAAGCCAACGCAAATCCCGCTGCTTTCTAAATTTGATAATTAGCCGGATCAATCCGGTTAAGTACTTCAGCACCGTCGTCACGTACGACGACCATGTTTTCCAGCCGCACGCCGCCCCATTCCGGTAGATAAATACCGGGTTCGACGGTGGTTACCATACCGGGTTCGAGCCGGATATCTTTCAGGGGGCTCAAACGCGGGGATTCATGGATCGCAAGACCGGCGCCGTGTCCCAGACCGTGGCCGAACTTTCCTCCGAACCCTTTTTCTTCGATGAAATCTCTGGCGATCTTATCAACCGCTTTTGAACTGACACCCGGTTTAATGGCTTCGATCGCCAGACGCTGCGCATCAAGAACCGCTTGAAATACTTTTTTGAAAGTACTGTCCGGTCTATCGATGACAACCGTGCGGGAGATGTCCGAGCAGTAACCGTTTAATCGCGCGCCCCAGTCGAACAGAATCGGCTCGCCTTTTTGAATCACGCGATCACCGGGGATGGCGTGGGGCAGGGCGCCGTTGGGACCCGAAGCCACGATAGGGGGAAACGATAATCCTTCAGCGCCGGATTCACGCATTCCTTTTTCCAGCAGCCAGGCGAGCTCTTTTTCCGTCATCCCGGCTCGCAACCGCTGCATGCATGCACTGAACACCTCTTCGGCAATACGCAGTGCCTGGCGCATCAGGTCAACTTCCGGTTCTTCTTTGATGATGCGCAGATTCTCTACGATCTTTTCTACCGCAATCAATTCGGCTGGATAGTCCGCCTTTTCGAGTGCTGCAATCATTTTTTGGTATTGCATGCATGACATGCGGACACTTTCAAATCCGAGTCGTTTTGAATTTAATTTTTTCAAAACACCGGGAAGTTCTTCGGGCAGCCCTTCCCGGTAGCAAATGATATCGTATAGCGGTGCTTCGTTGCGGGCTTGAAGCTCATAGCGTGAATCCGTAGCCAGTATCAGTGACGCATCGCTGATCAGCAGCGCGCCGGCTGATTCGTCAAACAGGGTGTCTTCGCCCGTAAAACCGCTTAAATAACGACGATTTTCTCCTACCAGCACCAGCAGCGTATCGATATCGGTTTCTGAAAGAGATTCCCGCAATCGCTTGATTCGATTTTCGATTGAACTGTTCAAAATGACCACCTTTCATCCTGTCTTTAGGTTTAAGGGACATTTTTTGGCGTTATCAGCAAAAAAAGTGAGGGTGACTAAATTTTACATTCAAAATAGAATCTTTCAAATCTGCTGTCAACCACGTCCTGAATTGAAAATCCGGATGGCAACCCAAATTTTCAGTATACAATTGCTTGCGTATACCTGGTAAATGTTCTAATTTGGTGGTATCTTATACTCTGATTGAGCTTTTTACTCTATTAATAGGGTAGTATAGCTGAGTCAATGTAATTCATTGTGCTTTATTTCGGATATGAGTTTTCGATTTGGGATTTATTAAATTTCATTCTGGAAAAAATAATAAAATCAATCATAATTTGCATATTACATATGGAACACGACACTCGAAAGGTATCACCCATGAGCCGATGCCCAAATTCACTGCGCTCAGCGCTGTTTCTTGTTCCGGTGCTGGCAGTTGCCCTGATGGTGATGCCGGAATGCGCCAGCGCGTTCGACCGGTACAAGCGGGTCGTTAAATACGATAAATACTTTTCAAAGTATTCCAAAAGATATTTTGGGCCCGCTTTTGACTGGCACTATTTCAAAGCCCAGGCCATTGCCGAATCGCACCTGGAGCCCCAGGCCAAATCCCCCGTGGGAGCGGCAGGCATTATGCAGATCATGCCGCGCACCTACAAGGAAATACTTCGCAAGAATCCGAAAATAAGAGGCAGCCGCATGCAGCCGCGCTGGAATATCGCGGCCGGTATCTACTATGACCGGCAAATCTGGAATTTATGGAAAGCGCCGCGCCCGTTCCACGATCGTCTTCATTTTATGTTCGGCTCCTATAACGCCGGTAAAGGAAATATACTAAAAGCCCAGAAGATTGCCGAAAAGCGTGGCCTCAATCCCAATATATGGTCGTCCATCGAACCGACCCTGCCGGCGGTTACCGGAAAACGCAGCCGGGAGACGATCGGTTATGTCAAAAAAATCGATAAAATCAAAGGGGTGCTGAAGTAATGGAGATCCAAATCGTTATAATGAATTTTGTTTACGCCGTCCTCGGGGCACTGATCACCATTATTTTTATGGTCATCGGATATAAGCTGTTCGACGCCCTCACGCCTTTCAACACGTCCGAAGAACTGGCCTCCAAGAATATCGCCGTCGGCATCGTGGTAGGATCCATATTCATCGGTCTGGGGATCGCCATCGGCCTGGTAATCGGCATGGGGCTCAATTGAAGGTCGGTTGGCCCGTTAGGCCGTTTGCCGGTTTGCCTGTTTGCCCGTTGCGTGGGCCGTTTTCGTCCGGAGGGTGATTCCCAACTTGTTTGTACACCTTTTGTCTACCCAACTTTCGTAAACAACATTGATCGGTGTTGCGATATATACCTATTTTATTTGCTCCCCAATAACGCAGTTCCCATCCACGGATAATTATTGAATGACACCCTAATCGAGCGTTTTGGCTCGAATAGGGTTTCATTTACCATCCATCACGCGATACTATCCCACCTGGCAAACGGGCCAACCGGCTAACCGGCTAACGGGCCAACCGGCAAACCAGCTAACGGGCTAACCGGCCAAAAGGCCAACGGCCTTTTGGCCTACAAATTCCCGGCCAGTTTCAGCTGATTTTTTAATATGGAGAATCTGAATACCGGCTGGATCAGGTCGTGATGTTGTTTATAAAAAGGAAAGTAGACCAACAGGTAGCTTTTGGGAGTGATTTTGATAGTGTTTAACCGGGGATACTGTTTTCTTCTGGGTTTGATAAAATTGGCCAGCGTGATTTTCAGGCTTTCGACAGCCTCTTCCACCGGCAGGGTGACCGGGTAGCGTTCACCTTGGGGCAGCTCGGCTGCCAGAGACTCACGGGGCTGTGATAGTGTTATTTTGGTAGCCAGGGGCAGGAAGGTTTGGGGACGAATCTTGAAGCCCGGGCTCCAGAAATGAAACGGGATGTCCTGCCACTCATCTTTTAAGACTTTAGGGATATTTGCCGTTTTCACCAGATCCGCAAAAGACGCCAGTTCGATTCCGGCAATATCGGCCTTGACGCGCCAGAAGGGCATGTAGATCACTTCTTCCTCACCCTCGGTGGCCGGCATGTGTTTGAATTTTAATCTTTCCAGGCGTTTTTTACCCGGTTTCCAAGCCGAACTGCAATTTTTGCAGAGCAGTACCAGGGCGTCTTTGGCACAGTCCAGATCCCACCCGCAGTTGGGGCAAAGGGTCGGCAGAAATTCCAGGCGCCAGTCCGGCCGACCACCAGCGCCTGCGGTCTGCTCGAAATCCGGCGGCAGTGTTTCTGACGCGGGTTCGTTCAGTACAGCATCATACAGCTTGTCGGCCGCATAATATGGGGCATAGATCAGGCTGATGCTCTCACCAATGTGGGCTTGGTGAAAGACCGGTTTCGGCAGGTTGGATTGAAATCTTTCTTCAAAGACCTGCATCACATGGTCGAAAGTTTGGTTCGGGTGCAGAAATATTCCTTTGATTTCCGGTGAGACAAAGCGCAGCTTCTGCGTCTGGCTGCGGAAACCCAGAGAATGCGGGAAGTAATGTGATGCAAGTGCCTGGTGGCTGACATCGATGAATGTTTGCCGTACGCCGTCGGAAACACAGGAGAACAGCATCCCCTTAAAACGCCAGTAAGGGAGATAGAGCAGGGTTTTGTCCTCTGGCGCTTTGTCGGGCAGAAAATATCGGAAATAGTCCTTCGTGTTCAGGTAGGACCTCACCCGGCAGAATCCGCAGGTGAAGAGCCGATCGGTTTCATCCAGCGTCACCGGTGCGCCGCACTGGGGACATTGATGTTCTATTTGTAAATTAAAGCTTCTCACCGCATTGGTTGCAAAATAGAGAATCGTCCAGATTTTCAGTCCCGCATTTCGAACAGCTTTTGGGTTGTGGTTTGTCCGCGACGGCCTGCCCGCAGCGTGAGCAGAATTTGGCACTGGGGGTCAGGTTTTTTCCACAATGGATACATTGATCAAAGACCAGTTGCTGATGCCCGCATTGCGGGCAGAACTTTGCATCTTTCCCAATCGGATTGCGACATTCCGGACACTGATATGCCTGCGGGGCCGCCGGTTTTGCGTCGGGTTTGGCACCGGCGAAGTACTGGGCGAACATGGCCGGCATCATCAGACCCAGGCCGGTACCCATGCCCATTCCGGCACCGGAACCACCCTGCGCTTCCGAAGCTTTTTCCATGGCCATGGCGGCTTTCATTTGCATTAGTTTTTCCATATCCTTGAAGACACCCATCCGGCTGCGGTCATCGATGGCTTCCTGCACTTCAGGCGGGGGGGTGACCGAATTGATATACAAATGGGTCAGGCGGATGCCGAAGTGACTGAAATCTTCGACTAGTCGACGGGTGAGTCCTTCGGACAGCTCATCGTATTTTGCGGGTAAATTCAGAACAGAATCGAGTGTTTCGCCCATGTAATCGTTGAAGCGCGAGACGATGACCCGGTTCAGATATTCCTCAATTTCAGCCGTGCTGAACATACCCTTGGTCCCGACCATGGTATTGATAAACAGTGCGGGCTGGACGATCTGAAAATTAAACACGCCAAATGCCCGCAGCCGGATTAGACCCAGTTCGCCGTCTTTAAATGCCACCGGATCCCGGGTACCCCACTTCAAGTTTGTAAAGATCTTCAGATTGACCAAATACACTTCGGCCCGCAGCGGGCTGGATCCGGCCCACGGCAAGCTGGCAATTTTGGTCAGAATAGGGATGTTGGCTGTTTTCAGTGTGTGACGCCCCGGACCGAAGGCACCGACCGCCTTGCCGCGATAGAAAAATATTCCCGCCTGACTTTCTCTGACGGTCAGCTGTGCCCCGTATTTAATTTCTCCGGAACCCTCTTCGGGGATACGGTGGACAAGTTCCTTGCCGGTTTCATCAAACCACTCGATATTTTCCAAAAAGATAAGATTGTTCGTACCCATGGTTTTACACTCCCGGTGATAGATTTTTAACGGATGTGACACCGTTTAGGTGCATGCGTCGGCGGGACTTAAAAAAGTACAGGTTTCTAAAATTATGTTATCGAAATAAATTCAAAAATCTTTAATCCCCAACCTGGATCATTTTCTTTTTTTTCTTCTGCGCAGCTGATATTTTCGAATTGCCCGTTCATGATCCTTAAAGTTGGTGGAAAAGTGATGGGTACTGTCTTTTTTGGAAACAAAAAAAAGATAGTCGGTCTCAGCCGGGTAGAGTGCGGCTTCAATTGCCGCAAGACCGGGGCTGGCGATGGGTCCGGGCGGCAGACCTTTTATTTTGTATGTATTATACGGCGTCGGTGTCCTCAGGTCCTTGCGGGTGAGGTTGCCGTTAAAGTCTTTTAAACCGTATATTACCGTCGGATCGGTTTCAAGCCGCATACCCTTGCGCAGCCGGTTGTGAAATACGGAAGAAATTAGGGGGCGCTCGAACGGTGCGCCGGTTTCTTTTTCGATGATGGATGCCAGCGTCAGCACTTGGTGGATTGAGTGGCCGGTTTCGACAGCGCGTTTTTTCCATTGGTCGGAAAACAAGGAATTCAAGCGCTCCACCATGACCGTAATCAAATCAACCGCTGATGCGCCCTTGGGGAAGTAATAGGTGTCCGGGAAAAGATATCCTTCGAAAGTTTCCGCGGGGATGTTCATCTGACGCACGAAAATCGGGTCCGTGGCAGCTTTCAGGAATTCCACCTGGGTCGCAAAACCGGCCGAGGAGATGATCTCTGCGATTTGTTTCAGGTTGTATCCTTCCGGAACGGTGAATTTGTAAAGCCTGACCTTGCCGACAACCATCGCCTCCAGGATCTTGTTCGGAGATAGGTCGGACGACAGCAGGTATTCACCGGCCTGGATACGTTTATCAGCGCCCTTTATGCGGGCCAGCAACCGAAACCGAAAGGTGCTTTTGATCAACCCCTCCCGGTACAGATATTGGGTCGTTGCCGCAAAGCTTTGACCGCGCTTGATGGTGATCAGCTTTTTCTGGGATTGTCCGCCAGCTGCGCGATCACTGTAGAAAATAAGATCCAGGTAAATACCGAAAACGGTTAAAAAGACAAGCAACAATGCTGTGGAAGTTATGGCAAGTACTTTATTTTTGTTCAAATCCGCTCCCCGCTAGATTGAATTCGACGCTATTTTTCTTATGGTAGGGCCTACGGATACCGTCATGGACAAAAGCCGGTTGCGGTAAATTTCTTCAGCGAAATCAAACAAGTCAACTGCCCCGCTCACTAAAAAAATGGCCCGCCGGAGCGGGATTCTTTCCTATATGATATTTTAATCACGAACTTTTGTCAAAGGTCTATTGTGTCTTTGGGCCTTTTTCGGTAGGATCTATCTGCTAAAACAGCGGCAACAAGGTTGGATTTGTGATTGATTGTGATTAGTTTTTAAGTTGATATACAAGCGACTGGAGGCGAGAGAGGGATAGATGCCGCAATCAAACAGGAGATCAAAACCGTACACAGGATTCGAACAAGGACCCATTCGACCGCCCAGTGAAGCGTATAGTCTACTGATTCGCGTGACCAGAAACTGCCCCTGGAATCGCTGCACTTTCTGTCCGGTTTACAAAGGATCGCGTTTTTCCACCCGGTCGGTGGCGCATGTCATAGCCGATATTGATTCGATTTCCGCCGGGATCGACGCCCTGCGAGAACTGAGCAATGAAACCGGCCGGGTCAATCAGGCAGATGTACAGCGCTTCGCGGACAACACAAAACCGGGAGAGCTTGCGGCCCTCAGCGCCGCATATAACTGGTTTGCCGGCGGGATGCGGTCGGTATTTTTGCAGGATGCTAACAGCCTGATTATCAAGCCTTCAGACTTGATTGAGATCCTTGAGCATTTGAAGAAAAGGTTTCCATGGATTGAGCGTATCACATCCTACGCTCGATCGCATACCATCGTGCGGATTAAAAGTGCGGACCTGAAGGCAATGTGTAAAGCCGGTTTGAACCGGATTCATATCGGTCTCGAGTCGGGATCCGACCAGGTTCTGCAAATGGTGAAAAAGGGCGTTACCAAGGAAATCCATATTAGGGCCGGACGCAAAGTCAGACAGGCTGGAATGGAGCTTTCAGAGTACGTCATGCCGGGCCTTGGTGGAAAAGACCTTTCCCGGGAACATGCCTTGGAAACCGCTGACGCCCTGAACCGAATCGATCCTGAATTCATCCGCCTGCGGACGCTGGCCATCCCCAACAGTGTCGAGTTGCACCATCAATATCGATCCGGGGATTTTAAAAAGTGTACCGATGTTGAAATGGCCGAGGAAATCGCCCTGTTCATTGCAAGTTTGGATGGTATAAACAGTGTTGTCAAAAGCGATCATATCCTGAACCTGTTTCAGGAAGTTGAAGGCCGCTTGCCGGCGGACAAAGAGCGAATGCTCGACGTCTTGTACAGCTTCCTCAAGATGCCGCCGCAACAGCAGGCCTTGTATCAAGCCGGCCGACGCGTAGGGATTTTTTCGCGACTGCAGGATCTTGAAAACTCACAGCTCAAGGCCAGGGCTGAAAAAATGTGCACTGAATTCGGTATCACCGCCGACAACGTCGATGCAGTGATCGATGAGATAATGAAGCGGTTTATCTAGCGAGTGCCTGAACGGGAAGTCCGGTTAATTCGGCCGGATTTTCGTTCAACCACCAATTAATACGAACAACTAGTCTGTTTGTCTTGACAGCTGTCATAATTCTCATTATGCAGTCACCACATCACTGTAACGACCGATTTAAAAAAAGGCTTGCTATCCAGTCGCCGGGCTTTGCAGGCGGTGATCAAATATTTCGTTCGGGTGTTGCGCAGCGTTGCGGATGATACGAGGTGACCTTTATGGCGAAACCCAAACTCAGACAACATATCATCAATCGTGAATGGTGCAAAGGTTGCGGCATTTGCGTGGAGTTCTGTCCGAAAAAAGTACTCGAACTGGATGATGCGGAAAAAGCGGTCGCGGCGCGGCTGGAAGATTGCATTTGCTGCAAACTGTGTGAGCTCAGGTGCCCGGATCTGGCAATTGATGTGGAAACAGAGTAGGTCATGACCATGAACGGAAACATAAAATTTGTCCAAGGCAACGAAGCCTGTGTTGAAGCCGCAATTTATGCCGGGCTGAGTTTTTTTGCCGGTTATCCCATAACGCCGTCTTCGGAGATTGCCGAACACCTGGCCAGGCGCCTGCCCCAAATCGGCGGCAAGTTCATCCAGATGGAAGATGAAATCGCTTCACTGTGCGCCATTATCGGTGCTTCTCTGACCGGGCATAAAGTAATGACCGCCACTAGCGGTCCGGGATTCTCATTGATGCAGGAAGCGCTCGGCTATGCGATCATGGCGGAAATACCGTGTGTTATTGTCAACGTTATGCGCGGCGGACCCTCCACCGGTATCCCCACCCACGGCAGTCAGGGCGATATCAATCAGGCGCGCTGGGGAACCCACGGGGATCATTCGATCGTTGCCTTAACCGCTTCCAACCACCAGGAACTTTTCGAAGTCACGGTGAGCGCGTTCAATCTGGCCGAAACTTACCGCACACCGGTGGTTCTATTGTTTGACGAGGTGGTCGGCCACATGCGCGAACGCCTCATCATACCTGAAAAGGGTGAGCTTCCGCTGGTAGAGAGGCTGAAAACCTCCGTCAAAGAGGGCGTGGATTATCATCCCTATCTACCGCGTGAAGACGGCCGGCTGCCGATGTCGGATTTCGGCGAAGTTCACCGCTATAATGTCACCGGCCTCTATCATGATATGTGGGGATTTCCTTCGAGTGAACCGCGGGTGGTGCACGGCCTGATCCGCCACCTGGTGGACAAGCTGGAAAACCGGGTCAACCAGATCGCCATGTTCAAGGAATATTTCCTCGAGGATGCCGAGTACATCCTGATCTCATATGGATCGGCCGCCCGCTCCGCCCTGCATGTGGTCAAAGACCGCCGGCTCAGGGGAGAACGCCTCGGGTTGCTCGAGCTTCAAACCCTTTGGCCGTTTCCGGCAGATATCGTGCGCAGTAAATGTTCAGACGCCAAAGCCGTGGTGGTGGTCGAGTTAAACATGGGACAGGTTTTGCAGTCGGTGAAAATTGCCGTGGATGATTCCGAAAGGGTTTTTCTGGCAAATCGCATCGACGGCGTATTTATCATGCCAGAAGATATTCTGAATATCCTGCGACTGATTCAGGGAAAAGGAGTCTAATCGATGGCGATCAAGGATTATCTTCGAGAGCGATTTCTTCCGCATCTGTGGTGTGCCGGATGCGGCCATGGCACTGTTCTCAACGGCCTGTTGCGAGCCGTGGAGCAGCTCGGCATGAGTAAAAACGAAATCGTCATGGTTTCCGGGATTGGATGCTCGGCCCGCATCACCGGCTATGTTGATTTTCACACCGTGCATACCATTCACGGCCGCGCCCTGGCTTTTGCCACGGGTGTAAAAATCAGCCGACCAGAACTGAACCTGATCGTTCCGATGGGAGACGGAGATGCGCTGGCCATCGGCGGAAACCACTTCATTCATGCCGCGCGCCGCAATATCGATATTACGGCGATCGTGATGAACAATCGTATCTACGGCATGACCGGTGGTCAATTCTCGCCCCTTTCCGGACCGGCTGTCAGTGCGACCACCGCCCCTTATCTAAGCATCGACCCCAGTTTTGACGTTGTGGAACTGTCCAAGGCCGCCGGCGCCACATTCGTGGCACGCACCACCACCTATCATGTCAAGCAGATTGCGGATTTCATCAGACAGGCAATCCTGCACGAGGGCTTTGCAGTGGTGGAGATCCTGAGCCAGTGCCCGACCCACTTCGGTCGGAAAAATAAAGAGGGCAGCGCCGTTGATATGATGAATCTGTACAAGAAAGTCACAACCCCGATCGGTTCCAAAGCCAAACAGGAAAATCCGGACCTGATCGAACGGGGCATCTTTGTCCAGGAGGAGAGACCCGAATACTGTCGGGAATACGAAAAGATTGTCGAAAAGGCGATGAAAGGGTAGGTACCATGGAAAGATGCAGAATGGTGTTTTCCGGCTCAGGGGGTCAGGGTGTCATAACCGCTGCGATCATTCTGGCCGAGGCGGCCGTGATTTATGAACAGGTCAATGCCGTCCAATCCCAGAGTTACGGGGCTGCAGCCAGGGGCGGTGCCACCCGCAGCGACGTCATCATTTCCGAGTCAGACATTCACTACCCCAAGGTTATCCAGCCCAATGTACTGGTCTGCCTCACCCAGACTGCTTATAATGCCTACTACCCCATTGTCCGCCCCGGCGGACTACTGCTGACCGATACGCGTTTCGTAACAACCGAACGAAAAGTCGATGCGCGGCAGGTGGAGCTTCCCATATATCAAACGGTCGTGGACCAGATTGGCAAACCGATTGTTTTCAATATTTGCATGTTAGGGGCCGTCGTCAGTCTGACAAAGCTCGTACGACCGGAATCGATCATGAAGGTCCTGGAAAAACGCATACCGTCCGGGTTTTTTGAAATGAATCAGAAGGCCCTCAACCATGGATTGGAAATGGGGAACGAGGTGGGTAGTTAGGTTTAGCCGGTTTGCCGGTTTGCCCGTTGGAAAGTTTACGGATTGCTTAAGTTCTTCCCACTATCCTGTAACTTGCATCCTGTATCCTGTATCCTGCATCCTGCATCTTGTATCCTGAAATTCTACCTGTTTAATAGAAAAGATTAACATCCTCAATTTTAGACATTTTAGGCACTTTAGGCAATTGAGGCATTTCATTTCTTAGTCATTTTCTTTGCTTCTCACGGCTCTGACATAAAAGTATCCGCTAAAATCCTGCCAGGCCACGTATCCCATATCGCTGCTCACGTACCATGCAGCCGTGAATGATCGCCGATCGCAGCTCCACAGCCATTTCTGCGTCTGGTCGAATATCGGTTCGATGCAATAATCTTCTCCCTGGGGGACTTCGGTCAGCAGGGTCATCAGTTCATCGATTGTCGGCAGGCGCCAGTCCCGGCATTCGGCAAAATACGTTTCATTAAGCTGTTCGACGTATTTATGGGCCTGGTGCCATGTCATCGGAAATTCCGAGCCGAATTGCTGCCAGACAAGCCCAGTGGTGCGGTCGGCGATAGTACCGTTCGGATGGATGGTAAATTCATTGCGGACATAGAAGGCGGGGCGCCACAGGTCGTCTATTGCAAATACTTTTCTGGCGGCCCGCGGGTCGACCTTGATACATTGGTTGCGGGATTGCCGATGTTGCGTTTTGGATTCATACTGCGGCTTGGGTGCCGCAGGTTCAGGCAGACTGCAGATATTCGTCTTTTTTTCTTCCCATGACTGGTGAAGGATTTCCAGGTCCGCCAGCATCAGTTTGGCGCTGGCGTACCGATCCTGACTTCTGGCCGCAAGCGCTTTTTCAATAAAATTGTTCCAGGATTCGTCCAGGTCGACATTAAAGCGGCTGATCGGCGAAAGGTTGTCTGCGGGCAATACCCCGGTCAGCATCCGATACAAGGTGGTTCCGACGGCATACAGGTCGGCACTAAAGTCAACGCTGTCAGGATCTTCCTCCTGCTCGGGCGGTGCATACCAGGCGGAGCCGACTTTAAGGCTGCGCGGACCGCCGAATTTTTCACCCCTCAATTTTGAAAGACCGAAATCGCATATTTTGATAGTGTCCTGATCGGTCACCAGAAGATTATACGGTTTGATATCCCGGTGGATCACACCGGCATGATGCAGACACGCCAATCCCTGCAGCGTTTGCCGGGTGTAATAAATTGCTTTATCGACTTTGATTTTCCGTGACGGCAATTCTACCTGGGAAGATTCACCGATCATGACCCCGAGATTGTTCACATAATAATCCATCAGATAGTACGGCTTTCCGTCGGTTTCGCAATAATCCAGGATTTCGACGATATTGGGATGCCGCAGTCTGGCCATGGTAATCGCTTCGGCTTTAAACATTCTGCGGATACTGTCCAACCCCATCAGATCGATCAGCAGTGGATAGGGATCCAGCATTTTAAGGGCGGCGATTTTTCCGATAACCGGATGTTCGACTTTAAAAATCTTGCCCATGCCGCCACGGCCAAGAAGCCCCAGTATTTTATATTTGCCGATATATCGCATAATTTGTCGTCGCCAAATTTCAACACTTGGCTGAAATCATATAGTTGTTAACGGCACTATCCTTTGAGGGACCTGAAACAACAATTTTAGAATAATCTACACGCCACTTGTAACTCGCAACCGCAACCCGTAACCAGCAACTCGCCTACCAAAGCCGATCGGCATGCGACCGCGGGAGATCTGCGTCGATGATCTTCTTGGCAACACTGGCGATATCGTAGGCGACGTATTTGACTTCGATGGCATCCTCGGATGTATCCCAGATTACGTACTTGGCGTTGTTGTCTCCATCCCGCGGTTGTCCGACACTGCCGACACTGATGATGTAACGGATATGGTCGGAAAGTTGCAACCGGCGGTCAGGCACGATATCAGCGCCAAGGGTGTGTCCATCATAGTATATGATATGCAGATCGTGCGTGTGTCCGATAAAACAGAGTCTTTCCTTTATCGTTTCAAATACCCGGCGCCTATCGGTTTCCGAAGCTTCAAAATAGTATCGCGTTGCCGAATCCGGAGGAAAACCGTGGACAAAACGACAGTTATGGGCAATCCTGACAAAATTCAATTGAGAGATATACGCCCGGGAGTTATCCGATAACCAGCCGATGATCTTAATTAGTGATTTGCGCGCCATGGGGTTGAACCAGGACAGATGCTCAGGTTCGATGACCGCCTGCTCGTGGTTGCCGAGTATCGAAGGGATGTTGTTTTCCAGCAGTGTCTCGATAACGCGATTCGGTTCGGGGCCGTAGCCGATATTGTCGCCCAGACAGACGACATCATCGACCCGGGATCGGTCAATGTCTTCTAACACCGCCGACAGCGCATCCCAGTTCCCATGAATATCTGAAATCACTGCAAGCCGCATTTGTTTCTATCCTGATTAAAACAGGTGAAAGTACCAGTAGATTAACTGGGGTCCGAAGAAGATATAGGTGACGGCGCCGATGGCTAGAAACGGGCCGAACGGTACCGCAAGCTTCATATTCTGGCGGGTGGCCATCATGACGGTCAAGCCGATCAGGGTTCCGGTTGCCGATGCAACAAAGATGGTGAAAAATACCCCTTTCCAGCCGATCAACGCGCCGATCATCGCCAGCAACTTGATGTCACCGCCGCCCATTCCCTCTTTTCGGGTCAGCAGGTGATAGATCCAGGCGACCAGAAAAAGACTGCCGCCGCCAATCAGAATGCCGATGAGTGATTCTTTCCAGGTGACCGTGGGCACTGCCAGCCCAGCCAGAAAAAATACGACGATCCCCGGAAGCGACAGTACATCCGGGATGATCCGGTGATCGATATCTATAAAGGTTATCGCCATAAGCACGGCAATAAACGCATAGTTTACCGCCGCTTCAATCGAAAGACCGAACTTGAGAAATACAACAATCGCAAAAAGACCTCCCAGCAGTTCAATCAGCGGATAACGTATGGTGATCTTTGCATGACACCGGCGGCATTTGCCCCTCAACAGCAAGTAGCTCAGGACCGGTATATTGTCATAGAAACGAATCCCGGCGCCGCAGCTGGGACACCGGGAACCGGGAGTGACGATCGACTGAGCGGCCGGTATACGGTATATGCACACGTTCAAAAAACTGCCCACGCACATGCCGAACACAAAAGCCATAAGCGTTAATTGCCACTGGTAGATGTCCATCTCAGTTATACAGCCATATATGTTTTCGTATGCATGAAATATAAGTTTACTAGGTTAATTGGATTAGTCGAAAAAATCAAGATTGATATTGTAAATGTGACAAAATGCTTTATAATAATTAACTTATCTATTATAATCGCCTGCTTTCAACCGGTCCTTTTTCAGATTCGATCGGCCGGTCCGGAAGCGAAAAAACGGGTCGGAGTGGTTATGGCTGAGACTGATAAAGATGATTTGATTAGCATTCTGGAAGAAGAGGACGTCATTTCGGAAATTCCGCTGACACTTCCCATGATGCCGGTACGCGATATTGTTATTTTTAGCGATATGCTTTTGCCTCTTTTTGTGGGTCGGGATAAATCGGTGCGGGCCGTGGATGAATCCGTGTCCAAGGATAGCTTTTTGTTCCTGGCGACCCAAAAGGATCCGGCGATTGAAAACCCTGAACCGGATGACATATATCGTGTCGGAACCGTCAGTCGGGTGCTGCGTACGCTAAAGCTGCCGGACGGTAGAGTCAAGACCCTTGTTCAGGGAATCACCAAGGCGCGGATTCAACGCTATGTCGCTAAAAAATCCTACTACCGGGTGAGAATCGAAATTGTCGATGAATTTACGGTTGAAGATTTATCGCTTGAAACCGAAGCCTTGATGCGCAACGTGCGCGAACACTCCGAAAAAATTCTGACTCTTCGCGGTGAGATGTCCGCGGATGTGACCACCGTACTGGACAGCATCGATGAACCGGGTAAACTGGCCGATCTGGTGGCCACAAACTTGAAGTTGAAGATCGAGGAAGCCCAGGAATTGCTTGAAATTATCGATCCCGTCCAGCGTCTGGAGAAGGTTAACACTTTCCTTTCGCGTGAAGTCGAACTTTCGACGATGCAGGCGAAAATTCAATCCGAAGTCAAAGACGAAATTTTCAAAAATCAGCGGGATTATTTTTTAAGGGAGCAGGTCAGGGCGATCCACAAGGAACTGGGAGAGCAGGATGACAGGATTCAGGAGATAGAAGAATACCGTAAAAAAATAAAACGGGCCAAGATGTCCAAGGAGGCGGAAAAAGAAGCTACCAAACAATTGAGGCGTCTTGACCAGATGCATCCGGACTCGGCAGAGTCAGCCGTGGTGCGTACCTATTTGGACTGGTTGGTCGAAATGCCCTGGAGTAAGACCACCCGGGACACCATCGATATAAAAACCGCCAAAAGCGCTCTGGACACGGATCACTACGGGTTGGAAAAAGTAAAAGATCGCATCCTGGAATATTTGAGCGTGCGTAAATTGAATGCCAAAATGAAGGGTCCGATTCTATGCTTTGTCGGTCCGCCCGGAGTGGGCAAAACCTCTCTGGGGCAGGCCATCGCGCGCGCGCTGAATCGTAAATTTATCCGCATCTCCCTGGGCGGTATCCGCGACGAAGCCGAAATCAGAGGCCATCGCCGGACCTACATCGGAGCCCTTCCGGGACGTATCCTGCAGGGCTTGAAGCAATGCGGCAGCCGTAACCCGGTCTTTATGATGGATGAGATCGACAAACTGGGTTCGGATTTTCGCGGCGATCCGTCCTCGGCCCTGCTGGAAGCATTGGACCCGGAACAAAACGCCGAGTTCAGTGACCACTATCTGAATCTGCGGTTCGATTTATCTAAAGTAATGTTTATTCTCACTGCGAATATAACCGACACGATTCCTTCAGCGCTTTTGGACCGCATGGAAGTCATCACCCTGCCGGGGTACACCGAAGACGAGAAAAGAAGAATTGCCCAGCGGCACTTGATACCGCGCCAGTTCAAAGAGAACGGACTGAAGCCCGACAGGCTTTCAATCAGCGCGGGAGCCGTCGATCTGATCATCTCGGAATACACCTCTGAAGCCGGACTGCGTAACCTCGAACGTGAAATAGGCACCATCTGCCGCAAAGTTGCCCGAAAAATTGCCGAAGGCAAGCGCGGATCTTTCAAGATCAACCGCAACAATCTGCACAAGTTTCTGGGCATCGCCAAGTATTATCCTGAAATGGATCAAGAAAAAAGCCAGGTCGGCCTTTCGACAGGTCTTGCCTGGACCCAGGCCGGCGGCGAAGTTATGTATGTTGAGGCATCTTTGATAAGGGGCAAGGGCGAATTGATCATCACCGGGCAGCTCGGCGACGTTATGCAGGAGTCGGCCCGGGCTGCAGTGAGCTACTCGCGCGCCAATATCCATTCCTTCGGCGGCAAAACCAGCATTTTTGACAGTGTCGATGTGCATGTCCATGTACCGGCCGGCGCCATACCCAAAGACGGGCCGTCGGCGGGCATTGCCATGGCAACGGCACTCGTGTCGGCAGCCACCGGTAAACCGGTCCGCAATGATGTGGCCATGACCGGCGAAATAACCCTCAGGGGCCGGGTGCTGCCAATAGGCGGTCTGAAGGAGAAAACCCTCGGTGCATTGAGGGCCGGTATTCACACCATCATCATACCGGCCAAAAACAAAAAGGACGTGGGTGAAATTCCGGCACGCATCAAACGCAAAGTAAAATATTTTGCCGTTCAGAGTATGGACGAAGTCCTTGGCATCGCGCTGCTGAAAAAACCGGCGGGCAGCAAACAAAGAAGCAAAAGACCAACCGCAAAACAAACAAAATAATGGCGCAGTAAGCTCCGATTCCCAGGGTTGTTTTAAAAACGTTTCCAGTCGCCATTTTTCAAGATTTTAAAATTCGAGCGCTTATGAAGATCCTGGCTGTAGATACGGCCACCGGCAGTTGCAGTGCAGCGGTTGCCGTCGATGGAGAGTTGCTGGCAGAAATAACGCTTTCACGCGATGAAACCCATTCCAAACATTTAGTCGGCCTCATCCAGCATGTTAGCCAAGTTGCAGGGGTGACTCTGGATGAAATTGACGGATTTGCCGTCACAAGAGGGCCGGGTTCCTTTACCGGTTTACGGATCGGTATCAGTACCGTTAAAGGGCTGGCAGCCGCTTCCGGCCGGCCGCTGGTCGGTATATCGAGCCTGGCGTCGCTGGCTCAGCAAGGCAGGGCGGGCGAGCATCCAATCTGTTCGATGATCGATGCACGCAGGGGAGAAGTCTACGTTGCCCGTTACCGCCACAAAAACTGTGGACTGTCGCCGGAAGATAATGAGCAGGCGCTGGCCCCGGACCTGGCATTGCGTTCGATACAGGGTACGTGTGTGTTTGTGGGCAACGGTGCCGTTGTGTACCGCCAGGTAATCATGGATCATATGGGCAAGCGTGCACACTTTGCTCCCGCAGCCCAGCATATCATACGGGCTGCAACAGTCGCACAGCTGGCTTGGCAAAGGTTTGATGCGGGCGACACCGATGATCTCGAGCGGTTTGTACCGACTTATCTGCGTAAATCGGATGCCGAGCTGAACAGACAGAAAAACATGTTGAAATCGAACAGGTCGTAATGCGGCTGAATTTATGGTATTCATTGACAATTTTGTCTGACTCTGGTATCAAAAGGGTCACGTATCGAGCAACCGTGATGAATGGGGTGTTTTCTGCAAGGATGATAGATGGACAAATTTTCGTGGTCTGAGCCGCCGGCTCAGACAGCATTTCCGGTGGCGAAACCCGGCTATCCCTTTATTTTTGCCAGTGCTTTTGTAACCGCAGTATTTGCCCTTCTCGAGGTTACTTTCCTGGCATTGGTCGGGCTTATCGCCACTTTTTTCATAGCCTATTTTTTTCGGGACCCGGACCGTGTGATTCCCCGCACCGAAGGGACGGTTGTCGCGCCGGCTGACGGCAAGGTCATTGCCATCCAAAAGAGCGGAGACAACCTTTACTATGAAGGAGACTGTAAAAAAGTCAGCATTTTCATGTCGGTTTTCAATGTGCATGTGAACCGCATCCCCTTTGAAGGAGAGGTAAAAAAAATAGATTATCACCCCGGTAAATTCATTGCCGCTAACCGTAACAAAGCTTCCAGCGACAATGAACGCAACGCCGTTTATATCGAAACCGAAGACGGAAAGAAAATCACCGCTGTTCAAATTGCGGGTCTGGTTGCACGGCGAATCATCTGCAGAATTCAGGAAGGCGATGCGGTTGTTCGGGGCCAGCGTTTTGGAATGATTTGTTTCGGATCGCGTGTAGACATTTATCTGCCACCGGATTCTGAGCTGAAGGTCGCCGTAGGGGACGTTGTAATGGCCGGAACGTCGGTACTTGGGGAGTTGGGATGAGAAAGCGGAAAAATACAAATGGAGAACGGCTGCGGCGCGGGATATACATTCTGCCGAACATATTTACTTCTTTAAACGTCTTTTTCGGCTTTTACGCCGTCATTGCTTCCGTAAACGGCAATTTCGTGGCTGCAGCATATGCCATATATATTGCCGCAGTTTTTGATCTACTGGATGGCAAGATTGCCAGAGCGACCAATACGACCAGCAAATTCGGCATTGAATACGATTCTCTGGCCGACCTTATATCTTTCGGTCTGGCTCCGGGTCTGATGATGTATTTATGGGCACTCAAGCCCATGGGAAGAATCGGCTGGCTGGCCGCTTTTCTATTCATGGTTTGCGGTGCGCTTCGCCTGGCGCGGTTTAATACGCAGACAGGCAAAGTGAGCAGCGAGCATTTTGTCGGCTTGCCGATTCCGGCGGCCGCCTGCATGACGGCGGCTACGGTTTTGCTGTGGCACAGACTCGATTTTTCGGTCGAAAGCCACAAATTCGTGATGCTGGCGATGCTCTATATAATTGCTTTTTTGATGGTCAGCAATATCCGCTACAACAGTTTTAAAAAAGCGGAACTTTTCCGCAAGATGAATTTTAACGTGCTTGTGGCCGCCATACTGGTTTTGATTTTTATCGCCGCACAACCGTCCATTGCCCTGTTTTTTTTCGGGCTTTCCTATGTCCTATCCGGACCCCTCACTACTGTTTGGCGTTTAAAAAAGCTTAAGTCAGTGAAAGTCGAGCCCCATAAAGCAGAGAAGCACCGGACAATTCCATAACAGTTTCAAGTAATATTCAAAGTATTCCCGTGGGCAAACACCGGTTTGGACCCAACGGATTCTTATTAACCATTTCAAATGGGTGAAAAAAATGTCAAATGTCTATGAAGTTGCAGTGATTCCCGGTGACGGTACGGGACCGGAAGTGGTAAGAGAAGGCATCAAGGTAATGGGTAACGTTGCCGCCCGATGCGGATTCAAGTTGAACTTTACTAGCTACGAACTGGGCGGCGAGAATTACCTTGCCACCGGCGATATACTGCCGGATAGGGTTACAGAGAGTCTGGCCCAGGCGGACGCAATTTATTTAGGTGCTATCGGACATCCGGATGTAAAGCCGGGTGTGCTGGAGAAGGGAATTCTTCTATCCCTCCGGTTTCACTTTGACCAGTATATAAATTTGCGTCCGGTGAAACTGTATGAGGGTGTCGAAACACCTTTGAAGGATAAAGGCCCGGAGGACATCGATTTTGTGGTTGTGCGTGAAAATACCGAAGGAATATACGCAGGTGCCGGTGGCTGTCTCAAGCGCGGGACATTGGACGAGGTGGCGGTACAGGAATCGATCAATACCCGCAAAGGCGTTGAACGTTGCATTCGATATGCTTTTGAATACTGCCGCCGGCGCAACAAACGCAAGAAATTGACCCTGTGTGGCAAGACCAACGTACTGACCTTTGCATTTGACTTGTGGGAAAGAACCTTTCATGAGGTCGCTGAAGAATACCCCGACATTCAGGTCGATTATGCCCACATCGACGCCATATGCATGTGGATGGTTAAGAACCCCGAGTGGTTTGATGTGATCGTGACCGACAATATGTTCGGCGACATTATCACCGATCTGGCGGCCATGATCCAGGGCGGTATGGGAATCGCTGCCGGCGGTAACATCAATCCGGAAGGTGTGTCCATGTTTGAGCCGATCGGCGGTTCGGCGCCCAAATACACCGGTAAAAACATGATCAACCCCATTGCCGCTATCTCCGCCGCTCAACTCATGCTGGAAACCCTCGGCGAGCAAAAAGCCGCCGATCTGATCGATAGTGCGGTCCAGAAAGTACTTCGGGATGATATCGCCGATGTGGCGGCCGGCAGGATGGGTCACACCACCGAAGAGGTTGGCGACCTGGTGGTGAAGTATATTAGTGAATAGGATTGAAGTTTTCTGAGCGTATTGGGATTTTTGCGTGAGGGTATCTGAAAAAAGAACATCGAACTCGCCAAAGGCGAGCAAGCACTTGTCTGCCATCGGCAGATCGAACGTCCAACATCGAATTTATACATTAATTGACTTGTAAGCTTGTACCATTCAGCCGGGCTTGCAGGATTGTTGATACTTCGCAAAAGGAAATTGAACCATGAGCGACAAAAAAGTAAATGTGGCGGTTGCCGGTGCTACGGGCGCTGTCGGCAATCAGATGATTACCTGTCTGGAGGAGAGCAAATTTCCGGTAAAAACCATCAAGCTGCTGGCCTCACACCGCTCGGTCGGTCGCCAGTTGCGCTTCAGAGGAGATCTGATCCCAGTGGAGGAATTAACCCGGGACTCTTTTAAGGGCGTAGATATTGCTCTTTTCTCCGCCGGCGGCGGCACAAGTAAAGAATTCGCACCGATTGCCGCCAAAGACGGCTGCGTCGTGGTGGATAATTCCAGCGCCTGGCGCATGGATCCCGAAGTGCCGCTGGTGGTGCCGGAGGTCAATCCGCACGCCATCCAGGGCTATACCCAAAAGGGGATTATCGCCAATCCCAACTGCTCCACGATACAGATGGTGGTCGCATTAAATCCGATTTACAGAAAATGCGGCATCAAACGGATCGTGGTATCGACATACCAGGCCGTGTCGGGAACCGGCAAAAAGGCCATCGATGAACTCCTGGATCAGACCCGGGCCATGATCAATTTTCTGGATGTTGAAAAAAGTGTATATCCGCATCGCATTGCTTTCAATTGTCTGCCCCATATCGACGTATTCCAGGACAACGGGTATACCAAAGAGGAAATGAAGATGCTAAATGAGACCCGCAAAATTCTGGAAGACGATACCATCGGTGTTACCGCCACAACCGTGCGAGTCCCGGTATTTTTCGGTCATTCCGAGTCGGTCAATATTGAGACCCAGGCGCATATCACGGCCGATGAAGCGCGTGGACTGCTTGCAGAATCGCCCGGCATCAAAGTAATGGATGACCCGCGTTCAAACCTTTACCCTCTGGCCATCGATGCTGCCGGTAGCGATCTGACCCTGGTGGGGCGAATTCGGCAGGATGAATCGATTCCAAACGGCATCAACCTGTGGATCGTGGCAGACAACATTCGCAAGGGTGCTGCAACCAACACCGTTCAAATAGCTGAGTTGCTCGTGCAGGAATATCTGTAACCGGGGTTGAACATTTTTTCAGGCGCATTATTGTTTAGACGGTTTCATTCCGCGTTGGAAATTGCATGCTAGATATTACCTAATCCGGTTAAACCGGAATGAATAGCCACAAAGTTAATCCGTGCAAAGTCAAGCATTATTTTGAGTTATTTTAGAGTTAAATCAAAGGTTCGCATATAAACGTAACAATGGTTTTTTGATACGATCTTTAAACCCAAAACAAACTG
>Ga0126331_1000024_pt1 | contig 58022 bp, 48 predicted proteins | sample InaspJWI98metaG_FD_96379 | JGI IMG/M metagenome (GOLD analysis project Ga0126331, IMG submission 96379) | Marine gutless worms symbiont microbial communities from Oahu, Hawaii - Inanidrilus sp. 2 OAHU.JWI-98 metaG | ecosystem: Host-associated > Annelida > Digestive system > Unclassified | place... | reverse complement strand
TCGACTTCACCATCCGCAACGCCTGGCAGAAGTAATTAGAGGAGTTAAATTTGTCAATGGTGTCGAAGAAAAACGGATTGCCGCCTAATTTCTTCATACACAACTATTGACTATATCTCTTAATTTTACTTTAATGACACTACCTCTAGGAATAGTTTCACCAAAGACAACGATATCAATCGGATCACCATCGCCGCCATATTGTTTTGGTAGAAGGGTTTTAGGTATAGATCCGTAATTTGCAGGATAACCACCAAGGTAAGTTACTTCACGAGGTTTACCTTTCTTGAACTCCCATTTTATCGAACCATCTTTTGTTGAAACTTCCCACTTTCCCGTGGTCCCTTTCGGAATCTCAACAACTACATTCACATTTCCTTTACTATCTCCAGGTTCATATCCATTATAGAAATTTCGTGAACCCTTAATTGTATATTGGTCAAACATTTTAACATCTGGTGCAATAAGGTCAGATGCTTCAACCCTGATTAAAATTACCCCGGCTAAAATTAGAACTAAAAGTAAAATAAACCATTTTTTTTCAAACATTTTACTCTCCTTTACTTGATATTGATTAAAATTTGAAATAGAATGTTAAAAATCCTTTAAGTTGTCATTCATAGGCATAACATTTTTATGCTGTACATCTTTCACGCTGCTAACCGACTGTTTTTCCTGCTCTTCGCTTATTACTGTTTTTTTTGGAACCGGTATGGCTTGATAAACTCCAGAATCAGAATCTTTTATTTCGGAGACGGAGGTTCTCATTGCACGATTGCCATTCTCACCGACTAAATCGACCAGTTCATTCACCATGTCTTTCATTTGCACTGCCTGAGCATTCATCTCTTCGGATGATGAAGCGGATTCCTCGGCATTGGCAGCTACTCCCTGTATTACCTTGTCCATCTCGGCAACATTCTTATTCACAAGCTCGATGCCATGAGCTTGTTCACTCGAAGCAGCTGCGATTTCTTTTAATAATTCCCCCACTTTGGTTGAACTCTCTGCTACCTGACTGAAAGCCTCATTTGTCTTAGAAACTATGACCGAACCTTCGTTTACTTTTGACTTCGTTTCTTCGATCAGGCTCGCCGTATTATTGGCTGCATCAGCCGCCCTCAATGCGAGGTTCCTCACCTCATCAGCCACCACTGCAAACCCGGTCCCCGCCTTGCCAGCACGAGCTGCTTCAACCGCTGCATTCAAAGCCAATAGATTGGTCTGAAATGCGATCTCATCAATTGTCTTTATAATCTTTGAGGTGTCTTCACTGGCTTTGGTAATTTCCTTCATGGAAGTGGTAAGCTCTCCCATGATTTCATTGGCGCCGTTAACCACTTGCTGGGTATTATTCATAAGGCTATCAGCTTGGGTTGCATTATTCGCATTTTGACTGATAATAGAGGACATCTCTTCCATCGATGAAGAGGTCTCTTCTATAGCTGCGGCATGCTCCGAAGCGCCTTGAGCCAAGGAATGACTAGACGTTGAAACTTGGTCGGATCCGGATGAAACATGCGTAGCAGCGTCAGTAAGATTTTTGACAATTCTGTTGATCGGCTTCACGAGAGTTTGGACAATCAGAAGTATGATTATTGCACCAAGAATGCCCACTGTTAGGGCGACTGTGAGGTTCATATAGCTTAACATCTTTACCGGTGCTAGGAGTTCTGCGGTGGGAACACTGATACCAATCGTCCATCCCAGCTCTTTGGATTTTTCAAAGGCAACCAAAATTTCACGACTTTTGTGTGTATAGGCAATAAGACCTTCCCCTCTTTCCATCATATTTCTTCCATAATGGTAATCTTTCATATTTATTTTAATGATCTTGGATTTATCTGGGTGGGCAATTATGTTGCCGCTTTCATCATAAATAAAGGCATAGCCGGTGTCGCAAACTTTGATGGGGTCAATATACTGTTGGCTAAAAGTATTGACTTCAATCACTCCCATAAATGCTCCGACAACTATTTCTTTCTCCATTATTGGTGAGGAAATCACAAAAACAGGGGGGGCTTCTCTGGTCGTGCTTTTCATTACTTTTGAAACATAAACATTTCCCTTTATTGCCTGCTTAAAGGACATGTGGTCTTTTACTTTCAAATTTCCGATTAAACTTGTGTCGGATGAACCGACAATATCACCTGAAGCATTGGCTATGAAAAGATTTTCATAATGATTATAATCCTCTTTAAATTTTTCAAGTTGGAGATTGGCCGACTTTCGGGCGGCTTTGCCCACAAATGAAGTCTACAGTGCGATTCCGAATACACTCTGCTGACTCCAATTGCTTATATCCAGTTTCCGATCTCTCAACCACGACACCATAACCTTAAGCGTTGAATCGACCTGCTGATTTATCTGTCCTGTAATTTCTTCCTCCAAAGCACTTTTCGATTTATAATAAGAAATAGTGGTAGAAATCCCCATACCCAGTATAATTAGGGCAAGCATAGGGATTAAAAAACGGTTTCTTAGGCTTAAATTCATCTAATATCTCCTTGCAATGCTGAGCAGCAGCTTGGTATCCACAAAATCTTTTTCCATCACTAAATCTCCTTACACCGTACACCTGAGATGGTGCGGATTTTGCGGTAATCGCTACAAAAACTGTGCCAACATTTTGAAATATATAATTACAGTATAATTTTAAATCGTTATGTTGAATAGGGGGTGGGCTGCCGAATGAAAAAGGTTATCTGGAATGCAGGTTTTTTTTGTGAGGCAAAACAATTGTTGTGTGTCACACAAAAAATACCATTTTTAGCGGTTGTCATAAATACGTTCCGTTTGAGCTATTACAAAATAAGGAGGTTTTTATAGTGATCCCAGGTGACAGTAACTTGTGACAACCGCTATGTTGTCTTTTTTATGCAATAAAGCATATGCTATTTGAAAATACTTTCTGTGTAACAACACATAAAACGGTTAATCATTATCCCTAGCCGCAAAGAGCAACCAAAAAAGATACTAAACCATCACGCCGTGTGGATGGTTACCTAATCGCTACATGCCTGACCGACATCCGAGGCGATTCACCGGCACCTTCGTAAAACTAGGTTTCGATACTCTGATAGCAACATGCTTTACATAAAGATTGTGTCTTATTCGTTTCAATCAGTGCGGCATCAATAGCCATAGTGTCACCACACGTTCCGGTGCAACGGATATTTCAAATTAAAAAAAATATAGCGTTTGCGTCAAACCATCAACGTCGTGATGTCCCGGAAAATATTGTAAAACCACCGGCATCGGAACGTTATTATGACAAACGCTATAGCATGACACACAAGCGTAACAGTCCAATTCAGTCTCAGGCAAGAATGCACTCCATTTCATTGATTAGAGAATCACGCCAGGGATCGCACCGTGTCAACAACTTGCTTAATGGCGTCCACGTCTCCCAATGATCCGCCTTTTACGGCAATGGCCATGCCGGATAAATCCGCAGACTGGGTTAAAACAACGCCCCAACTTATACGTTGGCGCAGTTGAAGAGTCTTTATCCCAATACGCCGACACACCTCATATGCGGTTGTGCCTCCGGTTAAAATCAAGCCGGATAAATCGGCTATTTCATAAACCTTGTCAACTGCAAGAGACAATGCTTCTTCCACCAGGCGGGGCTCAGAAACAAGGCTTTCCGGTGATGCCAGGAAGCCCAATCCATGGCTTTCAATTTGAACGATCAGACTGGCGGCTGCTTTTTCGGCTGCTGCCATAATAGTTGTTAAATTACTATGATCATCCACATCAATGAAGACGGGTTCGATGCCTTGTGTATGCGAAAAAAGCGTCAATTGCTCTCTAGCATTGGGATGAAGCGTCCCGCAGACAATTACGACAGCGCCATCGGGAACCTTGGTCCATGTCTCCATATTGTCGCAAGGCAAACAATATTTAGCCAGGGCGTTGCCGATGCCCTGACCACCGATGAAAAATAATCGCCCCGGGCGTTTTAGGAACAGTTCTACCGCTCTCTCAAGATCTTCCTGGGACTCGCTATCGGCCACGATAATTTGAACACCAGAAGCGATTAATCGCTCAATATGTTCTTGATTTTCATGACTCCGCAAGGTTTCCAAATCTAATAAGCCGGTTGGCCTTCTATTTCCCTTGGCCACAATTTCAGCAACCCTGGACTCCGTGACAGGATGTTTAGGGTCTTTGCTATAAAAAGACTCGGCAATCGGCAATCCGTTCAGGTACTGGATACCATTGCAGGTGACCCTTCCGAAATCAGGAATGGCAGGGGCCACACAACAATGCTCAAGATGTAATGCATCCATTACCGTAGCAATTTCGCGGCTAAAATGGCCCCGAAAAGCGCTGTCCGTTTTCTTCAATAAGATTCTTTTCTCCTTCGCCCCGGAAATTTCACATACCCTGCGAACTTTACTGCAGGCGTCACGCTCCGATAGGCCGCGACTCTCTGTGTTCCAGACAACCAGGCCTTCAAAATGATTCTTCTTCATTTCAGGTATGTCGGAATCAACTACAACGGTGACGCTTCCAACTGAATCAAGAAATTCAATTCCAGTGTCACATGCGCCTGCAAGATCATCCGCAATCATGGAAATTTCAGATGGGTTTATTCGAGATTTGACTTCTGATGTGTCAAGTGTAGAAGACATAATACTACCCCCTGAGAGCCCATATACAAATGGATATTTTCTCCGGATTCCACGTCGCCTAAAGATATTCCCGCAGGGGTGATTAAGGCCATATCTGTATCCGGGAATCTGACACTTTTATTTCCCCCGGTTACACCAACCAACCTTCGGTGAAAATCCCTATTTGAAAATGATGATAAATATCATTCGATGCTCTATCCTCCGGATCATAATATATTGCAGAACACCGGGTGCGTCTAAGCGGGCTTTTCTTGGTATTAGGATATTATTTTTAAAATTGCCTTTTGTGCAATCCATATCGGTCATACAGATAAGACAGGGGAACCCTATCGACAAGGTGTTTTTCGATGATTTGAACCTTTTGTGCCGGAGTGCACTCTTCACATTTTCGCGGTATAGTGTATTCCTCTTTCCCTAATAATTGAGACAATCCGAGGAAAACTCCAATTCCCGGTGAAGAATTACAGACATCGTCAGTTTGCAGTAGGAAATAATGAATTTGACACATTCTTTCATATTGTGTAACCATTTTTTTATTTTAACGCAAAGGATAATATTCAGTGACCGGATCATCAATTACATCATTCGATGCTGGTTCCGGGAGTGCAAACTCAGCAACTGGCGGTAAGCCCGAACAGTTCAGTTTCAGCACAATTGGTTCCGAGTTTCCGATAAAGGCCAACCGTTGTTATTTTAACAACGCCTCGATAGGTGCGCTTTCCAACCCGGTAGTGTCTGCCGTCAATTCGTTCCTGACGGACGTGCAGCAAAACGGGCGCAACAACTACCCCAACTGGTGCCGGTATGCCGATACCATGGTCAAGGAACGGATCGGTCGTTTGATCGGCTGCCAGCCGAGTGAGATCGCCTTTATCAAAAACACCACCGAAGGATTAGCCACAGTTGCCAATGGACTGGACTGGCGTGACGGCGACAATGTCATAATCGCGGACATCGAGTATCCTTCGAACGTATATTGTTGGATGAAACTGGCTTCCCGCGGCGTTGAGCTTCGTTGGGTAAAAAACCGCAATAGCCGAATATTAGTGACTGATCTCGCTCCAATCATCGACAAGCGTACCCGATTGATATCGCTGAGCGCTGTTCAGTTCTCGAATGGATTCCGCCAGAACTTGGCGGCCACCAGTGAGCTCTGTTCACGTCACGGCGTTTTGCTCAATCTCGATGGAATCCAATGGGTTGGCGCTTTAGTGCTCGACCTTTCCGAGTACAAGATCGATTTTTTGTCGGCAGGCGCACACAAGTGGCTTTTGGGACCCATCGGAACCGGATTTTTTTATTGCCGCAAAAACGCTCTTGACAGCCTTGATCCGCCAACGGTCGACTATCATACCGTTGATAAGGGAGAGGACCATATGGATTATGAGCTTACTTATCGACCAGATGCCGGGCGGTTCGAAGAGGCTCTGGTCAACTTCCCCGGTATTTGGGGCCTAGACACCGCGGTCAAAATTCAGCTTGCACTGGGGCCGCAGGAGATCGAACGCCACATTCTGGGGCTCACCGCCTTAGCTGCAGAAAAATTGAGGAGTAAAGACTACCGGATTGTCAGTCCAACACGTGAAGATGAACGATCGGGTATTTTGTCATTTCAGCATCCAAAAGTCGCTTCAGATGAAATTGCCAACCGTTTGTCCCAAGCTGGTGTTGATGTTGCTGTGCGTGGAAATGCGCTGCGGATTTCACCCTCCTACTATAACGACGAGCAAGAGGTCGGTAGGTTCATCGAGGCATTGCCTAATAGCTGACCCATCTAAAAGGAGGACTAAAAATGAAAAAAAAGATGAAACAATGGTTTATCATTATGTTCCTGAGCACCGCCTTGATTATAGGGCCTGCCGCTCTGGCAACCTTGGCAGAAACACCGAAGGTAGGCGGCAAGCTGCGCTATGGTACCGTCACGGCAGTGTCGAGCCTTGATCCGCACATTTATGTCGGGAGCGCCTGGAAGGTACTGATAGAAGCGATATACGGTCAACTCGTCGGCTTTAATCAGAATGCCGAACTCGTCCCTGAGCTCGCGGCAAGCTGGGAAATCCCGAATTCCAAGACTTACATTTTTAAGATTCGAACCGGGCTCGAATTCCAGAATGGAGAACCGCTGACCGCGGCGGATGTAAAATACTCGCTGGAGCGAATCAAAAATCCGGACACGGGGGCTACCCTGAGGCCCAATTTGGAAGGTGTCACTATCACCACGACCGGGGATGACACGATCAAAATTGAACTACCGCAACCTGATGCCACTCTTTTAAATGTGCTGGCGCTGCCGGAAGCTTCGATTGTTTCCAAATCCTGGATGGAAACCGGGCCGAACATCAAAGTCCGAGCCAACGGCACCGGCCCTTTCAAACTCAATCAATACGAGCCGGGCGTCAAAGCGATTCTCTCACGCAACCCCGGCTACTTTGTAAAGGGACAACCATATTTGGACGAAGTCGAATTTCGCATGATTAAAAATGATGATGCGCGCGTAAATGCCCTGCGCACCAAGGCCGTCGATATGATCGACTTTGTGCCGTGGAAAGATATCGATGCCCTTAACCGGGATCCAAATATCGTCGTCGATTCTGCGGGCGGAGCTTTCATGAACCTGTGGCCCAACGCCACCAAAAAGCCGTTTGACGATCCCCGCATCCGGCGGGCATTAGCCTTTGGGATCGATCGCAATGCCATCTCCAAAGCCGCTTTTTTCGGGCACGGTTCACCCCTGTACGGTCCGCCGACAACCTCCGACTCGCCGTATTACAATCAGGACCTCGCGAATTCCTTCGGCTATGATCCCCAAAAAGCCAAAGCGCTGTTAAAAGAGGCCGGATATCCAAATGGATTTGACCTCGAGCTTGGCGTCTATCAAGGTATGAAGATTTATACAACAACTGCGCAAATCATACAGGCCAACTTGAAGAGAATCGGCCTGAACGCCAACCTCAAGCTGCTGGAGTGGGCGAGCGTTGTCGAAAAAAAGAATAGCGGCAATTATGACATAATGGTTTATGGTGTGTCCGTTAAATTGCCCGATCCCGGCGCCTATAGTTACTATTTTGGCGCTGAATCGACCTATTGGGCCAAACCAATCGGATTCCGCGACGACCGGCTCGAAAAACTATTAATCCAAGGCCGAGCGGCAACCGAAATCAGTGCTCGCAAGCAGATTTATCACCAGGTCGAAAAACGACTCGTCGATCTGAGCCCCTGGGTTTTCATCAATTGGCGGGAAACCGCTCAAGCCTTTCATAGGAATGTTAAAGGATATAAGCAACTGGGCGGCGGGCTGGCAGAACTCAGCCCGGGAATCGCATTGCCTATCCTATGGCTGGAGTAGTGCCGCTGAATTGCGCAGCGCTCACTTTCTCTCAGACGCTGCGCAATACCGGGGTTAAGCAGCGAAAATTGTTCGGTGGATCATGATAAAATTTTTAGGGCGCCGGCTGGCTGCATCGATACTGATCATGGCGATTGCCAGCACGGTGGTCTTTTTCTCTATTCATATACTTCCCGGAGACCCTGTCCTAATTCTGCTTGGCGAGCAAGGAGCAAGTAACCCCGAGGTAGTCGCACGTATCCGAGCCCAACTGAATCTCGATGTTTCTCTGCCGCAACAGTTTTTGCTGTGGCTCAAGGGGGTGGCGGCTGGTGACCTGGGGAAGTCTCTGGAAAACGGTTTGCCCGTAGTTGAGGTCATCAGCCGCCGCATCCCCCGCAGTCTCGAGATCATCATTGCAGGCTTGCTGATTGCCGCAACCATGGGCATTCCTCTGGGAACCATAGCGGCGCGCCATCGCAAGCACTTCCACGGCACTTTGGCGAGCTCGCTGGCGGTGGTAGGCTTTTCCTCGCCGGTTTTTGTTACCGGGATATTACTGGTTATTATCTTCAGCCTGTGGCTCGGACTTCTGCCTTCCTCCGGCTATATTGCCTTTACGGAAGATCCATTACAACATCTTTTGTTTCTCTGTATGCCGGCTCTGGCGATTGGGATCAATTTCATGGGCGTTGTGACGCGGGTATCCCGTGCAAGCCTAAGCGATATTTTACGCCGTGATTTCATTCGCGCTGCCAGAGCAAAAGGCCTGTCGAAGTCGCACACGATTTACCGGCACGCTCTGCCCAATGCCTTGATCCCCGTCATCACGATTATCGGCGTACGTTCCGGCAACCTGCTGGGCGGAACGGTTATCATCGAATCACTGTTCGATTGGCCGGGACTAAGCTCTTTGCTCGTACACGCCTGCTTCGCGCGTGACTACCCGGTAATACAAGGGACACTGCTCGCGATTTTCGCCATGTTCATCCTAATCAGCCTGTTAATTGACCTTTGTCTAGGATTAATTGATCCACGCATGAGGTTACAATCATGACCGCAAAAAATATTGCCTGGTTCAATCTCGCTCTGAGAGGCAATTTATCGCAATATCTTGCGGTTATTGTACTTGCTTTTGTCGCCGGCGCGGCAGTTTTAGCTGATACGATAGCGCCTTACGATCCCCTGGAAATCGACCCCGACAATATCCTTTCGTCTCCATCTGCAACTCATTGGCTGGGAACAGATGAAATCGGGCGTGATCTGCTCAGCAGAATCATCTACGGTGCGCGCGTTTCTCTGAGCGTGGCGCTGGCTGCAGTCTGCGGTGGCGTGTGTTTTCGGAATACCTATCGGTGTTTTCGCTGCCTTTGCCGGCCATCGCCTCGAAAACGCGATTATGCGAATCATTGACGTATTCGTTTCACTGCCGGAGATTTTCGTGGCGATCTTCGTGCTCGCATTTTTCGGTAACAGTCTGCCGACGCTGATCTTCACGATCGGCCTGCTGTATTTCCCCCAGTTCGCCAAAGTAGCCCACAGCATGGCCAGGTCTATAAAGGCCCGCGAGTATGTATTGGCGGCGGTCTCGCTCGGTGCAAGGCCGACACGCATAATTTGGCGGGAAATTCTGCCCAATATGTGGTCGGTCATCATCGTGCAGATTTCGTTCACGCTCTCCTTTGCCATGCTGCTGGAAGCCGGGCTCAGTTTCTTAGGGCTCGGTGTGATGCCGCCGATGCCCTCATGGGGGCAGATGGTGGGACGGCTCAAAGATTATCTTTTCAACAATCCATGGCCGGTTGTATTTCCCTCAATTGTGTTGTTTATAACCATACTGGCGATCAATCTTTTTGGTGATTGGCTCCAGGATCGACTGAACCCGGAGCTCGAAGAATGAATGCGAAGTTCGCGAATCTGCTCAAAGTGCGCAATCTTCACACCCATTTTTTCACCAAATACGGGGTCGCACGGGCGGTCGACGGTATCGATTTTGAAGTGCGTCTCGGCGAAACGCTGGCGCTTGTCGGTGAATCCGGATCCGGTAAAACGGTAACCGGCTTGTCGATAATGGGCCTCATCGATGAACCGGGGCGGATCGTCGAGGGAGAGGTCAGCTTAGCCGGTGTTGATCTGCTTAAACTTAGTGACAAGGAGATGGATGCTGTCAGAGGCGCACGCATCGCCATGATTTTCCAAGAGCCGATGACCGCACTGGATCCGGTTTATCGCGTCGGGACCCAAATTGGCGAAGTGCTTACGATTCATAAGAAACTGACCCGCAGGGAAGCATTTGAGCGTGCCGCGGAGCTCATGGACAAGGTCGGCATTCCGGACCCTGAAAGCCGTCGCAGGGCTTATCCGCACGAGCTTTCGGGCGGAATGCGCCAGCGGGTGATGATTGCCGCTGCTTTGGCCTGCAAGCCGGAGCTTATTATCGCTGACGAGCCTACAACGGCTCTTGACGTGACCATTCAGGCTCAGATTTTGGATCTAATCAACTCTATGAAGCGTGAAATCGGTTCGGCGGTCCTGCTGATAACCCACGATCTTGGGGTTGTGAGCCAAGTTGCCGATCAAGTGGCCGTGATGTATGCAGGTCGGATACTGGAGATTGCGTCGGTTGGAAAGCTGTTTGCAACGCCCCACCATCCGTACGCCAAAGGCTTGCTTGCCTGCATTCCGGATGTTGACTATGAAATGGAAAGCCGCCGCATGCTGCCGGCGCTGCAAGGTTCGGTACCCAAGCTATATGCCATTCCAGAGGGGTGCCGTTTCCATGACCGATGCCAGAATGTATTTGAACCCTGCACGACAGAGCCTGATATGATTCAGGTCGAAAGTGACCATTTTGTCAGGTGCTGGCTCTATGCAAACTGAAAAGCTGCTTGCTGTCGAAAATTTAGTCCGTCATTTTGCCCTGCGCCGAAGCCTGTTGGGGAGGGCCAAAACGGTGGTGCGGGCCGTCGACGGTGTTAGTTTTTCGGTTCGAAAAGGATCTACCCTGGGACTTGTCGGTGAGTCGGGATGCGGCAAAACAACATTAGGCCGATGTATTACCTGCCTCGACGAACCTACTTCCGGTAAAATAATATTCGACGGACAAGATCTCGCCGCCTTGGATTTTTCCCAGATGCGTAAATTGCGCAAAGAGATGCAGACTATTTTTCAAGATCCATTTTCATCGCTCAATCCAAGGCGACGGGTCGGCGATTCTATTGCCGAGGCGTATGCGATTCACGGCCTTCACACGCGGGCTGAACGCAAGGTGAAAGTCTCCGAATTGCTGATCGAAGTAGGTCTGGCGCCTGAATGGGCTGCTCGCTATCCCCATGAACTATCAGGCGGACAGAGACAACGGGTGGCGATCGCGCGGGCACTTGCACTGAATCCGCAACTGGTCGTCGCGGATGAAGCCGTGTCGGCTCTCGATGTCTCGATCCAGGCCCAGATCCTAAATCTAATGTTGAAACTGCAGGACCAGTTTGGACTGACCTACGTTTTCGTCTCCCATGATCTGGCAATCGTTCGGCACATATCGGATCAACTGGCTGTAATGTATCTTGGCAAGATTGTCGAGCGGGGAGAAGCTAAACTGATCTTTCGCCGGCCGTTACATCCTTATACTGCGGCGCTTTTAGCAGCGGTACCCCGTATCGATCCAAACACCCAGGGACCAGCGGTCCGGCTGAAAGGTGATCCACCCAGTTCTATCGGACCGCCTCCGGGCTGCCCCTTCAATACGCGTTGCTATCGGGCGAAAGATATATGCCGGCAGTCCATGCCCCCGGAAAGGGAGGCGGAACCCGATCATTATATCTGTTGTTTTTTCCCCATTGAATATTGATGGCCTCGTAAAATGTCAGAAAAGTGACATTTTACGAGAGTGCTTGGTATTTGGTTTTAGCTTTCAGTGATCTAAAATTCGTACTGTTTCGGTCTGAGGACTGGATTCATCAAGCTAAACAATTGAAAATAGATTAAAAACCTGAATATTACAGCAATAAACTTAGCTTAACCAGCCAATAGGCATGGGGACACGGTTTAGATAGTAAGATTATCAACTTTGTACATTTACCATCTCTTTTATATTCGTGCGAACTTTTGAATGGTTCTGGATCCACGGTCCACTTTTGCATCGGTAAAAGAGACCTCGCCGATATAAAGGTCACCTTTGGAATCAACCGCAATGGCATGGGGAGCGACAAAAAGCGGGTCGTCCGTTGCATGGTTTTCATTCCCCCAGCGCGTAATCAATCTGCCGTCTATACTGAATATGCTGACGCGCTTGCAAAGTTCAGATACGTAGACCGTCTCATCCTCATCTATAAATACATCGGTTGGACGGATGAGGTGATCCCTCCACTGGGTAAGGAAGTTTCCCTTATCGTCGAAAATTTGTATACGGCTGTTTTCCCGGTCGGCCACCCAGATTCTGTCCCGCCTGTCGATAAAGATCGAGTGCGGAAGTCTGAACTGTCCGCGTTCCGGGCCCGGTTCTCCCCATGAGAACAAATGACTGCCATCGCTGCTGAATTTGTGCACCCGTGCGTTCGCGTATCCATCGGTGACATAGATGGCTCCGGTTGACGATAGCGCCACCCCGGTGGGCCGATTGAAGGGCTCCCCACCCTTGGTAATGGTAGATATTCTTTCAAAAAGGTTGGGAACATCTCTGTATCCGGTATCCGAAGGCTTGTCTTTGGTACCGAGCACCATCAGAACATTGCCGTCACAATCAAATTTAATAACGGTGTGGTTTCTGTCGTCCGTACAGTAAATGGAGCCGTCCGGATCGATACAGCTCCCATGGGGACGGTCAAAATGTTCCTCCCCCCAGGATTTCAGAAAATTGCCTTCGGAATCAAAAACCATCATGGGACGCTTGCCCCGATTGAAGATGTACAACCGGTCTTGACTGTCGATCGAAATACCGCCGATATCGAAAAAGGACTCTCCTTCGGCGAGCTTTGCCCACCCGTCAACCAGTTCATACTGATACTTATCAACTCCGTATCGCATGTCGCTCCTCCTTAGACGATTATGACTATAACCTTCTCATGATATTTATTAGCTGTATTTGGTATCTTATTAATAATTTTTGAAAGTTGACGAGGATTATGGCTTTACTTGATTTTTCGGTGGTTCGCCTCTGAGAACACGCAGAATATCTTCTGCGGCGGTCATTCCCATGCGTTTGCGACCTTCATGCGTAAAACCTGCTAGATGAGGTGTTAAAACGACATTGTCCAGTTCGAATAGCGGATTGTCCGGTTCAGGTGGTTCTTGATCGAACACATCCAACCCGGCAGCGGCTATTTTTTTCTCCTTTATGGCTTCATAAAGTGCTTTTTCATCCACTATGGGTCCTCTGGCGGCATTCACCAGTATCCCATCGGGTTTCATTGCCGTCAGTACGTCGCTATTTATTAAGTGGTGCGTCTGAGGAATCAGCGGGCAATGGACAGATATTAAATCCACCTGTCCAGCCATTTCCAGAAGATCGGGCACATATACCGCCCCCCAGGATTCAACTTCGGATGCTTCAAGGACTGGATCATAAACATAAATCGGCATATCGAAAGCGCCGCGACACATCTCTCCAAATCGCTTTCCGATCCTGCCAAATCCAATGATACCCACCTTTTTGTCTTTCAGGTCCCAGCCCACGACACGTTCTCGGATCTGAAAATCCCCTTTACGGATGGCTTTATCGACAAGCGGCAAAAATCGGGCGGCTGCCATCATCAGTAAAAAGGCGTGTTCTGCAGTAGATTCGGTTGGACCATAGGGAGTATTGGTAACGACGATCCCTTTATTATCGGCAGCCTCCAGATCGACGATATCCACCCCGGCCCCATGGCGGCCGATGACCTCGAGCTTTGTGCAGCGATCAATAACTTCAGGTGTCATCATTATGCCCATAGCAAGGAGGATGCCGTGTACCTCGGGCAACAGGTCCATCAGTTCGGCATTTGATGCTGTATAGGGCTCGAGTACGTTAACTTCCTGTTTCAATCTTTCGATTGCTTCCGGGTGAATTGGCCTGTTTACAAGTACAGTTTTCACTTGAATTTCCTCCCTAAATTTAATATCTTGACTTATAAAGACACCAAGTTCTGTGATCTACATGAGATTTGCGCACTTGAAAAACAGGTTCATCAAAGACAACGCCTTTATGCCATCAACTCATTGATAAACTCAATGTAACCCTCAGTTGCATCCGCTTTGTCTAAAACGATTTGCAAAATCAATCCGGTTGGAGAAAGATTGGTATGCATCAGTCGCAAGTCATCTTTGGTCAGGGAACCTCTGATCAAAAGGCGCCGCTTTTGGTCTTGCACCTTCTTAAGATAAGGAATCATCTCTTCCGTACTCATACCCACAACGTCTCTGTTGATTTGAAACACATCTATTTCTTCAATCTCAAGAAAGTAATCCAGAAGGAATAGAGAAGAATTGTGCAGATGGATCAGGCAGTAGGGGAATGCTGCAGCAATCTGTCGATCAAAGGCCTGAATAAGGTCACTGTAGATTTGGGGGGAGTAGACTGCGGAAATATCCTCCTGCATCCGCACGATAATACCGGGCGCCCAAATGCCGAACTGTTCGATGAGATAGCCCCCATGAAATGGCTTCAAAATCTCGTACTGCATTTGGCTTACTTTTATGATGGCATCGGCACATCGGGCAGCCAGAGAGGCAATCCGATCCGGTGATTCAAGGGTGTCAAGCAATGCCTCGGTGCTGCCCCGCAGCGCCCCAATCAAATCGGTAACGCCTCTCAGGATCGGCTGGCTGACTGGGTATTCACCATCCGCGTTTCGGACCAGGGCATCTAAAAATTCCAGGTATTTCTGAAGCCAGGAATTACTCTTTGTAAGGGACAAACCTTCCAGCACGCCCCAGTCCGCATGTCGCTCTTTGGCCCAGATGCTCTCACCGGATATTTCCACCGAACACCCCAACATGGCTTCCAGCCATGGAATGGCCGGTATCGGAGAAACGCCTTTGATCAGATCGTCGTGAACGCTCGCCGAACGCTTATAAAGCTTTGTATAGTCGTCCAAATATTTATCGACAATGAGGAGTTCCGGTTGCAAAAGGATATTCTCTTTGATCTCCTTCAGTGCGCTGAACCATTGGAATGGAAAAAAACCGCCTACATCGAATCCGATAAGCGGTTTTTGAACCTCCGCAAGATTCCAGAACTTTTGATAACCTTTAATTTTCTCTTCAACGCTTTTGGGTTTTCCGAATTCCAATTAGTCCCCTACAAAAAACCTTTTACTTATTCAGAGGGTTAGTTTCACCGCCCAATCGCTTCGCTCATTCGAGCCGCAAAGTTCGCAGAGAACTTCTTTCATACCTTTTCGCTGAGCCCCGCTAAAAAGCAGCGGGATGTAAACAAGCGCGAAAAGGTATGCACTCAAGCCCTAACGGGCAGAAATAAAATGCATTTCAATTGCCGAAGACGAGATGGTTTTCATTTGCTGGCGTCTCAGCGGCAAATGAAAAAGAAAATTCTCTCTGCGCCCTTTGTGCCTCTGCGGTGAATAAATACCAAAATTTAAGCTGTATCTTGCAATACCGGTAGCCTTAATGAGGTCTCATTTACGGCGATTGACGCTTCAGAATATTGCTTCACCACCATCCTTATTGAATAGGTGAATTTTATCCAAATTCATCTCAAGCTCAATGTTCTCCTCAGTGCTGACACGCGTGCTGGGACTGATGATTGCCGTTAGGTTGTCATTGCCGGCAGTAATATCCAGATAGGTCTCCTTACCCAATGTTTCAATGACGTTTATGCGAGCGACCACGGTTTCACTTTTCCTGGCAGACGGTTCGCCGGCCCCTTTTTTAGTGATATCTTCCGGCCTTACGCCAAAAATAAAATTATCTGCGGCTGCGGCTTTGGTCTTTGCGGCCAAATCCTCCGGAAGCGATACTTTAAATCCGCTCGTTTCTATGAGGACGCTCCCGTTTTCTTCCGCAATCCGACAGTCGACAAAGTTCATGGAAGGACTTCCGATAAATCCTGCCACAAAGAGATTGGCCGGTTTGTTGTAAAGATCGAGGGGAGATCCGACCTGCTGGATCAACCCATCGTTCATCACGACAATGCGATCTCCCATGGTCATGGCCTCCACCTGATCGTGAGTCACATAAACGGATGTTGATTCAAGACGGTTATGCAATTTTATCAGCTCGGTTCTCATCTGAACCCGAAGTTTTGCATCCAGATTGCTCAAGGGCTCATCGAACAGAAATACATCCGGTTTTCGCACGATTGCCCGTCCCAAGGCCACCCGCTGTCTTTGACCCCCGGAGAGCTGTTTCGGTTTTCTGTCCAACAGATCCTGGATCCCCAATATATCAGCTGCGTCATTCACCAATGTTTTTCTCTCTTCTTTGGGGATTTTCCTCATTTTCAACCCGAAGGCCATGTTGTCAAACACTTTCATATGAGGATAGAGGGCATAGCTTTGAAATACCATGGCGATATTTCGATCCTTGGAAGCCAAGTTGTTCACCAGTCGATCACCGATGTAAATATCGCCTTCGGTGATTTCTTCAAGCCCGGCAACCATGCGCAAGGTTGTGGTTTTTCCACAGCCCGACGGTCCCACCAATACGACAAACTCCCGGTCTGAAATCTCTAGGTTCACCGTGTTCACCGCAACCACTTCATCGAATTTCTTGGTTAGATTTTTCAACACCACCTGTGCCATCGATTACTCCTCCTGTATCCGGATTATTGGTGCTATTGTTTCACCGCACCGGCTGTCATGCCTTTAACAATGTACTTTTGCGCCGCCAAGAAGAATATGAGGCTTGGCACCACCGCAAATATTCCCGCTGCACTCATTCGGTTCCAATACGTCACTTCGTCTCCCACGAAAAAATACAATCCCACCGTGATCGGTTTGAGTTCGTCGTAGTGAATAAACAGATAGGGTGCAAAAAATTCATTCCAGGCCCACATAAACGCCACCACGGCAATGGCACCGATACCAGTGGCGGTTACCGGCACTACAATCCGAAAAATGGTGCCGGTCCGCGTACACCCATCTACAATTGCCGATTCGATGAGATCTTTGGGAAACGCGTCGAAAAATCCCTTCAAGAGCCAGACTACCAGCGGATAATTCAAGTATATTAAATATAGTATGATCCCTGTCCGGGTATTCAGAAGGTTCAATTTCATTAGAATCAGATAATAAGGAAGAAGCATGGCCATGGGAGGTATGGTGCGGGTGAATAGAAAAAGGCCCAGGACCCAATTGCTGCCCTTGTATGGGAATTGGCTCAAGGCAAATGCCGTAAACGCCCCGCCAACGATAACGATCAGGGTTGCCGTGACACAGGTAAACAGGGAGTTTTTTAAATAGGTGGGTATCGGCGCCTCAAACCAGGCCTTGGAAAACGCCTCTGTTGTCGGCTTTTCCGGGAAATAGGTCGGCGGAGACATAAACGTTTCCTGATGGGTTTTAAAGGCCGACAATGTCATCCAAATAAACGGTGACAGCATGAAAATCACAAAAGCGATCATAATGACATAGGGTGTCGCCTTGTGGTCAATCACTTTTAACAGCAGATATCGCATTGAAACTTCCCCTTCGCGTTTCCTGATTAGTCCTTTTTCAGCGTGTTATAAATGAACGCTGATCCGATCAGGAAAGTAAAAAATATCAAAATCACACTGATGGCCGCGGCTTTTCCAAAGTCAAGCACTTCGTAAATATGATCAAAAAGATAAGCACCCAGAACATAGGTGCTCTTTCCGACACCGCCGCCGGGTGTCATGGAATAGATGACATCGATGGTCCGAAATGAGAACATGAACATGATCAAAGTACCAACGAGGATCGGTCGCCTGGCAAGCGGCAGGGTGACATAAAAAAACGTGTTGATGGAATCGGCACCATCCACTTCAGATGCGTCATAAAGCTCCTGGAGGATGCCCTGAAAGGCGGCCAGCGATACAATGGTCAGAAACGGAATTCGCCGCCAGGCGTCTGCTATGATCACACCCACCATAGATGAGGTGGGATATTTATAGATGTTCAGCGCTTCGTCGCGGATGCCCAATTTCATCAACAGATCGCTGATGGGACCGAAAGACGGATGAAACATCCAGGACCATAAGAAACCGGAGAGAATAAGCGGCACAGCCCACGGCATGACCACCAGCGACCTGAAAAAAGAGGATCCCCGGATCATGCGGTTCAGGCAAAGGGCCAGCACGATACTGATGACGAGGGTAAATCCGGTGGATCCCACACTGAATACAATGGTTCGCCCGACAATGGCCAAAAAATCGTAATCTCTAAAGACGTTCAGGTAATTGTCAAACCAGGAAAAGACCACCGGCGACATATTGTCATATCGTAAAAAACTCAAATAGATCACATAGGCGAACGGGATCAACACCCAGGCAAGCATTAATAGTAATCCCGGAATCGATAGAACGGCGCCATAGGCACTATTTGACATGGACTTGGTTTTGTTCATCTGATGCGAGCTCCTGGTTCATTCGCCTTTGCCCGAATCCCCTGCAGCTTGTTACAAGATTGAAAGGCATGGCGACCCTCCGAATCTCATTAGTGCGAAGGAAGGTTAGGCTATGGCGAATTCCGCTTTGATCCCCCGTCCCGCCACGGGCGGGACTGGGGGAGCTTCACTACAACGGTTGAAGTATTTCAAGCCGAACAAACCGGTGAAAACCACTTCAATGAAACAGCGAAGCGATTCTCACCCGTTGATCTACCCTGATGTTACAAAAGCTGGAGGGCTTCAGAGCCAAGGCGTCATGGGTGATGCTGTACTCGACTACTGCGATCCCTTGACAACACAGGATCTGAAGGTCTCCGGCTTTCCCGAAGGGTAAACAACATGGCAAAATTGACCCCATCCTTTAAATCCACTAACGGGGATATCCAGAAAATGGTACTTTCACTATGATGTTGGCTGCAATATAGGACCATTAGCTTATCTTTGCCATGTTGTTTATGCGACATTGGGGTTAAGTCTCGGCTTGGTTAATAAGTGGTGTATTTTTTTATTCTATCGATCGCCATATCAAAAGCCTTGTCCGGATCCATGTTCTTTTGAATGGCGATACCCAAATATTCCGCCAGGATATTCGAGATCTGAACACCGCCGGGCGGAAGCGCTTCAATCGTGGCGGTTTTGGCTGAGGCGGCCCGGGCATCGGGAATGGAAGTGCCCCCTACAATGGGCGGTTTGGCGCCAACCTTGGCTGAGATCTCTTTGGCGAATTCCCAGTTGACCTTGTCTTTGATGTTGGGATCTTCATACACATGCGGCAGCATGGAATCGTTTCCCTCCACCAGCAGTTCATACATACAGGCTTCCTTGCTGCGGTAAAAATCGAACCAGAGCATGGCGGCCGCCTTGTAGTTGTCTTTGGCCGCGTTGTTGATGACGTACGCGTCATAATTGATATAGCCGATGCGGTTTGAATCCGGTTGGCCGGGATCCCATTTCGGGGGCGCCTTGGCAATCCAGTCCCCTTTGATTTCAGGATATTCCTGGTCGAATTTCACGGCATAAACGGAGTAGGCCAATGTCATGGCAGCTTTGCCCATGCCGAAGGCGTTGTGATAGTCCTTCCATGAGAAACCCACGCACGCCGGATCCGCCACGTCTTCCTGCATCATTTTGACGAGATATTTAAAGGCGTTTCTAAATTCCGGGGTATCCAGGTTCCACTTGCCGTCTTTCATGGTTTTAGCGCCCTGAGAGTAAGTCAGCGAACTCAGGAATGCCAGGTGAATGTGTCCGGCCTTGCTGGCGGCAAATGTAAATCCGTAATAATCCGGGCCTTTATTCTTTTTGGCCCATTCCCTGGCTTTCTTGCCGGCTTCGAAGATTTCGGTCCAGGTTTCCGGAAGCGTGTCAACCCCGGCTGCCTTCAGTCAGGACGGTCTGTAATAGAATACATACCATTGGACGATGTTGACACCGCCATAATAATTGCCGTCCCATTCCAAGGCCTTCATCAGGCCGGGAGAATACAGGGCCCTGACCTCAGGTGTCCAGAGTTCGTTGATGGGGTGCGCCCAGCCGGCGGCTGCCACCTGGGTGTATTCAATTTCCGTGCGCACAAAACCGAAATGAACATTGGGGTCTTTGGAAGTCATCACGGAAAGCAGTTTCGGAAAGGTAAAGGCCGAACCGACCTCCAAGGCTCGCATCTTGATACCTGTCTTTTTCTCGAACAGCGCCATGCCGATGGCAGTGGCCGCATCGTCTTTCAGGCCGCCGCTGTTAAAAAAAACCAGTTCCTTCACGCCTTTGGTGGCTTCCTGCCATCCTTCAGGCAGCGTGTATTCATCGGCCACAAGCCGCTGGGCCATGGGAATGGGTTTGTTCCAATCTATTTTCTCATAGGCTTTTTGTTCCGCAAGGGTGGTACCCGCTGCCAGTAACAGGATCAAAAAAATGCTTACAGGCAAAGTGTATTTCAGTTTCATCTTTGAACCTCCTTTAGGCAATAGAATTAATGTGGACTCAAATGTTACCTTATGATGCCATCACCTCCTTCAGGCACAAACACCCGTTTATTTAACCCAATATCTTTTGGCAAAAACAGCTTACCACGAGGAAAGGTCGAATCGATTCATATCAGTTTATTCGATATCGTTCAATCGTTTCCTTATTGAGATCGATGCCGAGCCCGGGGCCTTCGGGAACATGAACGCAACCGTCCGACATTTCCATTTTCTGCCGGGTAATATCCCATCTGATGGGGGTGTCCTCGACGCAGTATTCGAGAATGAACGCACTTTTTCTGGATGCCAGAAAATGAAGACCGGCCGCAAGGCCGATGCCATTGGTATAAAAGTGATTTATCACGCGCAGTCCAAGGTCTTCGGCTGTATCGGCTATCCGCACAGCTTCAGTGATGCCGTTGTTTTCAATATCGATCTGAGCGTAATCGATGCCGCTTTTTTCAATAAAATTTCGCCAGGCATATCGTCCCATGACGCCTTCGCCGGCTGCAATTGGAAGCGCCGCGATATCCGTCAATTTTTTGTAACCGGAAATGTTTTCCCGATCCAGAGGCTCTTCCAGAAACAGAACATTATAGTCTCTGAATTGTTGTGCCCGCCTGATTGCCGTTGCAGTGTCCCAGCAACAGCCGGCATCAATAATCAAGTCATGATCGCCCACGCCGCGGCGTGCACCCGCCACCAGCTCAATATCCAGTCTTTCGCTGCGTCCCATCGGGCTCCAGCCGAATTTTACGGCCGTAAAGCCCCTGTCAATCCAGTGCTTGCCAATCTGGCAGGTGCGGTCGCCGTCGGGTCCGAAAAGGATGCTGGCATAGGCGCGCAGCTCTTTATGGTGGGCGCCCCCCAGAAGTTGATGAACCGGCTGGTTGTAATATTTGCCGGCGATATCCCAAAGGGCGATATCAATGGCAGCTATCGCATGACAAATCAGGCCTCTGCGACCCAGGCGCAGATTTTTGGCATGCAAGATATCATTAATGACCTTTATATCCAGCGGATTTAATCCGACCAGCAACCGGCCGAGCCCTGAGGCACTGGCCCCGCTCACGGGTGCGTCGATGAGCGCTTTAGCGGCCCTTGGCATCGAATAGGCATCACCGATTCCGACAATCCCTTCATCCGTATGGATCCTGACAATCAGGGCATCCTGGCAGGACGAAGCTTTATGCTCCAGGACTTCATCTTCGGGCAACCGGAGTTCTATGGCTTCTACACGGGTAATTTTCATTATTTCGTCCAAGGTCCTGTTCAAGTTAAAGCTATGAGTCCGCTTTTTAAATTACATATGTAGCGAAGAATTTTCTAGATTCCCGCAATCTTTTTATCCTTCATGACTTCTTTTAGGTTTTCGAGCACATGTTTTTTGGCTCTTGAAATATGATCGCCTAGTGCTTTGCGGGCGTTTTTGGTGTCTTTAGCAGCAACGCTGCGAAAAATCATACGATGCTCATCCACGGTTTGAGATCTTTCCGGGCTGGAAAAATATCCCCCGCGATACTTTAGAAACAGCGTATCGAACAGTTGTTGCAGGACCTGCAGTTGAACATTGGCATTTGACAATGAGGCCAGGGTCAGGTGAAAATCCCTGTCTTTGATCAGCTTTTCATTTAAAAAAGTGCCGCCTCTGGTTTTTCGATGTGCGTCCAATGCTTGTTCCAGAATCCGAATCCCCTTCTTGTCGATGTTCTTGATGATTTTGGGCAGAAGCGAAAGTTCTATAAGCTTGCGCACATCAAAATTTTCTTGAACCTCTTGAATACTGAAGGGTGCGGCATAATAGCCGCGATTGGGTATGTGCTGCACCAGTCCGTTGAATTCCAGCCACTTGAGGGCCTGGATAACCGGGGTGGGACTCATTTCGAGACGTTCAGACAGGTCACGGTAGGCAATTTTTTGACCGGGCACGATTTCCTTGAAAAAAAACATGTGCCGGATACCCATATACGCTTTATGGGTCAGATCTTGTTTGCTTTTTTCATTATTCTTATTTACCATCCCAAACACAAATTAAATTATAAATTAAATTTAATTCTAAATTTATTTCACAGTCAACACCGCCTGTCAAGTTGTTCTTTGAAAAATTCAAGACGAATATGTCAAAGCGTTGGAGATGGTATTTAATAATTTATTTTATACTATTGAATACATATGGATTTCATCCATAATCGATTTAGAAGCTGCGGTAATCATTCTCGCTCAGCATCCGGCATAAGTCCCACCAGATGAAACATGCTGTTCAGGGTTCCCCCGTCTATTACCAGGGAGTCGCCGGTTACAAATCCCGCCTCATCGGAGCTGAGATATACAATGGCTTTTGCAATTTCATCCGGGCGCGCGAAGCGGTTCATGGGAATGGCCTTTTTTCTTCTGCTGAGCTTTTGTTCACTATCATAGACACTCAAAACCATGGGGGTTTCAGTGGGTCCCGGGCTTACGGCATTGACGCGAACACCGTGCCCGGCCCATTCAACCGCCATGATTTTGGTCAACATCAATACCCCGGCCTTGCTGGGGCTGTAAGCATTGAGACCCACCTGCGGCGTGTGCCCGGCAACGGAGGCGAGATTGACGATACTTCCCTTGCGTCGAGCAATCATTTTTCTTCCCACAGCCTGACTGCAGAGAAAGGTGCCTTTCAAATTAACGGCCATAACCCGGTCCCAATCCTGTTCTGCAACATCTTCGATAGCGCCGCCCTTTAGGATACCGGCTGCATTGACAAGGATATCGATCTTTCCAAACTCGGCAAGCACCCGGTCCACCATGGCATCCACCTGGGATTTGCTTGTGACATCGAGTGCTGCCGGTATGGACTTTCGGCCCATGGATGCGATGGCATTGCAGACCTGTCGCGATTTATCCTCCAAAATATCTGCAACCACCACATCCGCTCCTTCATCGGCAAAAGCCAGGCATACGGCCTCTCCAATGCCGCCGGCCCCTCCGGTTACAACTGCGGTTTTCTCTTCTAATCGCATGGATATAAACCCCTCCGGCAGATTGTCTGCATTACAAACTCATAAGTAGATCAGGCTAAAGCTGTTGATACAGCCGGCGTGCCCAGTCTTCGTCCTTGAGTCTGTTCTTGATGCTTAATATCAGTTCATTCAAGCGAACCTCGGCATCGTCTGCCTGCTCAGCTTTTTGATAAACGCGGGTTGCCCACTGGGTGTCGCCCAAAAACTTCAGAATGTTTTCGGCCACGAAGGTCAGATCGCCTAAGCTGGAAAATTGGTCTTCAGCCGCGCTGAGAATTTCGCGCAGAATTTCCTGATCGCCGGTTTTTTTCGACACCGCCTCTAAAAGGATTTGGTAATCATCACTGCTTTTGCAAAGGGACTCGGCCTTATCGTAAAGAAGCGTCGCGTGGCTGACGTCGCCCAGGGTATCGATCATCAACCCTGCCAGGGAAGTATATTCGATAATATCGGTACATTTTTCTTCAGCCTTCTTGTACAGGCCACGCGCCCATTGTTCGTCATCCATTTTCTCAAGCACCACCTGCGCCAGTCGGGAATATTCAGATTTTTTGGTGCAGCGACGCTCCATGTCGGCGTAAATATTTTTGGCCCAATCTTCATCGTTCAAATTTACTAAAATGCCGTCTACCAGATTGTTGTACTTGAGATGATCGTCACATCTTTCCTGCTGCCTTTTGTAAATCTCCCTGACCCATTCTGTATCTTGCAGATCGCGGGTAATGGCATCCGCCAGATTCAGATAATCGGGAAAATATTGACTGAGGTCTTCAGATTTTTGGTAGAGTTTTCTGGCGTAATGGGTGTCCGCTGTTAGCTCTACAACATCGGTTGCCAGCTTTATCAGGGCTCCGGCGGATTGGCACTCGGTCTCGCGTTCGAAAAATTTAGTATAGTGTTCCTTGTGGGTTTCTCTTTTTTCAAGTTGATCTTTTACGGCGTCTGCCCACTGCTGATCAGTGGTCAATTGAATGATTGCTTCAGCTACCTTTTTGAACTCGGCATCTGTTTTTACCACCAGCTCGGCTTGTTTTAACACCTTGTGAGCAGCCGGCTTGTCTTGGGTTTCCTCTTCCAGGGCCTTGGCCACGGTAACGAGTTGGGTCGAATTCGGCTTTGCAGCCAGGGTTTTTTGGTAGACCTGACTGGCAAAAACGATATCGCCCGTTTCCTTGATCACGGCCTGGGCTAATTTTACCAACTGATCGTAAGTGTCAAACATTACTTCAGCTTTTTTATAGATATCCAACGCCAGGCCCTTGTCTTCGAGTTTATCGGCTATTGATTTGGCGAGTGCCATGAGCGCCTCACCTTTTTCCAGCCGGTCGGCAGCATTCTGATACAGTTTTTTGGCATACTCGATATCCTTCAGGTCTGCAGCTGCGGACTCGGCCAGGCGGACGAGATCTTCACCCTTGGTAAGCGTGTTTTCCCCTTGGGAATAAACTGAACGAGCCATGGCTTCATCGTTTAAATCTTCAAAAACGGTCCTGGCCAGTTGTGCAAAATCCTCACCGGTTTTGCAGCTTTCGGCGGCCTTATTCAATATTTCCCGGGCCTTGTCTTTGTCATCGAGCACATCCGCAATTCTTTGGGCACATTCGATGTAGTCTGCAACCTTGCTGCATTTTTCAATCGCGGCCGAAATCGATTTTTGGGCCAGATCAGCATCCCCCAGGACATCCGTAATGCTCTTGCCTAACTCGAAAAAATCCTTGATGCGGACACATTTTCCCTGGGCTGCTACCATGATCTCCTTAGCAGTCTCGGTCTCTCCAATCTCAGAGGCCGCCCGGCCCAGGTTTACAAAATCCTGCAAGCTGGTACAGAAATCCTTGGCCTGCAGCACATATTGTTTGACCCTTTCTTTATCACCAAGCGCCTCCTCAGCACCCTTGGCAAGCACGATCAACTCATCTATGGATTGGGCCCATTCCGCGCCCTCATCGATGAGCTCACCGGCCCACTGTTGATCGGAAAGCGCTGTCACCACCTCTTTGGCCACCGCAACATAATCTTCTGCAGTCTGACAGCTTTCTGCTTTTTCTTCCAATTCTTCTTTGGTACTCATTTTGCCCTCCTTTCGAATTACATATGAATGTCCTTTTTAAACCTAACAGAAATTAAAAAATTTTCAATGCGGATGTTTTCTCTAACTGGCGATCCTTTTCTCATCTTGGCAAAAATTTTAAAATGATTATGTTACATCGTGGCATGTCGCCACGAGCAATTTACTTAAAGATTTGTGCTATCTCTGAAGGAACGGCTTCGGCTCCCGCGAGAGGTCGATGTTAAGTTAACGACATTGAGTTACAAACGATAGTCAAAATAGCACCGGCGACCCGTGAGCGCCAGCCAATCTAACACACACTTTAATACAACTCAAATGCTTATAAAGGAGATTGGAATGGACGTTGCAACCGAATCGATATATCAGTCATTAACCTTGAACGATACCGAGCTCTTTCACGAGCAGTGTTATATCAACGGCCAATGGATTGAGGCCGACAGCGGCAAATCCTTGCTGGTCACCAATCCGGCCACGGGTGAAGTGCTTGGCACCGTTCCGGATATGGGTGCTGCCGAAACGCGTCGTGCAATTCACGCGGCCAACACGGCCTATCCCGCATGGCGGGCAAAAACCGCAAAGGAGCGTGCCGCCATTTTGCGCCGGTGGTATGATTTGATTATGGTCGACCTGGAGGACCTAACCCGGATTATGACCGCCGAGCAGGGCAAACCGCTTTCAGAAGCGCGGGCCGAAGTTGCCTACGCGGCATCGTTTGTTGAATGGTTTGCCGAAGAGGCCAAAAGAATTTACGGTGAGACCATCCCGCCGCACCAGGCCGACAAGCGCATTGTCGTGACCAAGGAGCCGGTCGGTGTCTGTGCGGCCATCACCCCCTGGAATTTTCCTTCCGGCATGATTACCCGCAAAGCAGCACCGGCCCTTGCGGCAGGCTGTACCGTTGTTCTCAAACCGGCATCGGCCACGCCGTATTCGGCGCTGGCACTGGTCCAACTGGCCGAACGCGCCGGGATGCCCAACGGTGTGTTGAATGTGATCACCGGCAACTCGCGCGTCATCGGGGCGGAGATGACGGCCAATCCGATCGTGCGTAAGCTTAGCTTTACCGGATCAACCGAGGTCGGCAAGCTGCTGATGCAGCAGTGTGCCGGAACGGTCAAGAAGCTGTCTCTCGAACTTGGCGGGCATGCCCCTTTCATCGTGTTTGAAGATGCCGATATTGACGCCGCCGTCGAGGGTGCTCTCGTGTCCAAGTACCGCAACAGCGGACAGACCTGTGTGTGTGCCAATCGACTGTTGATACAGGAAAGCATTTACGATGCATTTGCCGCAAAGCTCGCCGAGAAGGTAAAACAGCTCCAGGTAGGCAACGGCATGGAACCGGGTGTCACCACCGGTCCTCTGATTGACGAAGCCGCGGTGGTCAAAGTTCAAGAGCACATCGCTGATGCCGTGAGCATGGGCGCCGAAATTCTGGTCGGCGGGAAACGCCACGCGCTCGGCGGTCTCTTTTTCGAACCTACCGTTCTCGTCAACGTGGATAGCCGCATGAAGATCACCAGACAGGAAACCTTCGGACCCGTGGCCCCACTTTATAAATTCAGCACGGAGGATGAAGCCGTCCGGATGGCAAACGATACGGAGTTTGGACTGGCCGCCTATTTTTATGCCCGCGATGTGGGCCGGACCTGGCGTGTTTCAGAGGGTCTCGAGTACGGCATCGTCGGCGTTAATACCGGCCTGATCTCCACCGAAACGGCACCGTTCGGCGGTATGAAGGAGTCCGGCATCGGGCGTGAAGGATCAAAGCACGGAATTGAAGAGTATCTCGAGGTCAAGTATCTGTGTCTGGGCGGGATCGATGGATAGTCATCGAAAATACCCCTTAAAGTTTGGTATTTATCGCTGAGCCGCTGCCAAGATAACATTTTTAGGCATTAGGATGGTTGTACGACCCTAGTCGAGCTCAAAATTTATGCTGACTTTCATCTCTGCTGAGATTTAAACATCGCTTTCCATAAAGGCATCGCGAAGGAGTTTGGATTGACGATTGAAAGCTTCGCGCGGATTTTCCGAATCTTTCATCAGAGAAATCTCCTGGGTAATAAGACGGGCGATATTGAGTATATGCGCCTCCTTTTTCTTGGACTCCCGCTTGTACAAGGGGTGGTCTCGATTGATATAGATAATAGTCTCCTCCGTCAGACACTCCGGTCCGTCCTCTCCCAGATGATCAAGGCAGCAGGTGACGCCAATCTCTCCGAACTTGAGCCTTTTTACCACCGCGTTGGGGGTGGCCATCCGCAGTGAAGGTTTGCGCTCTTTTTGAGGTTTTGCGTCATCGGATGGTGGTGGTGAATTCCCCTGATCCGTATCCGATGAAACCTCCTCCTCACCTGTGATCTGGTCAGACTCCTGATTATCTGTCCCTGTCTCCACGGCTGTTTCACCGGCGCCTTGCTGCCCTTTTTCTGCAAATGGAACAACGCCGAAAGGGGATAAATCCGGATTGAGTGCCAGGGCCTGATGTACCCGCTGCAAAGCTTCCTTAAGCGCGCGGCTCACCCGGCGATTTTCACGTTTGGAAGCCAGCTGATTATAGACCTGCTGAACGTCGGCGATTGTTTTCCGCATGCCTTGGAGAAATGATTCAAATTCCGGGGTATCCTCTATAAATCCCGATCGATCACTCGTCAAAGGGAGAAAGTCGGCATGAATCTCACCTCTAATGCGTGTTGCCGCCTTGCCCCAGGTAGCCATATCGAAAAGTTCCCGCCGAACCGTCACCCCTTTTACCTTGATCTCAATTCCCATGTTTTCAGTGGAGGCGTGATAAGCCGGAAGAATCACGATTTCTCCGTGGATGATGCCGAATTTTCTACCTTCCAACACCGGGATGCGATTCCCTGACCATCTGCGCGGCGTCACCCGATAACGATTGACGTAAACGGAAAATTTCTTGGCACGAATCGGTACACCTTCAGCAATCCTTTGGGTAACGTCTTCCGGTTTAAAAACCTTTTTCAGGTCCACAAGGCGAACGATCGTCCCGTCGCCCTTATCGGGATCCGGCTCAAGTCGGGTCAGTGGGATCACCCAGGAGTCGCCTTGCTCGAACCAACGCGACTTGTCAAAGACGACGCGGGCGCAAAAGTCCCCTTTTTGGGTTGTAATTTCAAAGCGCGAAGCGGCGGCCAGGCTCGCGAACTTGCCGATACCGAATTGACCGATCCTGTCTCGTTTGAATCGAGGAGATTTGGGATGCAAAAGCTTTTCATCGGATCCTACGTTGAAGTATTGCGCGAGCCCTTGCATATCCATGCCTTCTCCGTTGTCTGCAACAACAATCTCTTTGCCCGAAACAGTAACATCCACCCGGGTTGCATCTGCATCGTAGGCATTGTTGACCAATTCTCTGATCAGTTCGATGCTCTTTTCATAAAGGCGCTCTCCAAGGCTGAGAATATGACTCTTGTCGACAGTAATCGTCAGATGGGGGGCGTCATTGTGCATGGCGGCATACTCCCATAAGCACTAAGTTGTTTCGAAAGATGAATTTGGCAATAGCTCTATCAATATCAAAGAGTTCATTGAGCAGGGTATCTTGCCACTGATTCCATGTTTTCTCGACATAGTCAATCATAAACCCGTGATGGAGTTGAGATTTTATCTTGACTAAAATTAATATATCAACTATATATCACCGCAATTTAAAAGTGAAGCTTCCCGCGTCAAGCTGCGGGGTATCAAGTAAAATGAAGTAGTGAATCATGGCCGATAAGGAAGAAACCCACCAGAGACTTCGCGAGCGTATCATTACCAATGAGCTGCCACCCGGGCAACGCTTGAATGAAAAAGAGCTGATGACCGAATATGAGATCGGGCGCACGCCGCTGAGGGAGATCTTCTTTCAATTGCGTGAAGAGGGCCTGATCGAAATCATTCCCCAAGTGGGAACCCAAGTTTCGCGAATAGACATTCGGGAAGTCCGCAATGTTATCGAGGTGCGGCGTTGGCTGGAGCAACTGGTCGGACAACTGGCTGCCGAAAGAATCACTCCGGCGCAGATTGACCAGCTCAAAGCCATTATTCATGAGGTGGAAGCGCTGGACCGGCAAAACAAAGCCACCATCGATGCCCTGAATCATTACGATATGCAGTTTCACCTCATCCTTTACCAGGCCACTCAAAATACGGCCCTGGAAGAAATGCTGCCCAAATTGCTGAGCAAAATCGTACGCTTCTGGTATTATCTCGGATTTCAGGTAACGGAATTTCTAGATCACTTCAATGAACTGCGCGACCTGATTGCCGCCCTTGAAAATCGTGATGCCGACGGTGCCCAATATGCCTTGAACGTTCATTTCGATCACTTTGTGGAAAAGGTGAAGGCTCAAATATTGTGACAATTCCATTGCTTCACCATCTTAAACTATCATTTAGAAAATTGATCTAAAAAAGATCTCATCCTTATGAACCCACAATTCTCTCCGAGGCGTAGGCTCTACGAGCCGGAGGCCAACATTCCTGTATTCCATCATCCCACGATATTTGCCGACGGCATAGCCGGTTGCCTCTGATCCCCGATGGCGGGAGATTTCTATGATTGATTAACGATCCTGGCCGGTACGATCTTCAGGTTTGGATAGCCACTGATCGGATCCAGGTCTGCATCGTCGGTAAGCAGGTTCACATTGGCTTCGTCCCACCCATGACCTATCTGAATAATTCCGGGCCGCATATCGCCTTCAGCTCTGATTTGGGCTGAGACACAGATAGACCCGATTCGTGTTTCCACCCTCACCTGCTGACCTGGCCGGATTCCCATCCGTTTTGCATCCCGGGCGGCAATTTCGACAACCGGGTGCTTAATCCGCTGCAAACGTTCGATATTTCGAAAGCGGGAGTGATAATAAAGCGAATAACGCGCACCGGAAATCAGCACCAGCGGATAGTCCGAATCGGCATACGGTTCGGCTACCGGCGGTACGTAATCGGGCAACTCCGGATGGCCGGCCTGTTTGAGATATGTGGAGGTAAATTCAAAACGACCCGATGGTGTGGGAAAAGGCCGTGAGCGGTATTTCTTGAACTTCAGCGGTGTGTACACGTAACCTTGCGGATGGGCTTTGAGGGTGCCCAGACTCACGCCGCTTATTTCCACCAGCCATCGATTGACATCTTCTTCGGTGGGCCAAGGAAAATACTGTTGCCCCAATCCCAAACGGTGGGCCAGATCGTGCCAGAAAGTGTACTCATCGGTGACATCATCGATATCTAAAATTTTTGTTGTCAGATTGAGGCCCTGCCGGTGCAGGTGCCAGTGAAGCTCGCTTCGTTCCAGGAAACTGGCGGCCGGCAACACATAATCGGCTTGCTTGGCGGTGGCGGTTAAAAAAAGATCCCTTACCACCAATAATTCCAGCCGATCGAAAGCTTGCTGCACCTTGCGCGCATTGGGATTGGTCAGGACCGGATTGGCGCCGGTGACGATCAGCCCATGCAAAGGGTATGGGCCGCGACCTAAAATCGCATCCATTAACGCCATGGAATGGCATTGTTTGCGAAAGCGGTACAGGGCCGGAAACCGATCCTGACCGATGGGCTGATGATCGCGTAGCGGAATGGATTCATAAAGGGTCAGATCTTGCACCGGTAAGGCTTGCGGCCATATATCTGCCCCGATTCGATCCACCGCCCCGCAAAGTCCCCCCAATGCAGCGATGATACGCACCGTGTTCAATCCGTTAGGTTGATGCTCCATGGAAATACCGGGATAATTGACCACCCGGGGCCGGCCATCTGCCACCAGTTGTGCCAGTTGTCTGACTTCATCGGCGGTCAAGCCTGTTCGCACGGCGACGTAGGCGGGGGTGAATTTTTTGGCATACGCTGAAAAAGCTTTGAATCCGAGGGTGTGGTCCGCAACGAACTCATGATCGTACCGGGCATTGGCAATCAGCAGGTGCGCAACCCCCCAGGCAAGGGCGGCATCGGTGCCCGGTATCGGTTGCAGGTAAAGATCCGCCCTGCCGGCGGCCTGTGTACGACGGGGATCGATCACCACCAGACGGGCACCCTTTTTGAGGGCTTTTTCGATGGCCCACATATAGGGCGGATGGCTATGGCCCAAATTGGCGCCCCACAGCACGATGGTCCGCGCATGGGCAAAGTCCGGGCAGGCATTGTAGTAGCCTTGTGCCAGATTATAGGCAATGTGGCGCGAAGCATAGCAGATGGATTCTGCCGAAAAGTAGTTGGGTGATCCGAAAGCGTGGATAAAGCGCCGGGCATAGGCCTCCTGTTGAAAAAAGCCGATGGCTTCACCGGTCCATACCCCCAAGGCCCGCGCATCGTATTTTTCGTGAATTTGGTTGATGGCCGCCGCGATTTCATCCAGGGCCATATCGTATGCAATTGGGGCGAACCTGCCGTCCGGCTGTTTTTTCAACGGCGTCAAAAGGCGATCAGGATGGTAGACGAGATCCACCGCCGCCAGTGCTTTGGCGCACAGCCGGCCGCGGTTTTCAATATGGGACTGATTACCGCTGATTTTAGTAATGCGACTGTCACGGATGTGCACGTTGATGCCGCAGCGCATATCGCACTGGCGGCAAAGGGTCGGTACCACACCGTCGGCAATGATAGTCCGGCCGTACATTAGGTTTCCTCTGCAAACAAGTCAGGCCTTACACCCCGAAGTCCAGATCCTTCAACCGATTCTGCGCCTTGCGATAGATTCTCTTGAGATCGGCCGCCACCGGATCAGGCAGCGGAACCGGCTTATGGGTTTGGAGTATTTCCAAGGCCTTTTGGGTGACTGTTTCTTTATAGCCGGGGCTGCCTTTGAGAATCCAGTTGTCCGGATTATCGCGATTGGAAAATTTGGTAATCCAGTGCTCTTCGCGCAAAAAAGCGGCGGTTTCATCCTCGGCCAAATAATTTCCGCCGGGTCCCACCCGGCGTATCAGGTCGACGGCCAGCCGCTCGCTTCCTAAATCAAAGCCGCGCATGATTCGCCTGACATAGCTGATCAACTCGTTGCCCATGACGATGGCTGCCGGTGTTCCGATCAAACCCTGTCCCAAGTAGCCGATATCATGAACCAGGTTGCAGCCGTCCAGGGCTGCCATTAAGATGGGAAATGCCGATTCGAATGCCGCCTGCTGATCCAATGCCTTGGAATCGCTGCAGCCGGCTTCACCCCACACCGGCAGACTGTAATGATGATACAGATCACAGCAGGCCGAATGGGTAAGCCTCTCATCCGGACTGCCGTACACCGTGCTGCCGGTACGCATGTCCATGGGTGTGACGCTGAAGCCGGATATCATGGGCGCCCCTTTTGCTCGCAACTGCTGCATAACCAGGCCGCTTAATGCCTCGGCATTGGCGGTGATGATGGCTCCGGCCAGGGTGACCGGGCCGGTGCCACCCGCCAGCAGGGCCGGGGCGTAATTGAGCGGAATTCCGCGATCGGTGCACAGCAGCAATTTGTCTACGGCACCGGCGGAATGCACAAGTGGGCTGAGCGGTTCGGCATAGTGGATCAAAAACGGTCTTTGCCGCAATTGGGTATCACCCCCGGCCACCGCTGCGGCCATATCCGCGATGACCGTTAAATCTTGCCGACCGGCAGCCGTAAAATATACAGGCTTGGTGGAATTTTCCACCTGGGCCATGAACTCGGCCACAAAAGCCATGTTTTGATGAATCTCATGCGGAAAGCCGTTGGAGGCGATAAAATCGATTTCTTGGCAGTAATCGGCCACGATGGCCGCATTGACAACATCTTGCAGGCAGGATTCTCTCAGTTGCCCGGATTCAAGGTCGTATGTCTGCAGCAGATCAGTGCCCAGGCCGTAATAGACCCGCCGCCCTTCCAGTCGCATGGCCTCTTGGCCCAGGCGGTCATAGATCGTCACCCTCGAAGGGGCGCTGCGAATGGCTTCTTCCACCAGATATCCGGGTATTTGAACAATATCGCCGTCTTTAATGCGGCTGCCCGCCTCCTTGAGCATCCTCCGCGCCGGCTCATGATCGACCCGCACCCCCACGGTTTCGAGCACTTCCAGCGTTGCCCGGTGCAATTCCTGAATTTGCGAAGGGGACAATAACCGGTACTGCGGCATACATTGGGAATTTAATCCGGATGGCATGGGCTCCTCCGCGGGCTGGAATAAAGTAAAGAATTCTGGCCCCAAGAACCAGGCTTTTAATTTTAGAATCACGTGATCATGCCGGAGATCAGTTGATCAACAATACTTACAGTCACGTGCGAAATTTTCTTGACTTTTATCAAACTAATATATTAGTTGATATATATATTGTCAATGGAAAAATATATACGCTGCTTTCATTCGCGAGGCAATGTTTGAAAGGAGTAAAAAATGACCGATCTGTTGGAACGAATCGTTGCGGCTACGGTCCAGGGCGACGAGACCCAGGCGGTGACCCTGGCCCGGCAAGCCATGCAAAAGGGAATGGATCCTTTTGAGGTGATCCAGGGGAGATACGCCCGCAGAATGGAAATCGTCGGGGACTTATTCGCCAAGCTGGAGACAGCCAGAAAGTTAATGGATAAAAAAAGAAAAGGAGCATAGCCATGATCGGCTTCTGGGACGTGATCGATCGCAGTGAGAGCGGACCTTTATTCAAGGAAAAACAGTTTGATATGCAGCTGTCTCGGGTTGCACGCCGAATCGCCCAAAAATATGACATTCACTACGATCCGCAGCAGGTGGTGCCTGACGATGACAACCTGGCCGACCGGCTTTATCAGGCGGCATCGGATCTGATTCTGGAAGTGGGCGTTTACTGCCGCGATACCGGCAGACTGATGCAGTTTAGCCGCAAAGAAGTGGAACAGGCGGTTAAAAACGCCCCGCACAGCGTTGCTTATGGTCAGGGCCGTGATGCGGCGGTTATGACCTCAAGGGATGTTGAGGATCCAAGGCCGCCGTTTATAACCATGACACCGGTAGGAACGCCGGTGGCCGAGGAGCGGTTCGTGGCCATGGTTCAAAGCTACGTCCAGGAGCCACTGGCCCAAACTTTTTCCAGCGCCTTCAGCCAAACCATCAACGGCCGCCCCATCAAAGCGACGACGCCCCTGGAGACCGAAGCTGCCATCTGGAATGTTATTAAGCTGCGTGAAGCCGCCCGGGCAGCCGGAAGACCTAAAATCGGTATCCACAACCTGATCACCAATGCCGAACGGACCGATGCTACCTTGGCCGCCATGCAATCCGATTTCGGTGTGTTGCCCAATGACGGATTGGGCATCGCTGCCATATCCGAAATGAAAGTCGATTACGAGCGGATCAAAAAAGTTGTTTTCCTGCGCCATAGCGGTCACAACAAATACGGCCTCTACGGCCCGCTTTTGGGCGGATTTGCAGGCGGTACGGAAACCACCGCCATCGTTCATGTGGCGCATCATTTTTTAGGTCTTTTGATTTACGAAGCCCAATGGCATTGCGGCTTTCCACTTCATCTGCACCACGGCTGCAACAGCACCCGCGAGTTGTTGTGGCTGATTGCAGTCACCTCCCAGGCATTAAGCCGCAACACCCATATGCCCATTTCGGTCAGCCCCTTTTCCGCAGCCGGTCCTTGCACCGATATGGTAATTTATGAAATGACCGCCATCTCCATCGCCGCTGCGGTTTCGGGCGCCAATCTGCTGGCCTGCGCCCCGGCCCGCAACCGCCATCCCGAGCGGGCCAGCGGTATGGAAGCCCGCATTTGTGCCGAAGCCGGCCATGTGGCTGCCCGTCAGCGTCTGACCCGGACCCGGGCCAACACCATCGTACCGGCACTGCTGGATCGGTATGAATCCAAACTGGACGATGCGCCTTTGGGCCAACGATTCGACCAATGCTATGACCTGACCACGCTCCAGCCGACCGAAGAATATCTTGATCTCTACCGCAAATGTAAATCACAGATCGACCTGGATTATTCTCTATTGTAAGCCACCGGATTCGGGATTGGTGAAGAAATAACGTCAGCGTCTTTGGACACCCCATTCCGATGGTGGGACGACGACCCATATGTGTCCAGATGTTCTTACCACCGGGTGCTGGGGAAGATTTGCTGATAAAAAATGAACCTCGAATCCGCCTCCGGCGAATTCGAGGTTCATTTTTTTAGGGATAGTTATTGACTCAATCCCGCACTATGGTAGAGATAATCCTTTCGAGACGTGAAGGAAATATCCAATTTCAAAAATCTTGACAAAAAACGGTTTATCAGTTAGCCAACATGTATATACAAGTTGTAACTGTATGCGGGGTCGCCCTCAATTACCAGGCGCTTGTGCATCTTCCTTACGACCCTGATCTTTTTTTATTCCGGACCACTTTACATCCCAATCCGAGCTTGAATGAGGCGTCCTGATGGTTACCGGCAGGCGGTTGACCCATATCTTTAAAGCTGTAAAACGAAAAAAAGTCTTTGATATCCTCAGCTATGCGCTGCTCATGGTCGGAATTTTATGGATTGTTATTCGCGGAGCGGAAAATCAGGGCTATTTCTGGCAGTGGTTTCGAATTCCCCGTTATCTGATCGAATTCGATGCCGGCACTTTCAGGATCGGCCCGATTTTAAATGGGCTGAAAATCACCCTCAATATCGTTTGGATCAGCCTGATCGTAACCTATGCTATCGGCCTGACCACTGCTTTGATGCGCTTGTCCAATTTTGCCGGAATGCGTGTGCTCGCCCGACTCTACCTGGAAACCAGCCGGAACACGCCGCTTTTGGTACAAATCTATTTCATCTATTTCATCGTGGCACCTGTTATCGGTTTGGAGCGGTTCGGCGCCGCCGTGCTGGCTCTCAGCATCTTCGAAGGCGCCTACGCCTCGGAAATTTATCGCGCTGGCATTGTTTCCCTTAATCGCGGTCAATGGGAGGCGGCCCACAGCCTCGGTTTGAGCACTTTCCATACCTACACGGATATCATCCTGCCCCAGGCCATTCGCCGTATTTTGCCACCTTTGACTGGACAGGCCATATCGCTGATCAAGGATTCTTCTTTGGTGAGTGTCATTGCGGTATACGAAATGACGATGCAGGCTAACGCCATTGTGGCCGAAACGTTTCTGGTTTTCGAAATCTATTTTACCATAGCGGCTGTTTATCTAATTTTGACGATTTCACTCTCCCAGGTGGTAAATTTGATGGAAAAACGGATGCGTGCTCATGTGTAAACATCCGTCGGATGGACATACTATATTATGTTTTTATGAAAGGAGGTGATAATATTATGTTTTTATGAAAGGAGGTGATAATTGACTTCGCAGCAACGTTACAATATCAACGAATCATCACAATAAAGGAGCACAAGATGAAAAAAAAGACTCTGTTCAGATTCGGGTTGCTAGCAGTCGGTATACTGTTTTGTTTGACTTCGGTGGTTATGGCCGCTGATGTCCAAAAGGAACTACGGCAAGCAAGCACCATCGAAAAAGTGATCCGCAGCGGTAAACTGCGGGTCGGGATGTCCACCTTCGTTCCGTGGGCCATGCAGGATAAAAAGGGCGAATGGATCGGCTTTGAGATCGACGTGGCCAAAAAACTGGCAAAAGACATGGGCGTCAAGGTGCAATTTGTTCCCACCAAGTGGGAAGGATTGATTCCGTCCCTTCTGACGGGTAAGTTCGATTTAATTATCGCCGGTATGATGGGCACACCGCAGCGGGCGCTCAAAATCAACTTCACCCAACCCTATGATTTTTCCGAAATGAATCTGGTGGCGCACAAGGAAGTGGCGGCCGGGTTTAATACCGCCGCCGACTTCAACCGGCCTGATGTTACCGTTCTTTGTCGAAATGGAACCACTGCGGTTCCGGCCGCCAAGCGCGTGCTGCCCAAGGCCAAACTGCTCCTTTTCTCGGAGAACGGCCCGATGGTCCAGGAACTGTTAAACGGCAAGGCGCATATTGTGGTGGCTTCTTCGCCCGAACCGGCGCAATTGGCCCATAAATATCCTAAGATTCTTAGGTTTATCGACGAATCCCTGGGCAGAGAACCGATCTCAATGGGCGTCAGGAAAGGCGATCCGGATACGCTGGCCTATCTGAACAACTGGATCACAGTAATCAAGAATCAAGGCTTTATCGAGGAAAAAGTCAACTACTGGTGGAAAGGTATGGACTGGCAGGACCGCATCGAATAAGCGCTGCCACTCGGCCTCACTGCCGATAATCGGTTTGGCGCCGCTGTCAGGCGGCGCCGAACTAGGTGTCTTTATAGGCCAAGATCTTAAATTTTGGATCAAGCCCGCCCTGTCGCGACGAGTTGGTCATTTGCAGGTACATTGTCTTTTATCGGGACTAAAATCCTGAAACGGTTGGCATATTATCTCGGTCTGGGCCAGGGTTTTGGTATCGAACATGGTGCAAGTGCGAAAAGATATCCCGCCAGGGCGGGACTAATCTCTGGATACGACTCGACTGCCTTCGACAAGCTACATTCGGCCTGAGCTCATGTCGAAGGTAGGCCCCGAGCACGTCGAGGGGAGCTCGCCGAAGTCTGGATTTAAGAGGATTTTTTTTGTTTTATCCAGAATCTAGTCCCGCTTACCAGCGGGATTTGAGGCGGAGCTTCGCTAGTAAAAAATCCTGGCTCAGAGGAGCAAGCTTTAATCTTAGAATAAGAAACTGCATACCATGTATAAAGAAAAAGTCGCCATAAAATCTCGGGACTTTTTGTTTTTCGGCCTGCTTGCCGGTTTGGTCATCTTTTTTTTCTACCGCATAAATGTGGGTCTCAATTACAATTGGGCCTGGCATAAAATTCCCCAGTTTCTGTTCCGTTACGATCCGGAAACGGATGCCTGGGTGTCGAATATCATCATGTTCGGGCTTTACAATACTCTGCGATTGAGCATATGGGGCATTGTATTGGCCACCGTGTTCGGCACCCTCATGGGGATGGCCCGTTGTTCAAAAATCCTTTTTTTTCGTTTAATCAGCGGAACCTATGTAGAGTCCATGCGCAACCTGCCGCCACTTGTCATCATCTACATCGTCTATTTTTTCATCGGCGATCAGGTGATGCCAGGTATGGGGCTCGATTCTTTTCTGGAGCAGCGTTCCGAGACCTTTCAACAGGTGGTGGCCTTTGGCTTCGCCACCCCGCAGTTTATCACCGCCTTTATATCCGCTCTGCTGACCCTGGCTATTTTCGAAGGCGCCTATATCACTGAAATCGTCCGGTCCGGGATTCAATCCATCAACCGCGGCCAATGGGAAGCCTCCTACGCCCTGGGACTCTCCTGGTGGCAACAGATGCGCTATGTCATTTTACCACAGGCATACCAGCGGATTCTGCCGCCGCTGGCCGGTCAATTTATTTCACTGATCAAAGATTCGTCCATCGTTTCGGTCATCTCGATTCAGGAGCTCACTTTTCAGGGGACCGAGTTGATGACCGGTACGCTGCTGACCATGGAAATCTGGATCACCATCACGGTTCTGTATCTCATGTTAACCCTACCCTGTTCTCTGTTGGTCGAACGGCTCGAAAAATACATGGCGCGCAGCCGTCGCTAAACCACCGCCCCGATCCCAGGGAGTTGAAAGTCATCGACGCCCCCCGGTCATGGAGTCTTCCGCCTGTTCCGCTAAAATCCGGTGGTATCTCCTTGCAGCTCAACGGTCGGTCGGTCACACGGCTTGTTTGGCTGATACCCGCACGAACTTACTCATCAATTGAGTCAAAAATTATAATACAGATTTCATAAAATCGGTGTGCGCCTTTTTCAGCATGAACAGATGGTAGGGCGGCACGTCGGGCGGGATGCCGCAGCCGGGCATCAGGATATAGCCTAAGGGGGCGTGGTGCGCTTTATCCAGGGCCTGACGGCACAAACGGTAGATCTCCTCGGGCGGACCCAGATGTATTACCGCCGGCTCGATGTTGCCGGCAATGATACATTGGTCGCCGAAATTATCGATGGCCGTAACAAGATCCACTTCGTGACCGAAGCTCACGATTCCGGGCTCGCCCATGGGAATTTGGCGCCAGAGAGGCAGATTCTTGTTCTGCTCGCCGCAGATATGGCAATAAATATGTCGGATGCCGACGTTCAAGGTTTCTTGGTGCAGCTCCGTTTGATAGGGCAGCACATACGTTTCGAAAAAGCGCGGCGATATCATCTGATTGGAGGCCATGGGGGCGGCCAGATAGATCAATATGTTCGACGGCGGGAAAATCTTAGCAAACAGCCGTATCACAGCCACACTGTAATCGGTGGCAATACGCAGCAATCGATGAACCAGCGCCGGTTGCCTGACCATCCAGCGCAGCAGAAGCTCCGGGCCGCAGAGACTGCGAGCCCCTTCGATGGGCGAGGTGATAAATGGAAACACCGGAAGTCCATGCGCCTGTTGCAGTCGGGCCAGGGTCAGATAAATGGGCAGCGGACCGGCCCGGGCGATATCGCCGGGCAACTGCACCCCGTTCACATCGGCTTCGGCGGTGACAGGATAGCGAGTGGCGGTTGGCGCCATATCGTATTGCCCGGTGGGCCACTTGATGTCGCCGCCAAATGCCCAAGTTACATCCGAAGCCCCGCCCACCGCCATGCGCGGGATACCGTCGTCGCCGTACATTTTGGTAGTTTTGATTTGGGCCCGGAAGCTTTTTTCCGGGTCATTGTAGGCGGTCACCGCCGCATAGCCTAAATTCTGGACGGCAAAGGAAGGAACGGCGCCGTATAACCAGACGAGCGGCCGACGGACATCTTCACCCTCCAGAAACCGCCTGAAATTGACGCCGATTTTTGATGTATCCGCACCGCAGCAGGTCATTTTGGCTCTTCCCATTTCTGTTTCTGATCCTCAAAATCGAACATCATGTGGCGTCCAACCTGTGGGCAAAAGATGAGGCAGTCAGGGTTTGGTTGAGTAATTGCATTTATAAATACGATGACATATTACTTTAAATTGAAAAGTTTGAAAGTGACTAAAGTGAGCTAAAGTGACTAAAGTTGTGGTATTCTGTCGATTTTATACAAAAAGATGAGGTGCAGCGGTACCTTAATCCGCGACGGATTGAGGTATCCTATCTTTTTAGAAATAGACCGCGCTGAAAGCACAGTCCTTAATCCCGCTGTGGCGGGATTCACTTATAACTTTCAACTTTAGTCACTTTTAAGTTTGTCTTCCATAGATTTCATTAAAAAATTACGTCATTGAATATAGGAAATAGACTCCTACGTTCACAACCTATTATTCCGGGTAGCGGGCGTAATTCTCGACAAACCACGACCGGGCTTCATATGCTTGAAGCAGATGTTCCGCCGGAACATTATAGGGAATGTCTCAGCCGGGGGCAAACGTATAGCCCCGGTTGCCTCCGGAGGCCAGGCTGATGATGGCGTCTTGTTTGGGATCAATCATCCCCAGCATCAAAGCGGTCGTCAATTTAAGATTACCGCCGAAGCCTTTGCCGTATCTGTAAGCCGTGTCGCGCACGAAATTCAAGTTAACCTGTTCGTCGACGGCAAACCCGTGGGTTCCCACCTGACAGACTTCCTGCAAGACCTTGGTACAGTCGCCACAAATGAAAAAACTCGAAGTCAGTCCGGCATCATGGATCGCTTCAACCGCCGGCTGACAGTTGGGGGTTACGAACTCCCGAAAAGTCTGGGGGCGCACCTGAGAGGCGACCGGATCGACGATGGCGATGATTTCGCAGCCCATTTCAGCATAAAATCGGGCGGATTGCGCCCCGATCTCACCGGCAAACCCCAGCACCGCATGCGCGTAATCTTTTCGTTTGAGCAGGGCGGTGAAAATTTGCGGTCCGGCCAGATGGGAAGCCAACGTCAGCGGTCCGCACAAAAGTCCCAGCATGGCGCAGTCCATCTCTTCCAGTTGGGAATTGACGATTTTGGCTGCTTCGAAAATGACCGGCCACCGGCCGCTGTCGCGCGATGAAATTTCAAGCCCGATGTCAGCTGGTGTTCCGTCCTGACAGGGGTGGGTGGTCACTGAAGGAACATTATCCTCCCACCAGGACAGATCGCATCCCAGGGCATGGGCTTCCACCGACAGATCGAACAACAGGGGAATCCCGTCGGCATGCAGGTAACGCGCGGCGTGTACCACACCCTCGGCCAGCAGGACCGGATCCTTCAGAAACATATCGGCCGGCTGGTCGATGAGCTTGGCGCAGTACACCCCGGCGTAAGGAAGCCAGGGCGGCACTGCCGTCTGTTTGCCGCGAATCGCATCTATGAGCATCTGTTTGGCCATCGATCGTTCCTCTTTTTTTCGTAATTTCAACACCTCGATACAAGGTTGCCGGCAGAGCTTTTGCGCGGTGGAAGGCACACGCCCCCGGGATTTAGCGCCTGCTCCGGATTAAAACGGAAACGCCACACCCATGACAGCGATATCGTCTTTAACCCGACGATAAATATCATAGTGCTCCTGGATCGGCAGGGCCTTGGCCACGTCGTAACACTCTTGATACTCTTTGCCCATGGGGGCGGTGGCTGCCTGGTCCTCATATTTGGACAGCAGTTTCAAAGTGATCTCATTGGCTTGTTCACGGGTCATCCCCATGCCCGCCACGGCATGGCCGACTTCCACTCCGAGTCGGGCTTCCATGGGCGTGGCCCGATTGCGGTATTTGTTGCGGGTGGATGCCATCTCCCACAGATGCCAACCGCAAACGGTGCTCACCAGTGCGTGGCAGGCGGTTTCATAAAACAGCATCTCGGTCATGGGACCGGCATTGGCAAAACCGTTGGAAGTGTACAGCAATTTACTGTTGCGCGCCAGTGCCTGCCCGGCCATGGCGATCGGCCAGAGCAGTTCACGGGTGGTGTTTGACCCCCAGTTGAGATGGAAGGGGAAGTGCTGGTTGAAAATGGCGCCGTGGATCACGAGCCCTTTGAGGCTGTAGGCCACCAGGGTGACGGCAATCCCTTCGGAACCACCGCACCAGCCGCCGTAAATGGGTCCGGTCAAATGGCCGGTATAACACCCGTACTGGGCATAATGGACCGAGCGGTTGAGCAGCGTATCGGCGGTTTTAAACTCGGTCAGCGATCCCACCAGGCGCGAATCCGTGGTACGCACGCCCCATTCGTTATCGGAAACCGCGATCTGGCCGCTGTCGTGTTCGGCCGTACCCACGGCCACGAAAAAGGTGCCGGGCCGGCCCAACTGTTTGGCCGCCAACCGCATGTTGTAGATATGCTGGACGCAACCGTTGATCTCAGTGGGTCCACCGGACTCGATCAACTGGCCGATGGAATCTTCCAGAATCGGCGCGCAGAAGCCGTCTAAAAGCGGTTCCTTCAGATAGGCCGCGCACATGGAATGATGCAGGTGCTCGTCCACGGTGATGTCCGGGCTGAAGATGCAAAAAGGCGCCTGCCTGTCTTCTACCTGGCGGTGTTTCCACAGGACCGCATCTTTGCCGGCGCCCACCCAGTACCGGTCTTTGGCAATGTACAGGGCCTCTTTGATCTCTTCATCCGTTACCTTGATGATGCGATGAGAGTCGGTGTTGTAAACGCCCACCTCCCGAAACAGGTCCCAGCCCGCCTGCCAGATCCGGTCGGCCAGATTATCGTCGGCGGGTACGGGCGTATCGGGATCGTATTTGATCTCATATTTTTTGATCAGTTTTTTCAAGGTTGGCGTAAACAGTTTCGGCAGAAAATCGTCTTCTTCAATGTGGGGTCCGGTTTTGGACCTTTCCATTATTTCCCAAAGTCGATAAGCAGTTGTCATGAATCACCTCTTCTATGTGTCTTTATAAGCCAAGATCTAAGAATTTAGGTCAAGTTTTTGTATCAAACATGGTGCCAAGTGCGAGAAGATACCGGATGCTGGACTCTGGATACTGGATTTAAGAGGAATTTTTTATTTTATCCAGAATCTAGCATCAAGCATCCAGCATCGGCTCGCCTCAAGCAATCGGATATTTACGCCGCTCACTCGTCGGTTTAAGGCGGAGCTTCGCTATGGTTTGGCATGCGGCCATCAGGGGCCACACCGGCGGGTGTTGCCGGATTTAATTTTTCAAAAGCTCGACGATCATTTTCGATGCGGAATTCGCATCTTCGCAGTATAGATCGGCCTCGATTTTTTCAGCCCACATCTGCGAGGTGGGTGCACCGCCGATGACGACCTTGTACTTGTCGCGCAGTCCCTTGTCTTTCAGAAACTCGATAATCTCCTGCTGCCGGGGCATGGTTGTGGTCATCAACGAAGAGGCACCGATAAGATCGGCCCCCATCTCTTCAGCCGCCTTGATGAAATCGAGCGAATCTACGTCATAGCCAAGATCGCGCACCTCGAAGCCGCTGGTTTCGAGCATCAGTTTGACGATGTTTTTGCCGATTTCGTGCAGATCTCCTTTGACCACACCCAAAACCATCTTGCCTTTGTTCATATTCGGGCCGTCGCCTGCCAGCTTCGGTCGAACAACTTCCACCACCGCCTGCAGAGCTTCGCCAGCCAGCATCACCTCGGGTAAAAAGATATCCAATTTGGCGAATCTTTCTCCGACACGTTCCATGGTCGCGGTAAGCGTGGCCAGGATATCGAGCGGATCCACCCCTTCTGCCAGCAGTTTCTGAGCCAATTCCTCGCTCTGCTCGGCTTCTCCTTCTTCCACCAATTTATCAAGCTGTTCCAATGACATGGTTAACCTCCCGCTGTGGCTTTCACATAATGGCTACCTGTAAATACAAGATAGCTTGATTGAAGATAGCTTTTTGTTCTTGTCAAGACGATTGATTCGATTTATAATATATCAATAATATTTTTGTCAAATATTTTTTAAATATTTTAATGTTGACAACTAAAAAAATTTCGTTAACATGCATATGCATCGTATGATGCAACATTGTAAACCCAGGGAGTGTTCATGACCAAAGAGGAAACCTACGAAGCTTTGCGGGACCAAATCGTCACCATTGCGGTGCGGCCCGGAGAAATTCTGAACGAAAAAGACCTCATGGCCCGGTACGACATCGGCCGTTCTCCTCTGAGGGAAGTTCTGTTCCGGCTGCAGGAGGAAAACCTTCTGAAACCGCTGCCGCGGCACGGCTACATGGTGACCACCTTGGATATATCCGAAGTGCGGGAACTGGTCGAGCTCAGGCGCGAGATGGAGGGATTCGCAGGTCAGCTGGCGGCCGAACGAATCACGGACGACCAGCTCTGGGAATTACGGTCGATCATAAACGCGGCGGAACAAAATAACGCCGTAGATCACAAAGTCATCAACGTCTCGGAATATTACGACACCCGGTTCCACAACATTTTGTACCAAGCCACCGGCAATCAAAAACTGATGAAAATTTTGCAGGACCTGCATATCGTTATGCTCAGGATCTGGTTTCACGTGGGACTGCACGCCATGGGATTTTCCCAACAGGCTCAAAATCTATACGTAGTACTCGAGGCCCTGGAAGAAAAAGACCCTCAAAAAGCGAGGACCGCCCTGGAAGCCCATGTGGAGCTATATGCCATGCGGGTTAAAGAACAGTTTCTCTAATATTCGCTTGGACACGCAGCGCAAGCGCCTGCGTTGCGCGAGCGATACCAAAAATCTTGAATAGCCAATCTTCAATTTCGGTTCATCCGGATTAGGAGTAGATTATGCACACCGGATTTAATTGTCAATGCGTACCCACCTATCGCCTGTTGACCCTGGATCAGATCAAGGCGATCCACACGGCCACCCTTGAGCTTCTGGAAACGGTCGGTGTCAAAGTCCATCATGACGAAGCTCGGCAAATGTTGGTCGGTGCCGGTTGTCGTGTCAAAGATGACAACCTGATCCTGTTTCCCAATTGGCTGGTGGAAGAGGCTATTCAAAGCGCACCGTCGCGAATCACCATCTACGACCGGCTCGGCCGGGAAGCCATGCGTTTGGAAGGACGGCGCGTCCATTACGGTCTGGGTACCGACCTGATCCGGACCTATGATCTGAATACAGGCGAGTTGCGTGAATCCAAACTCCAGGACGTGGCTACGGCGGCCCACATCGCCGATGCCCTGGAACATATCGATTTTATCGGCTCATACGCGCTGCCCAACGACTCACCCACCAACCTGATGTATCTCGATTCCTTTAAAACCGAACTGGAGAATTCAACCAAACCCATCTTTTATACCGCTGCCGGTTCGGCGGATATCTCTCTGATCAACGATATGGCCGCCGTTGCCGTGGGAGGATACGATGTATTGCGGGAAAAACCCATCCATATTCATTATGCCGAACCGTTAAGCCCGCTGACCCATACGTCGGGCGCAATAGAAAAACTGTTCTTTTGCGCCGACCATGGGGTGCCCGTCAACTACACACCGGGAATGATGTCCGGCGCCAGCGTGCCGGTTACACTGGCCGGGGCGATTACCGTGGGCAACGCCGAAGCCTTAAGCGGCCTGGTGATGCATCAATTGCGCGCCAAAGGCGCCCCGATCGTGTCCGGTTTCGGAATGTCCACCATAGATATGCGCACCTCCGCCTGTGTTTACGGCTGCCCCGAATACAGGCTAGCCCTGTCGGCCTGTGCCGATTTATATCACTATTACGGTCTGCCCATGTGGGGCACGGCCGGTGTAAGCGATGCCAATTGCCTCGATCAACAGGCCGGCATGGAATGGGCGATTTCCATCATGACGGATACGCTGCACGGCGCCAATCTGGTGCACGATATCGCCTATCTGGGTCAGGGGCTCATCGGACATCCCGGCGGACTGGTCATGTGCGATGAGATTATCAGCTACACCAAACGCTTCATGCGCGGTTTCGACATCGACGATGCGCATATCGGCCTGGACGTGATCCGACAGGTGGGTCCCGGCGGTGAGTTTCTCTCTACGGAACAGACAATGAATCTCTTTAAAAAAGAGCACTGGATTCCCGATCTGTGCAACCGTGACAATCTGGATGCCTGGATCATGAAAGGCCGCCAGGACTGGGCCCAAAGCGCCACCGTCAGGGCACGCAGTATTTTGGAGACCCATACGCCGACGCCGCTTGGCACTCATGTGCAACAGGAGTTGAACGCCATCCGCCAAAAGGGCGCCGACACTTTGCGGGATATCCACTTTACTGCTTAATTAATAGGATAGGGTTTCTTCGGGATGTTCGGCCTGCTGGGGAAAGAAACTGTCTTCGAAAGCGATTTCGCCGCGGATAAGATAGTCGACCCATGTAACCGGTTTTTCAAAGGTGTATGTAAGTCGTTGGATGTGAAAAGCCGGATATCCGGGGTTGACATCGAACAGATATGCGATCTCCTCGGAAAGAACCACCGCTTCCATTCGCTGCCAGACCTTGGTTAAAGGCAGATCATACTTGAACACCAGGATTTCGTGGATCGAGTCCACTTCTAAATTCTCCCACAGTATCCCGCCGCACAAATCACTGCGTAAATATCTAATTTCATAACGCACCGGTATTTGGTCAAAAAAATGGAGGCGCCGGGCTAAAATGACCTGCTCCGGACTCTGGAGCTTGTCGGCCACCTTCGGCGGCGGGGATAAAGCACGCAACTCCAGCACCTTGGTGCTATGGGTGACATTGAGCTCCTGGGCGTGTTCGTGTGAGGGCCGGATACGGAAGTATCCTTGTGTAAAAAGCCGCTCCTTCACAAAGGTGCCTTTGCCGGGCACCCGCAGGGCAAATCCCTCTTTTTCTATTTCAGTCAAAGCCTTACGGGCGGTCATGCGGCTGACGCCGAATTTGCTAGCCAGTTGGTTTTCCGAGGGCAACAGGTGGGTAAAGCGCCGGGATGTGATGCCCTGCAGCAGGTGTTCCTTGATATGAATGTATTTGGGGGAGCGTCGCGCTGTCATTATCAGTCTATACCAGATTCATGTGCACTTGTCTATACCGGAACCCAGGTCAACAGGGAAACGCCAAAGTATTTGTGCGTATCATGGTCGATCATGATTTACCTCACGCCAAGGCGCTAAGGCGCAAGGTTTTCATGATCTTTCTTTGCATCTTGGCGTCTTGGCGTGAGAATTTGGTAATTTTGCCTTAATGCAATGATTTCAAGGAGAATGACTTATCCCTGACGGGTAGACCCTCTGATGTAGACGCGACGAAAAAAGTCCCTTCGGCCGGCGGCTGACAACCATACCCCATAAATCTGATGCAATACGGGGACAGATCCGGCAGTGCTTTTTGCTTGACAAGACCCTTGCCCAGCGTGTAGTTTTGGCCGTTATTGTATATACAAGCCAGTACGGCCGACTAGCCCGGCAGTGCTGGCTTTAGACAATATTGACCGGGAGAACATCGACGATGAGAGTCAAACCTGCAGTGAAAAGCGGTGTGGTCCCTACCCTGTGCCGCATGTGCGATACCCGCTGCGCTATCAATGTTCATATTCAAAACGGTGTCATCACCGAGATTACACCTTTCAAAGATCATCCAATCAACCAGGGGCGTATGTGTCCGCGTGGAGGGGCGGCCATCGATCTCTTCTATCATCGAGACCGAATTCTGAAACCGCTCAAACGAAAACCTGACGGCACCTTTTCAAAAATCTCCTATGAGCAGGCCCTGGATGAAATCGCCGCTAAAATGGCGGCTCTCAAGCAACGCTACGGTGCCCGCTCGATGGGGGTCTGGAAAGGAGAAGGCCTCGGTTTCTACCAGCAGGAAGAGTTGGCCCGGCGCTTCATCCACGCTTTCGGCTCTCCCAACTACTTTTCCAATGATTCGGCCTGTTTTAACGGCCGCTACCTTGGCTACCACCTGGTATGCGGCTATTGGAATGCTTTTCCCGAGTTCGACCAGGCCAAACTGATTCTGTTGTTCGGATCCAATCCACCCATGTGTCACCCGCCGTTTATGCGTGAGTTTGCCGACGCCCGCCAGCACGGGGCTAAATTAGTCGTCATCGATCCGCGCCTGAATCCGATAGCCTGTTACGCCGATGTCTTTGCCCAACCCTACCCCGGCACTGACGGTGCACTGGGCTGGGGATTGATTCGAAATTTGATCCAAACCGGAAATTATGACAGCGAGTTGGTGAAACGTCATTCCATCGGATTTGAAAAGATCGCCGCCTATGCCGATAAATTCACGCCCGATTATGTGGAAAAGCAAAGCGGAATCTTTGCCCACGTGGTGGAGAAGATTGCCCGGCTGATAATCAAAAACAGACCCGACATCAGCATTTTCCCGGGCGCCGGTTTGGAGCACCATGATAACGGGGTTAACAGCGTCCGTACCCTGGCGATCCTTACGTGTCTGAGCGGGGCCATGGGACGACCCTGTGGTCTTTTCCAGCCCGAACCACTTGGCGGACGTAAACTGACCCTTTACGACGAATTGCCGCTTGTGGAGCAGAAACCCATCGGTGCCGATAAATTCCCGGTGCTGTATGATATTCGCAAAGAATGTCACACTATGACCGCCATGGATTATATGCTGGGCAAAGGCGAGTACCCGTTAAAAGGACTGCTGATTTCCGCCGCCAATCCGGCTGTCACCAACCCCAACATACCCAAAGTGTTGGATGCGTTCGCAAATCTAGAGCTTTTGGTTGTCAGCGATTTTTTTGTAACGCCTACCGCCCGCCTGGCCCATTATGTGCTGCCGGCAGCAACTTTCCTGGAGCGTGAGGAGCTGCATTATTTTCCCAAGTGCCAGATGGTCAATATCACGCATAAAGTCGCACAAATCGAAGGCATTCGTGATGAATATGGCATTTGGCACGGCCTGGCCCACCGCCTGGGGTTCGGCCGGCAATACTTTCCATGGAAAGACGAATCCGCGGTAAATCGTTGGATTCTTGAACCGACCGGTCTGACGGTGGAAAAACTGAGTCAGTTTCCCCAAGGCTATGCGTACAAACCGGTGCGGTATCAAAAATATCTCAACGGCAGGCTTCCGACCCCATCCGGAAAATTGGAGTTTGCCTCCCCCTACCTTGCAAAACTGGGGCTATCCGAAATCCCGGAATATCATCCGCCTTATCACAAATGCAAGGCCGATAAAAAATACCCCATTGTTCTGACCACAGGGGCAAGAAAATCCCTTTTATACCATTCCAGGAATCAGAACATTGCCCGTTTCAGGAATATCCACAAGGAGGCAGAAGTCGAAATAAACCCCGAAGATGCGGCCCGGCTGGATATCAATACCGGTGACCTGGTCCGGGTATCATCGAAAGTCGGAATTCTTGAGATCCGGGCCACTGTCAGGCACTCTTCGGAATTGCGCCGGGGAGTCATCGAAATCTACCACGGATGGGAACAATGGCCGGTCAATTTGCTAACCTATGATGATGTAAATGATCCCATCAGCGATTTTCCCCTGTTGAAGGGAGTGCCGGTTCGAATAGAGAAACTAGGCGGTTCCCGGTCCTGAGCGTCGGGTCAGGGACGTATGATTTGAATGACCAAGCTCCCCGCCGCAAGGCAGCGGAGTATCAAGCGCAACCCGCCGCTGCTGCCTCGAGCTGTGGCGCGCCAGGTCGCCTCGCGCAAACCTGTCTACACCCTTGAGAGCTTGCGACGTCGTCAAGACTGCGACGGGAAAGGTTCGACGCGGTTCGCCTCGCCATCTGGTTGGGTCGTCTTGTCCCGTCGTGACTGAATAATCGATATCGGACGTGTCCCGGCGTAGCTCTTGCAAAGACGGGAGCTGAAAACAAAGCCCAATCGTCCCCGAAGCAGGCAGGATATTCTGGCGAAGTCGAATACAAGCCCAAAGATAAAGGATTCACGATGGATCAGAGCTTGCGGCTGCGTATCTTCAGCAAAAAAGAATGCCGCATGATTCATCGCGCCGCGTTGCAAATGCTGCGTGAGACCGGGATGAACGTCCAGGATGAAGAGACCCGCAGCTACCTGAAGGATCGCGGGTGCCGGGTGAGCGAAGACAGGTATCTCCTTTTTTCCGATGATGTCGTTCAAACAGCCCTTTCCACGGTTCCATCCAGGGTGGTGATCTATGACCGCAACGGTCAAGCAGCGGTTGATACGGGTAGTACGGCACCAAGGTTCTGCCCGGGTCTCAATTGTATAGACCTTCTCGACCACAAAACCGGTAAAATAAGACGCTTCCTGCTGGAGGATGTGGTCATGGCGGCCCGCCTGTGCGACCGACTGCCCCACATTCACATGGCGGCAAACCTTGGCAATCCCGCCGATGTCTCCTTCGAGGATCAGGCCATGGCTGCGGTACACGCATTGGTGGAAAACTCGGTCAAGCCCCTGCCATTTATCGCCCATGACGAGACAGAGGCCCAACAGATCTGGACCTATCTGGCCGAAACCGCCGGCGGCTGGGAGCATTTTTCGGCCAAACCTTTTGCACTCGATCTGACCGGGCCAACATCGCCTTTTTCACTGAAACAGGAAGCATGCCGAAGACTGCGCTTTGCGGCCAAAAGGAAATTGCCGGTAGTATGCTACCCGGCCCTGTTTCCGGGTATCACCGGTCCCATGACGCTGGCCGGGTCGGTGGCCCAATCCGCGGCGGAAACGCTTGCAGGCATTGTCATTCACCAGTTGGAGCGTCCCGGGGCTCCCGTCATCACCGGGTCTGCAGTTATCCCCATGGACATGCGCACAGCCAACCTGGCCTATGGCGCACCCGATTATGCCCTGGTCGGTCTGGCGGCTGTCGATTATTTCGAAGAGATCGGTGTCCCGACCTGGATCGGCGCAGGATGCTCGGATGCGCATATATTCGATGCCCAGGCCATCAGCGAGGCAGGCGTGAACATGTTTGCGGCGGCGATGTCCGGGACAGCTCTTGTCCACAATCTGGGTTATCTTTCCTCGGGAAAAACCGGATCCCTGGAGATGCTTGTCCTGTGTGACGAGCTGGCGGGCATGGTGTCCCGAATCGGAAAGGGAATCGCGGTGACTGAAGAGACCCTGGCGCAAGAAGTCATCGCTTTGCACGGCAGAAACGGAAAATACCTGACCCACCGGCATACCAAAAAGCACGTCCGCACGGAGCTGTGGATTCCGACACTTTTTCAGCGCTTTCCCCGGGGTTGCTGGCGGAACGAGGGGGCCAAGACGACGACCCAAATGATTCACGACAAGCTCGAGGATCTCCTCAATTAATCGAAATGTCGCAAAATGTTGTTATAAAAAACGAATTGAACCTTTGACAAACGGATCTCTTTTCCTTATGATACCCGCCTTTAAACCAGGCGCCCTCAGGTGCCCTCAACCATTTGCGGAGGTGTATTATGGCAGAATGTCCCGTTTGCGGAGCCGATGTCACCCTGGCGGCCGATAGCGAAGAAGGTGAAATAATTACGTGCGATGACTGTGGATCAGAACTGGAAGTAACCGGTAAGGACAGTGTACAGGAAGCGCCCCAAGAAGAGGAAGACTGGGGCGAATGAAGCTCTCCGCCGCAAGCGGCGGGACATCAAGCGGAACCCGCCGCTCTATCGAGCTATGGCGCACCAAGTTGTGTCGTAGCAACTCTGTCTTCGCTTTTACGAGCCCCGACGCGGTTCACCTCACCATTAATCCCTGCGGTATGCTGCAATGTATTCTGGCGAAGACGAATAAGCATCCCGGCCTTAAATGCGCTGCTGCACGATTTCCATCCCGGACGGGATGGATTTTTTTTGCTTGCAAAAAGATGCCTTTCAGACTTAGTACGAGACCATCAGACTTTGATTCGCTGAAAAACCTGATCGGACAGCCCTTGTAAATATAGGAGTATACCATGAAAGTCGGCTTTTTGCATTCCATCATCCGCAAGGAGGAAAAGTACCTTCTGCAAGAATTGCGGCAGCGCCCGGAAGCGGAACTGGTGATGATCGACGACCGGCGGCATTTTTTTGACCTTCATAAAAACGCCTTTGACCTCGATGTGGTGGTCGAGCGCTGCGTCAACCACTCGCGGGCGCTGCACACTCTCAAGATCTTCAATGATCACGGAATCCCCACCGTAAATTCGTTCGAAGTGGCCGAGGTCTGCGGTAGCAAGTTTCTCACCACTCAGGCCTTGATCAAGGCGGGTGTGAAAACACCGCGCTGCTTTCTGGCCTTTACGCCGGAATCAGCCCTGGCGGCGATGGAAGAGCTTGGATACCCCTGCGTGATCAAGCCCACCACCGGATCCTGGGGACGACTCATCTCAAAAGTAAACGACCGGGAGGCGGCCGAGGCCATTCTGGAGCACAAGGCGATCCTGGGCAGCTACCATCACTCCATTTTTTATATTCAGGAATACGTGGAAAAGAAGGGCAAGGACATTCGCAGTTTCGTCGTCGGCGATGAATGCATCGCGGCCATCTACCGTCACTCGGAGCACTGGATCACCAATACGGCCCGGGGCGGAACCACCAGCAACTGCCCCATCACCGATGAGCTGCACGAAATATCCGTGAAGTCTGCCCGGGCCTGCGGCGGCGGCGTGGTGGCTCTGGATGCCTTCGAAACCGATGAGGGGTATTCGGTCAATGAAGTCAATTACACCATGGAATTCAGAAACAGCATCGATGTTACCGGAGTAAACATTCCGGCCAAGATCGTGGATTACGTGCTGGAGGTAGGACAAAAATGAAAGCGAGCATCGTCGGTGCGTCCGGTTATGGCGGCGGGGAACTGCTGCGGCTGCTGTTGCAGCACCCGCGGGTGGTGGTTCACCAGTGCACCTCGGAAAGATTTGTCGGTAAACCGGTGGCGCGCCTGCATCCCAATCTTCGCAAACGAACCAGCCTGAAATTTTGCAGCATCCAGGAACTTGAAAAGGTCGATCTTCTCTTTACCGCCCTGCCCCATACCCGGTGTATGCAAAAGTTTGCTGCGTTCAGCGCGCTGACCGACCGGATCGTGGATCTTTCGGCTGACTTTCGGCTCAAGGATGCCGCCTTGTACCGCAGATGGTACGGCATCGACCACACCCAGCCGGACAGGCTGACCGATTTTGTCTACGGCAACGTGGAACTGCACCGGCAGGAAATGAAGCAAGCCAAATTTATCAGCGGGGCCGGTTGCAATGCCACCGCCACCATTTTGCCGCTGTGGCCCCTTTTCAAGCAGGGCGTGGTGGATGCTTCCCAGCCGGTGGTGGCCGAGGCCAAGTGCGGTTCCTCGGAAGCCGGCAACAGCGCCAGCGAGGCCTCCCATCACCCGGAGCGCAGCGGCTGCGTGCGGTCATATCGACCCACCGGTCACCGCCACATCGCTGAAATGGAACAGGAGCTGGGCAACCCGATCCACTTCTCGGCGACCTCCATCGAGATGGTTCGCGGTATCCTGGTAACGGCCCATTTATTTGTCAAAGACGGGCTCACCGAAAAGGACATCTGGAAAACCTACCGTCAGGTCTACGGTCAGGAGCCGTTTATCCGCATCGTCAAGGAACGGCAGGGTATATATCGCTATCCGGAACCCAAGCTCCTGGCGGGAACCAATTACTGCGATATCGGCTTCGAACTGGATCAAAACCGGCTGGTAGTGGTTTCAGCCATCGACAACCTGATGAAAGGTGCCGCCGGTCAAGCCGTGCACGCCATGAATGTCATGTGCGGCTTTGCGGAAACCGAAGGCCTGGATTTTGCCGGACTGCACCCGATTTAAATGCGTGTCAGTCAATGAATAACAAGGGTTGCTATGTGCCGATTGCTGACCGTGCGATCACAGACGCCGTTTCATATTACACCCCATTTACAACACTTTGCCCATATTTCCGAAAACAGCGAGGAGTATCAGGGACATGGGTGGGGATGTGCTTACCTGGACAGCGCGGGGCACTGGAGATTCTACCGGAACATTCAACCGGTCTGGATGGACGATCTGAGCCGATTCGGCCGGACCACCCTCCTGGTGGCCCACGCCCGCAGTGCCTTCGAAGATCGGGATATCGTTGTCGAAAACAATATGCCCTTTTTTGACGGACGAACCGTTTTTATCTTCAACGGTGAGCTGAGGGGGGTGAAGATTCGTGAAGCAGGGCGCATCGGGGCCGAAAAGATCTTCAACTACATCCGGCGCTTTGACAAGGGTGACACACGCAAGGCCTTGGTAAAGGCAACCACTATCATCAAAAAAAGAACTCGGCATATCCGGGGCATGAACATTATCATGGTCGATGCAAGGGGTATTTTTTTATTCAGTTTTTTCAGCGAAGATGAAGACTATTTCACCCTGCGCTACAGGCAGGGCCAGCAGCTGATTATCTGCTCGGCGTCCTATCCTGACACACATACCTGGCAACGGATTGCCAATGATTCGGTGAGGGTTTGGTAAATGATCATCATTAAGATCGGCGGCGGAAACGAAATCAACCTGGCGGGAATCATCAAAGATCTTACGGCACTCGTGGAACCCTATGTCATCGTGCACGGTGCCAATGCGCTGCGTGACAAACTGGCACAAGACCTGGGGCAACCCAAACAGGTGCTGACATCCGTCAAGGGATACACCAGCGTCTACTCCGACGAGAAACTTATCGATGTCATGATGATGTCTTATGCCGGATTGCGCAACAAACGCATCGTCGAGATGTGTCATCGGCAGGGCATTAATGCCGTAGGTCTGAGTGGTCTCGACGGCAAGATAATCCAGGGCCGGCGCAACAAGGGAGTTCGGATCTATCAGGACGGCAAACTGAAGATTGTGCGGGATTTTTCCGGAAAACCCCGGGCGGTCAATGCACCATTGCTGCATCTGCTCCTTGATAATGGCTACGTGCCGGTGTTGACGGTGCCGATCATTGACGAGCAAAATGCGGCGATCAATACTGAAAACGACGACGTGGTCCGGGTACTGCAGCAAATCCTTCAGGCGCACACGGTGATCAATCTGATCGAAGCCCCGGGATTTCTGGCAGATAAAGACGATAATACCTCCCTGATCCCAACCATTCCGGCTTCCGAACTGCAGACCCGGGAGCAGCAAGTGGCCGGACGGATGAAGCGCAAAATGCTGGCGATCAGAAAACTCTTCGAACACGGGGCAGGCAGGGTGATCATCGCTGACGGGCGCCGCCGGCAGCCGGTAGCGGACGCCCTGGCCGGGAAAGGTACGGTGATTGCATGAGCACAAAAACACTGGCGCAGGCCCACGAGCTTACGGTCTATCCCCGCCGGGACATTGTCCTGGTTCGCGGCAAGGGAGCCAGATTGTACGACGATCAGGACCGGGAATATATCGATTGTGCCTCCAATGTGGGCGTTTCAAACATCGGGCACGGCCACGAGGCCGTGGCAAAGGCAGTGTATGAACAATACCGGACCCTCGGCAATTGCTACAGCATGTTCTACAACCCGGTGCGCGCCCGCCTGGCGGAAGAGCTGGCCACACTGGCGCCCGGCGAGCTGAACAAGGTATTCTTCTGCAATTCGGGAGCTGAAGCAACCGAAGCAGCACTCAAATTCGCCCGTGCCAGTACGGGCCGGCCGCAGATAATAGCGGCCATGCGCGGCTTTCACGGCAAGACCATGGGCGCATTGGCCGCCACTTGGGGACCGGCCTACCAAAAGCCCTTTGCACCCATGCTGCCGGGTCTGAAGCATGCCCCCTTCAACAATTTCGAGAAACTGGCGGCCGCCGTTGCTGAGGAGACCGCCGCCGTTCTGCTGGAGATCGTCCAGGGTGAAGGGGGTATTCGCATCGGCGACAAAGAATATTTTCGAAAGGTCCGCAATCTGTGCGACGACAAAGGCGCACTGCTGATCATCGACGAAGTGCAGACCGGTTTCGGCCGCACCGGCACCATGTTCGCCTGTGAGCAGTATGTGCATCCCGACATCCTGTGCCTGGCTAAATCTCTGGCAGGAGGCATCCCCATGGGGGCCGTGGTCTGCAACGACCGCATCAATATCCCCATCAAAAGCCACACATCCACCTTCGGCGGCAATCCCACCGCCTGTGCCGCCGCCCTGGCATCGCTGGATGTCATTGAAAAACAGGGGCTGATTGAAAAGGCCAAAACCCTCGGTGACTATTTTCTGCAGGCACTCGGCCGCATAGAAAGCAGCAAGATCCGGGACGTCAGGGGCCTCGGCCTGATGCTGGGCATCGAACTCAAGGAAAAAGCCGGACCTTACGTGCAGGACCTGATGGGAAAGGGGGTCATTGTTCTGCTTGCCGGTGCCACGGTGATCCGGCTGCTGCCGCCGTTGGTGATTTCAAAGCAGGAAATAGACACGGTGGTCAAAGCACTGGAAGAGACATTAAACGCCTGACAACCCCGAGTCGGTTTGTCGATATCGCTTAGGGTTCACGAAGAAATAAATTAGCGGAACTCACTTAAAATTTTCAATTTTAGTCACTTTTAATTTAGGGCTCGCTCAAAAATAACTTCACATTTTAGTGAGCCGATCCATCCCGCCTGGCCTTCTGTGTTGCTCGTCGGTTAAATAGCTTGCTAATCGCCCTCCTTGCGCCTTGCCATGCGGGCGCCTCGACCCCTTAAAATGTAAATTTATTTTTTCGCGAACCCTTTAGCTTTCCTGTCGTCGCTTATTTACGGTCACAACGCACGTCTGTGCCAATGAAATGGCTCTATAGAGCCAAAGTCTTAACGTAACATCCTGTATGGCTATCCATTCCCTATCAATCCATTAAATTAATTAATAATAACCTACCAATATAATAGGCAATTCAATCCAGAACTGACCAAGACATATCCATGTCTATTGGCATAGATTTTGCTTTAATTTGTTAGGGATGAAAAATCCTCACTAGAAAGGGAATTTCTATATGTCTAAAAAGAGGCAAATGACTTTGGGAAAGAGAATTATTTCGGGCACGTTCCTCATGCTCGTTTTGACAGCTATCGTTGGCATGGCCGGTTATTTTGGATTGAACCGCGTCCTGCGCGTGATGTCATTTTACCAGGGAATCAATACCCTTCAAACCATTGCTGCATCCGTCCAGGAAAGTGCGTCTCAATACATATTGGCCGGCAAAAATGGAGAGAACAACTTACAGGCGAAAGCTCAAAAAGAAACCCTGGCCTTTCTGGCGCAGGGACAGGCGAAGCTTGCACAACTGAAAGATCACCCCGTCGTTGATGCACAGGGCCGGAACAATCTTCAGTCTGCCGCGGAAGAAATCAAGGATTATAAAGCCGTATTCGAGAATTATATTCTTTCAGAAGAGGAAAAAAACGAAATAGAAGCGGACATTTACCGGATCCATGCGGAGTTGCTTGATCTGATAAAAGCCGGCGGCTTTCTGATCGAGGAGGTGGATGTGGCCGCCCGGGGGTTAATGGGAGATGCGACGCGTTTCTTAAATCGGAGCACGCAGGAAAATTGGAAAAAAGTTGAAATTGATTTAAAAATCTTACAACAGCGGGCCGATGAATGGCATGAGCAAGTAGAAATGAGTGATATGCTGCTGCCGATCGCTGAAAAAATCATAGATGCGACTGCTAATCAAAAAAATGCCCTGACGCAATATTTATGAGATATAGTCAATAGTTGTGTATGAAGAAATTAGGCGGCAATCCGTTTTTCTTCGACACCATTGACAAATTTAACTCCTCTAATTACTTCTGCCAGGC
>Ga0126331_1000021_pt1 | contig 59433 bp, 58 predicted proteins | sample InaspJWI98metaG_FD_96379 | JGI IMG/M metagenome (GOLD analysis project Ga0126331, IMG submission 96379) | Marine gutless worms symbiont microbial communities from Oahu, Hawaii - Inanidrilus sp. 2 OAHU.JWI-98 metaG | ecosystem: Host-associated > Annelida > Digestive system > Unclassified | place... | reverse complement strand
CTAAAACGTTGTACATTTCCTATTTCAAAATCAGATTCTAAAGCCGATAGTATCCAGTCTCTTCAATCAAAACAGCCTGTTTTTTAAAATATAAAACGTAGTTTATTATATGAAACTATTTCGGATTTGCTTGCTTCCCTTTAAGTATCCAGACTCGAGATTGAGGGGTAATCAATAAACTTCTGCACATCACTACTTTCCATCAAGGGTGAAATCCTGTGGCATCTAGTCCCTATCTAATCAATTCGGTCCTGCGGGCGGCAAAACTACTGGAATGCTTTTCGCTTGAAAATCCAGCCCTTACCAACAGCCAGCTTGCCAGGATGCTGAGATTGAATAAAAGCACCATTACAAGGCTCGTTTATTCCCTCAAAGATGCCGGATTTTTACGAAAAGACCCCAAAACCGGTGAATACAGCCTTACATACCGATTATTTCGTATCGGCAGCGTGTATATTAACCAGATCGGATTTCGTACCAAAGCAAGACCGTTGTTGTCTGAACTGGCGTCGTCAATTCAGGAAACGGTCCATCTGGCCGTGCTGAATGATTTTGAGGTCTTCTATATCGACAAGTTTGAGGGATCTCAATCCGTGGGGATGATGTCCCGAATCGGCTATAAATCCCCTGCTTATTGCACTGGCGTAGGGAAAATACTGCTGGCTCATCTCAGCGAGGACGAAATAGACCGGTATTTGCGCTTCATCGAACTTAAACGCTATACACCCAATACCATTACAAATTCCGAGGAATTGAAACTTCACTTGCAAAGGATTCAGCGGCAGGGGTATACCATGGACGATTCGGAACACGAAGCTGATATCAAGTGTGTTGCAGCACCGCTGCACGATGCCACTGGGAACGTTGTGGCCAGTATCAGCATCGCTGGACCGGGCTTCAGGATGAACCGTGAACGAATGGAGAAGGAACTCCTGCCGGCCGTCGTACAAACTGCGCGCAAAATTTCGGCGCGCTTGGGTTACATAGATAGGTAATCTCTGCGGAAGGCGCACTCGAGTAATAAATTCACCGGTTTGACTCCGCAATTTGATCAGACTGAAGATGAATCCGGATCCAGCCCAAACTATACGCAGCATGGCGCCATAGTTGCGGTACAACATTTTTCTTTGCCGGTGAAAAAGTCGTGAGTGCAGAAAGGAGGTATTTGTTCAAAAAAAGCTAACCCATCAAATCATCGGCAACGAATCGGTGGTACTTCCAAATACTACAGCCACGATAATGAAGTAAAAGTGTCTTATCCGGATGAAAGGAGGTGATTCTGGCAGACGGCAAGTGGAATGTCCATTAACCATAGAAGTCATTATACGAGAAGAGGAGGTAAGCCATGAAGAGAAACGCTTCTGCAAAATTGTTGCTTGTTATTTTGACAGTGGTTTTTGTTATCACCGGAATGGTTACATTGGCCGGTGCCGTTCAAGTAAATATACCCAAAGGTTTTAAATTCGGGGAATATAAGCAAAAACCATGGGCGGGGACAGAAATCAATGTTGCCATGGTCGCTGAGCCTCGGTCGGATGCAATTGCCAAACTGGCCCCCGAATTTGAAAAATTAACGGGAATCAAAGTTAATTTCCACATTCTGGCCTACCCGACCCTGCAGGAAAAACAATTGGTTTCCCTGACCCAGGGAACCGGAGCTTACGACATTGTTCATGTTGATTGCGTTTGGGTCGGCCAGTATGCCGGAGAAGGCTGGACCATTCCGGTGGAAGAATTTATCCTGCGAACCAATAGAGATACCCTGGCGCTGGATGACTTTATCCCCGCCGTGGTCTCCGAACAGGGCATGTGGGAAGATAGAATTTATGGTTTGCCCTTCATTCAGGCCGTATTCGGGCTGTATGTTCGCACTGACATTTTCGATAAATACGGGACCAAAGTTCCGCAAACCTGGGACGAGCTCAGGGCGACTGCCAAACAACTCCATTTGAAAGAGCCGGGAGTTAACGGAATTACATTTATGGGCCGGCGCGGTGTTCAGCTGCAATGCACGTATGACAACATCCTTTGGTCCATGGGTGGTGATTGGTATGATGAAAACTATAATCCGACCATCAACAGCAAAGAGGCCGTTGCGGCACTGGAGTACTTCAAATCCCTTAATCCGTATGCTCCAAAGGGGGTTTTGACTTATGATTGGGACGAAAATGCGCATGCATTTGCCCAGGGCAATGCCGCCATGACCATCCAGTGGCAGAACGCGGCCCCCACATTTTATAATCCCGAAAAATCCAAAATTGTGGGTAAATTCAAATTTACTTTCGTCCCCGGCGTAAAACAGGCTGACGGCAGCATCAAACGAACCCCGACCTTCGGCGGCTGGAGTTTGGAGATTCCGAAGGATTCAAGGCATAAGGAAGCCGCCTGGGAGTTTATGGTCTGGGCATCCTCGCCTGAGTTGGATCCGCGTCTGGCCCACAGTCAGCCCGGATCGCGCTTTACCGGGTTAAACGATCCGGCGAATCAGAAAAAGTACGTCGAATACAAGGGAATGCTGGAATCGCTTCCCATCGCCAAAGGCCGTCCCCGAATTGCTCCTTATTCGGAACTCGCAGATGCTCTGGAGGTAGCTTTGTCCGAGGCCATGACCGGTTCCAAATCCTCCCAGGATGCCTTGGACGAGGCCAATAAAAAGTTCAAATTCATCATGAAAAAGTGGGGTTATGGCCAATAATCTGCCACTGAACCGCGAGGCCGGACGACTCGTCCGGCCTTTTTAAATTTTTTATAAGGTAGCGACAGTTGAATACATTAGATATCAAAAACTTCAGCCGAATAGATGCTTTTTTTTACCAAATGAGGCGAAAATACGCCTGGTTTTTCTTTCTTGCGCCGGCAGTCATAATTCTGCTGAGTATCGTTATATTTCCCATGCTATTCTCGCTTAGCCTCAGTTTTCACGACTGGAACGTCATCAGAGCGCAGGACTGGAAATGGGTTGGCATTGACAATTACCGCACCATCATTTTTGAAGATCCTTATTTTCTGACGAGCTTTAGAGTCACTGTCCTTTATTTAGCCGGCACCATTCCCCTGCAGTTTATTTTCGGGTTGATTATCGCACTAATTTTGAATCAAATTACCGGGAAAATAATCGGAGTTTTAAGACCCGCATTAATCATTCCGACCATAATGACGCCGGTGGTGGTCGGCATTATCTGGCGACTCATGTACAATCCGGATATCGGGATGCTGAATTATTTTCTTTCCCTACTCGGATTCTCACCGATTAACTGGACGGGGATGCCGGGCTCTGCCCTGCCTTCGGTAATGATGGCCGATATTTGGGAATGGACGCCTTTTATGGCCCTGGTTATGCTAGCCGGTCTAAAGGCGCTTCCTCTGGAACCTTATGAAGCCGCGTTGGTTGACGGCGCCTCCGCCTGGCAGACATTTCGTTATATTACTTTGCCGCTGCTAGCACCTACGATGCTGGTGGCTCTGTTAATCAGACTGATGGATGCTTTTAAAACATTCGATTTAGTGTTTGTTCTCACTCAAGGCGGGCCGGGGATGAGTACGGAAATCATGAACTATTACACTTATCGGTATGGTTTCAAGTTTTTTCATCTCGGATATGCGTCCGCCTTGTCGTGGTTATTGGTCGTAATAGTTACGATTGCATCGATAATATTTATTAAAATAATTCGAACCAGGGGAACCTATGCTGAAGGGGCTTAGACAGAATCATGAATAAAATTTTTACTTCCAAATTCAAACGTATTATCTTGACCATTGCAACAATTATTATTTTCGGTGTCATTCTCTTTCCGCCTGTCGTACTCTTTTTTACATCCATTAAAACCGATGTTGACGCTTTGAGTTTCCCACCGAAATGGATATTCGATCCAACAATAAAAAACTATGTCGCTATTTTAAAAACATCTCCTTTGGTCGGGTATGCGTTAAACAGTCTGATTGTAGCCTTTTTAAATACGGTATTATGCCTTATTGTCGGCTCCATGGCCGCCTACAGCCTGGCACGATTTAGATTTAAAGGGGCCGATAACATTGCGTTCTGGATACTTTCCATTCGTATGATGCCTCCGGTGGCCGCAATTATTCCGATCTACATCCTTATGAAAAATATAGGCCTGCTGGACACACCGTGGTGCCTGGTAATTACCTATCTTACGTTTAATCTGCCGTTTGTCGTGTGGATGATGAAAGGTTTCTTTGAAGAAATTCCGCGAGAAATTGAAGAGAGCGCCTTAATCGACGGGTGTTCCGATTTTAGTATATTTATAAGAATTGCGCTGCCCCTGGTAGCCCCGGGCTTGGCCGCCACGGCAATCCTGGTTTTCATTTTCTCCTGGAATGAGTTTTTATTTGCGCTGATACTGACAGGAACAAAAGCGGTCACTTTACCGGTCGGTATAATTGGATACATGAAAGAAACCGGCATTAACTGGGGCTATATGACGGCCGGGGGAATACTCGCTCTCATTCCGGTGATCATATTCATGATTCTGGTTCAAAAACACCTGGTGAAAGGCCTTACTTTGGGTGCTCTGAAAGGATGATTATCAGGTTGTCCCGGGCAGCATTGAAACAAGATATGCATTCAAAAATGCAATCCAACATGTCATTCACCTGAATTTGCGTTCAAACAATCATCTATAAGGGGTATAGACTCATGAAACTTGAAAACAAATCGGCACTCATCACAGGGGCAGCGATGGGAATCGGTGCGGCTACCGCCAAGCTTTTTGCAAAGGAAGGATGCAAAGTGGTCATTGCAGACATAGATAAGGCTGCTGGATTGGCCATTCAAAACGAAATCGAAAATCAAGGCGGTCAATGCCTGTTTGTTGAATGTGATGTTTCCAAAGCCACCAGTGTAAAAAAGATGGCTCAGCAAGCGCTTGCATTTTGCGGCAACCTCCACGTTCTGGTAAATAATGCTGCCATATGGCGCCCCGGATCGGTGACCGAGCTGACTGAGGAACTTTGGGATCAGGTAATCGACACGAATTTAAAGAGTATTTTTCTGGTTTCCAGAGAAGCGATACCTGCGATTCAAAAAAGCAACGGCGGATCGATAATAAATATTGCCTCTGTCGCCGGATTGGTCGGCGGCCGCGAGTCATCGGCGTACAATGCATCAAAGGGCGGCGTAGTAAATCTCACCCGTGCAATGGCATTGGATTATGCCTCAGATCGCATTCGCGTAAACTGTATCTGCCCGGGATTAATAAAAAGCGCCCAAGGCGACATGGTTGTCTCCTATTACGCTCAAGATCAGGATCCTGAACAGGCAATGGCTTCCTGGCAGCCACTGTCAAAGATGGGTATGCCCCGGGATGTTGCCCGGGCGGCGCTCTATTTTGCTTCCGATGACTCCGAATTCGCAACCGGTTCGATCTTTGTCATTGATGGAGGGCTGACCGCCGAATAGCCATAAATGCTTGAAAGAAAAAATGTGACATTTAATAAACGAAATGAAATACTGCCGGACCGTTTGATCGTAGTTGAATAAATAAATAAAATTATTGGCTCATTTAAAATGATGATCGCATTGCGCACAGGGTGATAACGGGGAAAAAGCGATGGCTGGTATTGTGCTGAAGAATGTAAGGAAAGAATTTGATAATGAGGTCGTGGCAGTCGAAGACATGAATCTCGAAATCGAGGAAAAGGAATTCCTTGTGCTTGTCGGACCGTCAGGGTGCGGCAAATCAACCACATTGCGCATGATTGCCGGCCTGGATAATGTAACCAATGGCGAAATCTATATCGGCGATACACTTGTAAACAACTTGATGCCGAAAGATCGCAATATTGCCATGGTTTTTCAGAATTATGCGCTTTATCCGCATATGAAGGTCTATGACAATATTGCCTTTGGCCTGAAAGTGCGCAAAACAGCCAAACCGGAGATTGCACGGCGAGTAAAACAGACGGCGGAACTGTTGGGAATTCAGGATCTATTGTCCCGCAAACCCCGTCAGTTGTCCGGCGGACAAAGGCAGAGAGTGGCATTAGGCCGGGCTATTATCAGAAATCCCGGGGTGTTTTTATTCGATGAGCCCTTAAGTAATCTGGATGCCAAACTCAGAGTTCAAATGAGAGAAGAGATAAAAAAGCTACACGATCGACTGCAGACGACGATTGTTTATGTAACCCATGATCAGGTGGAAGCCATGACTATGGGCACCCGGATCGTGGTCATGAAAGAAGGGGTCGTGCAGCAGGTGGGATCACCCATGGAACTTTACAATGACCCGGCCAACCTCTTCGTAGCCGGGTTTATTGGGAGTCCGGCCATGAATTTTATTGAAGCACGCGTCTTCGAAGAAAATGATTTGCTATTCTTGCGCGGTGAGAGATTTCAGCTCGCCATTCCCGACACGTTTAAATCACGTTATGTCGGATTAAAAGATAAAGATGTGATTTTCGGTATTCGGCCCGAGCATATCTTTGACAAAGAGCTTGCCGGGACAATTCCGGCAGCTGGGACGCTCAAGGCCAGGATAGAAATTGTGGAACCGATGGGTGCCATCGTCGTCTTGGTTGCTCTTTGTGGTTCATCCAAGATCGTAGCGAGTGTGGATGCCAAGACTAGGGCCGCACCTCACGCGGATCTGGAATTTCTACTGGACATGACGCAGATGCACGTGTTCGATAAAGAAAGCGGAATGAGATATTGATACCACTCAAAATGGAGGGATAGGAGCTGATTTTTTCTGCTTCCGGCAAACCGCCCGCTGAAAATGAGATCGTCGATCTGCAAACAGGCGGACTCCATTATCATCTATTGGTTGCAGAAACAAACAGCAGACTGCAGCGCTGCCAAACGGGTAATCAAAAAAATTGGCGTTTCCAAGAACCGGTCTCCTTGCCTTTTTATTACTCAATCCTCATCAGGTTGTTTATAGTTTCGATACTTATATCACCTTCCATCGGCCCCAGTTTAAGCGTATTTAGAGCACCGGCGGCAGATGCCATCTGGGCACATACCTTCAGGCTTTTGTCATCAAGAAGTCCGCACAAAAATGCAGCGTCAAAACAATCGCCGGCGCCTGTCGGGTCAACCCCATCAACTTCATATGCTGCACAGTCAATTTTTTGGGTTTTGCTGTAAACCGTGCATCCCTGACTGCTTTTTTTTAGTGCCACAATTTCCATGTTCTCATATTCAAATAGTTTTTTTATGCCATCGTCGATTGCATCCATCCCGGTAATCAGCCGGAGTTCATCTATACCCGGCATTATTACGGAACAGTTATCCAATATGTCACCAAATAGTTCTTCCACCGTTTTGCCACCAAGAAGCTCAGCGCGTATGTTTGGATCAAATGAAATTCTAGCTCCGTTTTGCACGAATAAATGCGCGGTTTTAATAATACGTTCCCTAAACCCCTCAGCGACCATCAACGAGCATCCCATAATGTGAAAGAATTTCGGAGATCCGATATCCTTTATATTATAGTTTTTGGCTTTAACGGCCGGGGTGTTTCCTATGTGAAAGATAAATTTTCTCGAACCGTCGTCAAAATAGGTAACAAACGCAACGGCGGTGGACTCATGCTCCGACTCAAAAACATAGTCCGTGTTAACCCCGTCCTTTTTAAGCCGGTCTAATATGTTTTTGCCAAAGTCATCTTTGCCCACTCCGCCGAAAATGCCGGCGCTATGATCGAGCCTTGCCACCGTGTCGATAAATATTGCCGGCGCTCCGCTTGGAAAAGGCCCGACAAACTCTCCGGGTGTAAAAAGCTCCATCCCCGCCTTCGGTCTCATTATTTCGACGAGCATTTCACCCATTGTCCATATTTCACACATTGAACACCATCCTATCAGCCGCCGTACATTTTTAATAATTTATCGTCGGCGGTATTAAGCACTTCATTTTCACGTTCAAAGAAATACTCAGCGGTTCCTTTAACAAGCGCATCAACAGCCTCAATATCAGGCTGGCCATACAACATGTCATAAGGATTGGCGCCGCCGCCAAGAGGTTCGAGGGTGCAAAAACAGTTTTTGTTATTGTAACCGATCACATACAACGCCATGATGACAATATCCAGATCAAGTGAACCGGTTCCCAGACCGCGCCGGTTTGTATCGGCAAGATGAAGGTTGGTCAGCATTTCGCCGCAGCTTATCAACGCTTCGCCAATATGCGGTTCTTCATGCATCTGGTGATATGTATCTCCGGCGATGTGCCGGCACCCCGGATGATTTACTTCTTCTATCAAACTCTTTGCCTCTGCTATGGTAAAGCAAAAGCTTACCTCATCGCGTCTTACCGGTTCTATCGCACATCTAATGCCAGCCTTATAAAAATCTTCGCTGACAATCCTTATGCCTTCAGCAGCTCTGTAGAATTCCGTTTCATCGTACTTCTCAGTTCTTCCAACCGCACCGGGAGTAAACAGGATATACTTGGCGCCGACTTCTTTACCAAAATCGATAAGCCTTCTAAAATAGTCTATACAGGCCTGACGAACATAGTGATTGTTGCTTGCGAATTCTGAATACGGATATACCATACCGCATATTCCACTTACATTTAACCCGCTTTCACTTAAAACCCGAATGGTTTCATCGGGCTTATAGCCCAGGTCTTTGCCATAAAGGTTGCCATGCAGTTCAACATATTTTATATTGTTCTTTGCAAGCCTTTGCACTGATACTTCCAACTTTTCCAAGCCAAAACCCCAATTACTCCACGACAAATTTAATTTAGCCGATCCTATCAGACCATTTTTTCTTGCTTCAATAAACCGCTTAACAATTTCCAAATCTTTTTGTTTAAAATTTTGTAATTTCATTTTCCCTCCGAAATTATTCGCCTTGACCAGGATGTCCTGCCCGCCTGCGGCCTGCAGAAATAACCAGCCATAGCTAAAGGTAATGGGCGTATGCAGAGAGATACAGACTTTGTCAGGCTATGTTGACCCGTGCCGGGGAGCACTTTGAGCGTCACTGTGAACTGCAGCGGCAGGGATAAGATTTAAATACTGTTGCCGATAAAGCAGCGCTGAGCTCTGGCAATGATTCTGCCAAGCTGTTTCGCAAGGATCTATATAAACCACGGGTTGATTCAAGGGCATTTTTCAATACCGAGCGGATCGCGAATCGAAAATGCTACTGATCGATCTTGTCCGCGAGCATGAGATTACGTTGTCCAATTGCGGTCTCAAATCTAATTTAGGCCGACCCTGCTGTTTTTAAGCATCATCCAGGTTTAAAGTCAAATTCTTATTTTTTACCTTTGTCCATGCAACTCATTTGGCAATTATTTCTTGTCAGCCATTCAGTGTTCTAGTATGAACTTGATAGAGTGGTTACGCTCAACTATTTCTAGAAATCCGTCCAGCAAAAGAACTTCTCATTCGGGCCATACCGAGAAAAGGAGGCATCATGAAAGGCCAATTTTCCGGAAAACATGTACTTATCACCGGTGGCGGGAGAGGAATAGGATTTGAAATCGCTCGACATTTTGGACAGCAAGGAGCGCGGATTACGATATTCGACAATGCTGAAAACCTGTTAGATGATGCCTGTACAAAATTGAGGGCGGGAGAATTCGAAGTGCACCCTTATCTAGTGGACGTTTCCCGACAATCAGATATACTTGAAGCGGTGGACGCAGCCGAAAAGATTGCTCCGATTGATATTTTGATTAATAACGCCGGCATTGCATATGAAACGCCCTTCCTGCAAATCTCCGAAGCTGAATGGAAAAAGATAATTGATGTCAATCTGACGGGGATATTTTATGTTGCTCAAGCAGTTTGCAGGAAAATGGTCCCAAGAAAAGAAGGAGTGGTCATCAACATGTCCAGCAAGAATGGGATAGCGGGGGAATTCGGATATGCCCACTACAATGCAAGCAAAGGAGGCATAATTATGCTGACCCGTACCATGGCGTTGGAACTTGCCCATGTCGGCATCCGAGTCAATGCGGTATGCCCCGGGTACCTGGTGACACCGATGTCGGCTGAAATCGATCCGCCCGAATTCGTAGAAAATTTTGTTGATCGCTATATACCCCTGAATCGATACGGTAAGGTCGAAGATGTCGCCCCTATGTTTCTATTCCTTGCCAGCGATGCGGCATCGTTCATCACGGGACAAGTCTTTGTGATAGATGGCGGACAGCTGGCAGGGCAGAAACCAGGGGCTGAGTTGTTGGCGAAAATGAAAATCTAATCCGGTAACGTCCAATCCTGAATTTGAGCCGGGAGTCTCGAATGACAAAACTAACTGAACGTCAAATCGCTTTATTGAAACGCACATTTATCGATTTCAAGCAAACCTCTGAATTTATTAAGAATCCTCTTATTATTGATCGGGCTGATGGTCTTTACTTCTGGGACGCAGCGGGCAAGAAGTATTTCGATGCCATCGGTGGTATTTTTGTGGCCGTTTTAGGACATTGTCACCCCAGACTGCTGCGTGCCATGCAAGTGCAGATGGAGAAAATCACCTTTGCACCGCCGCTTCATGGTACGACGAACGTAACACTGGACTTTATCGAGAAACTCGGTGGCGTCACCCCCGGCAATCTGAATTACATTAAGCCTTTCAGCGGAGGGAGCGAAGCGGTTGAATGCGCCATAAAATTTGTGCGGCAGTATTACAAACAAACCGGACAGCCTCATAAATACAAATTTATTTCCAGATATTATGGTTATCATGGAGGAACCTTCGGCGCCATGGCTGCAAGTGGCACCGGAGTCCGCAAGACCAAGTTCGAACCGCAAATGGCGGGATTTCTGAAAGTGTTTCCACCCAATTACTACCGTGACCAATTTGACACCTGGGAGGAGTGCAACCGTTTTAGCGCCCGGGCTATTGAAGATGTTATTGTCCATGAAGATCCAGCCACGGTGGCCGGGGTCATCATTGAACCGATCGGCAATACCGGCGGTATCATTACACCCACCGATGAATATTTTAAAATAATCCGTGAAACTTGCAGCCGACACAACATTGTCCTTATCTTCGATGAAGTCATTACAGGCATTGCCAAAACCGGCGCCATGTTTGCCGCCCAAAAATATGGTGTCACACCGGACATAATATGTTGCGGCAAAGGGATATCCAGCGGGATGGTACCGCTTGGCGCCATGATTGCTCGGGAGGATATGGCGGATGCTTTTTACGGGCTGCCGGAAGAGGAGATCCAGTTCGCCCACGGTCACACATACGCCGGCAATCCGCTTGCCAGCGCAGTTGGAATAGCTGTCTTAGATGAAATAATCGAAAAACAACTTCCCGACAAAGCACAAACATTGGGTGAGTATTTAGTTGAAAAACTGCAAAAATTAAAATCCTTTGGCGTCATCCGGGAAATTCGCGGCAAAGGTATACTGCGGGGAGTTGAGCTTGTGCGGGATACGCAGAGCATGAAGCCGTTTCCAGAGCTTGGCGAAGCGTTAAAGGCCTGTGCCTTAAAAAATGGGCTGATTATGCGGATTGATCCCACCTGGTTTGCCGTAGCACCGCCCCTGATTGCTGAGAAATCAGATATCGATGAAATGTGTCAGCTGATTGAAAAGAGCCTTGCTGATGCACTGGAGATAGTGTGAATAACAAATTCCAATGACTCAAATTCAAAATACGCCATAGACTGCCGGTTCCACTGGTGGTTTCTGATTGAAACGATCCTGAATCCGGGAGGAATAATTATGCGATCTGGAAAGGAATTGCTTAAAGATATCGATACTTGTCGTGTTAATTTTGGAGAATTAGCCATCTGGTGGCTCGGCCAGCACAGTTTTATCGTCAAAGCCGGCGAGACGATTATTTATCTCGATCCGTTTTTGTCACCAAAACCGGAGCGCAATGTGGCACCCTTTTTAACACCGGAGGAAATAACCCATGCGGATGTTATCACCGGCACTCATGATCACGATGATCATATCGATCGGCCCATCTGGCCGATTTTGGCGCAAGCCTCCACCAATGCAAAGTTTATTCTCCCCGAATTTGTGAAGCCAAGTATCAGAGGTGTGCCGACCTCTCGGTTGATCGGTTTTACCGACGGCCAGACAGTTGGATGGGATGGAATTACAGTCACCGCAATTGCCGCTGCGCATGAATTTTTGGATCGCGATGAGGCAACCGGCAATTACCCATATTTGGGTTTTGTATTCGAAGCCAACGGCTGCACTTTCTATCACGCCGGCGACACCTGCATCTACGAAGGATTGATTACCAAATTAAAACAGTGGAAATTTGATGTTGTTTTTCTGCCGATCAACGGCCGCGATGCAAAGCGTCTGGCCAGCGGCTGTATCGGCAATATGACCTACCAGGAAGCAGTTGATCTTGCCGGGGCTCTGGCCCCACGTCTGACCATACCGACCCATTTTGATATGTTCCCGCACAACATGGCCGATCCCCGGGACTTCACGGCATACATGCAGGTTAAATACCCGGCGCTTAATTATCACGTTTGTGATTATGCGAATTGTTATATCTACCGTCGTCAAGGATAATTATTGTCCCCAAACGGTAATGAATCGGCTCTTCCTCCTGTTTTCCTCAAGATGATACTGCCTTAAAAATTACCATAACGGCGGCCAGAAATGATACGCCAAGCATTGCTTTTCTGATATATCCTTTGTCTACAAAGCCGATGGCATATTTAGACAGGAAAAATCCTATAAAAATACCAGGTACCATATAAGAAAATAGTTTTATTTCATTTAGGGTAAATCTACCTGCGAAACCGAGAAATAAAAGTGACATAACTGTACCGAGGATAAAATACCCGGATAAAGTTCCTCTGATAACTGAGCCTTTTTCGTTTTGGTATAAAATTGCCATGGGTGGTCCGCCTAAGCCGGCAAGCGTGCCCATAATTCCTGAAAAAAATCCGGCAATGCCGACGCTTACAACAGTAGCTCTAAATTTAATATTCGATACACTGAGGATGACTGCGATAATTACCAACGCACCAAAAACCAACATAAAGGTATTTCGGGAAATAATTGTAATCAGCCAGACGGCAATTAAATTGCCAATCACTCTTCCGAGAACCGCCATTTTGATACCTGTAAAATCAATAGACTTACGATTACGCCAAACCATCAGTACAGGTATCAAAAGGCCACATAGCAGCATTGGAACCGGTACAAAATTTGGGTCATACAAAACCAAGAGTGGTGCAACGAGCAAAACATATCCCAGACCGATTAACGATTGCAAAAATGAACCGAATATCACCAACAAAGCCATCGCACAAAAAGATAAATACTCCATACTCTAGCCAGATGCCCGCCAAATATATGTTACACGCTAAAATCTCGCAGTTTGAATGTCAGAAATTTAACCGGTTTAATTAAACCTTGACATTAACTTTAAGGCCGGGTAAATTTACCTTAAACCGGTTTAAATTTCAATGGATAATGCGTATCATAAGGTTATATAATAGGATTTACCAGATCGAATGAACAATCCGCAAAGACCTAAATCCAAACCTCGCAACATAACACTAAGCGATGTAGCTAGAGAACTCGGCGTATCAAAAGCGACCGTGTCTCTGGCCATCAATCGCAATCCGTTGGTAGCGAAAAAGACTCGAGAGAAAATCCTTAAAAAAGTCGAGGAACTGGGGTACGTATATAACCGGGGCGCAGCAGGCCTCAGCACCGGCAGTACCCGAATAATCGGTCTTGCCGTTCACGATATTACCAATCCATATTTTAGTGAAGTTTGTGCGGCAATCGAATCGATACTCAGTCAAAATGGCCGGATGTCATTTCTCTGTAACACCAATGAATCCCTCGAACGCCAAAGACGGTTTTTCACGACGTTGGTGGAGCATAGTGCGGATGGTATGATCCTTTGCCCTGCAGCCGGCACAGATATCGAATCACTGCGGCCGCTGTTAAACCGAGGTATTCCCACAGTGCTTCTCACCCGCTATGTTGAGGGCGCAGAACTCGACTTCGTCGGTAACGATGATACCCTGTCCCTAAAGCTGGTCACCGAACATCTGATCCGGCTGGGCCATCGCCGAATCTCCATGTTAGGTGGCGGCCAGAATACATCCACTTCCGAAAAACGTCGTGCTGGATACTTCATCGCTCTGAAAGAGAACAATATTTCGATCGATTCCACCCTTGTTGTCGATTGTGACACCAATCCCCAAGCAGCGGAAGAAGCGATCCAACAAATCCTGGCGCAAAAGGATCGCCCTTCGGCCATTGTCTGTTACACGGATCAGGTGGCGTTAGGTGCAATATCAGGGCTTTGCCGCATGGGATTGAAGCCAGGGAAAGATATCGCAGTGGTTGGTTGCGACGATATTCCCGAGGCGAGCCGAGCGTATGTACAATTAACCACGACAAGAATTCAAAAATGGGTCATCGGCGAAACCGCTGCAAAATTGCTAATCAAGCGTGTTTCCGATCCCGACCTTCCATTGCAGCGCATCATTTTAGCGCCGGAATTAATCATCCGATATTCCTGCGGAAATCCAAAGAATTGACACACTATAAATCCAGACCCAGAAAACCTTTTTCAATTAGTGAATGATACGGTGCACCTCTATTACTTTCAAGGAAAAACAAAATTCAATTTGAACCCGTAAAAATTTTTAAACCGATTAAAAAAACACTTGACAATAAAAATTAACCTGGTTACACAAAATTAAACCGGTTTAAATTCACTTTTGTATCTCTCCGGCATGATCGACCGGTAGTATTGGTATAATCTCACAAACAAAAGGAGGCACTGAATGAAAAAGGTTCTCATCACAATCATTACAACATTAGCTTTTCTGAGCGCCACGGCGATCTTCGGTTTTGCCGGAAGTTCAAAGATTGTCGGCTTCTCTCAGGTCGACAACCAAAATCCGTGGCGTCTGGCAGAAACAGAATCCATAAAATCGGAAGCCAAGAAACGGGGTTACAAACTGAAGTACTCTGATGGTCAAGCTGTCCAGGCCAATCAGATCGCTGCCGTAAGGGACTTCATCGCCCAGGGTGTTGACGGCATCATCCTGGCGCCCAAGACCAGCACCGGCTGGGAGCCTGTCCTTAGGGAAGCTCAGGAAGCCAAGATTCCTGTGGTTCTGGTCGATCGGGACATCGAAGCCCCTAAAGATCTCGTGGTAACCTTTATAGGCTCTGATTTCGTCCTTGAAGGTGAAATGATTGCCCAAATGATGATCGAAGATCTAGGCGAAGGCCCTCTGCGAGTGGCCGAACTCCAGGGGCAACCCGGCGCTGATCCCACCATCGATCGGAAAAAGGGTTTTGAAAACATCATTAACAAATACCCCAAAATCGAAATCACCATGTCCCAGACCGGCGAGTTCAACCGAACCCAGGGCAAGCAGGTGATGGAGGCTTTCCTGCAAGCTGCCGGCGATAAAATCGATGTGGTCTATGCCCACAATGACGACATGGCCATCGGCGCGATCCAGGCCATCAAGGAGTATGGATTAAAGCCCGGCAAGGACATCTACTTAGCATCCATCGACGGCGTCCGTGACGCCTTTGTGGCCATGAAAGCCGGTGAGTTGAATAGCGTCGTAGAATGCACACCATTGATGGGCCCATCAGCCTTCGATGCCATGGAAGCGGCCTGGCGTGGTCAAAAGCTGCCTGATTGGATCGTGAACGAAGATGGTGCCTTTCGATCCAAAGATGTAAATCAGGCCGTCCTGGATTCGCGCAAGTACTAATTGGCTCGCTTAGAAAGAATCTCACATTTTGGCACACAAATAAATTCCGCCCGGCTGCAATGAATAAATTTGAACTATGCTTGCTGTTCCTGAGTAAGTTCACCCGCAGCCGGGCACCTTTTTATATAAAATCCAGACGCAGCTCTCCGCAAATCCTAAGAAACACAGCTTAATACACCGGAAGAGAAATGAACGCTAATGACACGATTCTCAGTATTAAAGGCTTGAGTAAAAGTTTTCCTGGTGTTAAGGCGCTGTCGAATGTTGATTTCTCATTGAAGCGTGGCGAAATTCACGCCCTGATGGGTGAAAACGGTGCCGGTAAATCGACGGTCATCAAAGTACTTACCGGCGTTTACAAACGCGACGCAGGAGAGATAATATACAACGGTGCACCCCTTGAATGCTCCTCTCCTCTCCACGCCCAGGAAATGGGTATTAGCCCTGTTTACCAAGAGGTGAACCTGGTCCCCAATCTTTCGGTGGCCGAGAATGTCTTTTTAGGAAGACAACCGATGAAGGCTGGACGCATAGATTGGAGCACCATGAACCGCGAAGCGGTGAAGATCATCCGTCGCTTCGACCTGGAAATTGACGTTGAGAAGAACCTTGGAGCCTATCCTGTGGCCATACAGCAAATGGTGGCCATCGCCAGAGCATTGGAGCTCAATGCCAAGATCATTATCCTCGACGAGCCTACCTCCAGCCTAAATGTTCAAGAGACTCAACGCCTTTTCACTCAAATGCGCAGGCTCAAAGAAGAAGGCCATGGAATTATTTTTATTACCCACTTCATAGATCAGGCGTACGAAATTTCGGATACTATCACCGTTCTCAGAAACGGGTTTTACATCGGCACCTGGCCCATAACCGAACTCAACAAACTCCAACTCATTTCTAAATTACTTGGGAAAGAGGCAGAAAAGCTCTCGGAAGTGACCGCCAGACGATTTAGAAACGAATCCGGCAATGGGACAGAGCGAGGACAAGGTGTCGTGGAAACGCGTGGCTTGGGCAAGACCGGAGGAATCAAGCCCTTCGACCTCCGGGTGGCGACCGGAGAAGTGCTCGGCTGCGCTGGATTATTGGGCTCGGGCCGAACCGAATTAGCCAACCTACTCTTTGGAATCGACGCCGCCGATGAAGGCGTCCTATTGGTCGAAGGCGATGAGAAAAAAATCAAAAATCCTCGAAAAGCTCTCCAGCTGGGATTGGCCCTGAGCCCCGAAGACCGGAAAGATCAAGGTATCATTGGTGATCTTTCGGTCCGTGAAAACATCATTTTAGCCCTTCAGAACCGCAAAGGCTGGTTTAAAACCCTGAGCCGCGGAGAGCAGCAGGAGATCGCCGAACGGTATATCGAAATACTCAACATCAAGACCCCCACCGCTGATCAAGCTATCAAAAACCTCAGCGGTGGAAACCAGCAAAAGGTAATCATCGGTCGCTGGCTTGCTGCCAATCCAAAGTTCCTCATTCTAGACGAACCTACCCGGGGTATCGATGTGGGCGCCAAAACCGAAATCCAGAAAATGATCGTCGAACTGAGCAAACAGAATATGGCGGTGATGTTCATTTCTTCGGAACTCGAAGAAATTGCACGGTGCTCCTCCAAAGTGGTGGTGATGCACGATATGCAGGTTTCCAGCACTCTTGAGGATGACAATATCAACGAAAACACCATTATGCACGCCATTGCGGAAAGGCACACGGACGGTGAATAAACAACTGCAATATGGCGGAGACTTCTCCGTACGCCTGGCTTCAGGAATCAAATCTATTCAATGGCCTCTCATCGCACTCGGCATGATTCTGCTTTTCAACTTGATTTTCACCGAGGGTTTTTTCGAGTTATCCATTCAGAATGGTCGTCTCGTGGGGAGTCTCATGGACTTGCTGAAGCGAGCGGCGCCACGCCTGATCGTCTCTCTGGGCATGACATTGGTCATCGCCACCCGCGGGATCGACATCTCCGTGGGCTCCATCGCCGCCATTGCCGGATCATTGGCAGTATTGATGATTCGCGGCGGCGACATAACCTACCTGGCCACCCAGGACACTTCGACGGTATCCATCCTCTTGGTAATTCTCGTAGCTCTCACGGCGGCCGCCGTTTGCGGGCTCTTTAACGGATTGCTGGTGTCGATCGTCAAAATACAACCCATCGTGGCCACCCTCATTCTCATGGTCACCGGCAGGGGAATGGCAATGCTCTTCACCGGTGGTTATGTCCTAAACTACGATCATCCCAGCTATAGGTCTTTAGGAGTGGGGGACTGGTTGGGGCTTCCGATCCCAATATACATCGTAATATTTATCTTGATTATCTTGTTTGCCCTCACCACCCGCACACCTTTGGGCCTGCTGATACAGGGCACCGGGGGCAACGAGACCGCCAGTCGCTATTCGGGCACCAATACCACCCTGGTGAAAATACTGGTCTACGTCATCGCAGGAGTCTGCTCCGGGGTAGCCGGGATAATTTTTACGGCCGACGTGCAAAGCGCTGACGCCGCCTTTATCGGGCTCTGGATTGAGCTGGAAGCCATCCTGGCAGTAGTTATCGGGGGCACCAGCATGGCCGGCGGCCGATACAGTCTAGCCGGAACGGTGGTGGGGGCTTTGATTATCCAAACCCTCATCACCACTCTGCTTACGCGGGCGGTTCCGGTCCAATTCACCTTGATTTTCCAGGCGGCCGTGGTGGTTGTCGTTCTCATGCTTCAATCCCCGCGGGTCAAAGAGATGGCCTTTAAGCGTCGGGCGCGAAAGGAGGCGAGTACCCATGCATGATGCTGCCCTCAAGCGCGACTCATTTTTCAAACGCAATCTGACTATTATTGCACCGGCGCTGGTGTTTATCGTCTTCTTTATCATCGGTGGTCTCCTTTTCCGAAACTTTTTCACACTTCGGGTGCTCTTGAATATTCTCACCAACAACGCCTTTCTAGGCCTGGCCGCGGTAGGAATGACCGTAGTGATTATCTCCGGCGGAATCGACTTATCGGTAGGTGCTGTTATCTCGACAACCGCCATGATCATTGCCATACTCGACCGGTCAGGGGTGAGCGCCCCGATGGTGATTCCCATCGCCCTTTTGTTTGCTATGGGTTTAGGCTTCCTGATGGGCCTGATGATCCAGTACTTCGAGGCACCGCCCTTCATCGTCACCTTGGCGGGTATGTTTTTCGCCAGGGGATTGGGTTACGTTCTCAGTCTCTCATCGATTCCTATCAAGGGGAGCTTTTATCATGCCATGTCCACGGCAGGTATACGCTTTGAAGGCGGTGCCAAATTGACGGTTCCGGCAATGATGTTCCTAATCATGGTCATCGTGACCTGGTTCCTGTTGAAATATACCAAGTTCGGCCGAACCTGCTACGCCATGGGCGGCAATGAACAATCCGCCTTCCTCATGGGATTGCCGGTGCCGCGAACCAAGGTTTTGATCTATACATTCAGCGGATTCTGCTCCGGGATCGGTGGCGTGGCCTACGTGTTTTACACCCTTTCCGGCTACGGCTTGGCAGCCATAGGCCTTGAACTTCAGGCCATCGCCTCGGTGGTTATAGGAGGCACGCTTCTCACAGGCGGATTCGGCTCCGTAATAGGAACCCTTATCGGTGTGGGAATCCGGGGCACGATCCAAACATTCATCACCTTTCAAGGAGAGCTAAACGTTTATTGGACCCCGATCTTCGTGGGTCTCTTGTTGTTCCTGTTCATTCTCCTGCAGAAAGCGTTCATGGCCGGTACTAAACTCGGAAAAGATCGAATTTAAGATAAGGGGCAAATCATGATCTTTAATTCTACTCGATTATCCAAGAACAATTAGTTTCGATAACGACAACAAAATAAAGGAGGAATATAAATGCTACTCGAAGGAAAGACGGCAATCGTTACCGGTGGTGGGTCAGGCATCGGTCGGGGGATTTGTTTACGCTACGCCCGCGAGGGTGCATCCGTGGTGGTTGCGGACTTAGATGCAGCCGCCGCCGGAAAGGTGGCGGAGGAGATCAAGACCGCCGGGGGCAAAGCCCTGGCAGTAACGGCCGACGTTACCGATCGGCAAGCCGTTAAAGACATGGTGGCGGCCGCTGTCAAAGACTTTGGCGGTCTCGACATCCTGGTCAACAACGCCGGTATAGGCAAGATTATCCCATTCATGGAAACCACGGAGGCCGACTTCGACCTCATCTTCAATGTAAACTGCAAAGGTTTGATGATCTGCAGCCAGGAGGCTGCCAAACAGATGATTGCCCAAAACCGTGGGGGCAAGATAATCAATTTGGCCTCTCAAGCCGGACGGAGGGGCGAGTCTTTAGTGATGGCCTACTGCGCCAGCAAAGCTGCCGTCATTAGCATGAACCAGTCCATCGCCTTGGCCCTGGCCGAACACAAGATAAATGTCAACGCCATTGCTCCAGGCATCGTGGATACGCCATTCTGGGTTGAAGTTGATAAGCAGTTCGCCAAACTACTCGGCTGGGAGGTAGGCGAGCCCAAACGCAAATTTAGCGAGTCCATTCCTCTAGGGAGAATTGAGCAGCCCGAAGATGTGGCCGGGGCCGCGGTGTTTTTGGCTTCGGAGGACGCTGACTACATCACTCAGCAATGTCTCAACGTAGACGGCGGTAACTGGCCGAGCTGATCTATATTAAGGTGTAACATATGGCGAAGATGTGAAAATACGGAATGATAATATGCGGTGAGGAAGTCGAAGCCCTAGACGGCAAGCGCCTTGATATTATAAATCCCGCCGATAAGACTGTGGTCTGAAGAAAGAACATCTATGGTTAGCACTAGCATAAAGGATATAGACATCCGGTTATATGCTGTTCCCCTGTCGGAAGTACTTTCCGATGCCAAACATGGCGATCACACGCATTTTGAACTCGTTACCGTCACTGTTACACTGGAGAACGGCAGCCATGGCACGGGGTACACATACACAGGTGGCAAGGGGGGACGGGCTATCCACGCCATGATCAAATACGATTTAGCGCCGGTGTTAATCGGTAAAGACGGATCGGATATAGAGGAAATATACGATTTCATGGAGTGGCATATCCATTATGTCGGGCGCGGGGGCATTGCTGCCTTTGCGATTTCGGCAGTGGATATTGCTTTATGGGATATTCGATGTAAAACGGCCGGCAAACCCCTATGGCAAATAGCGGGGGGCACATCAAACACAGCTAAAGCATATTGCGGTGGGATTGATCTGGCGTTTCCAATGCAAAAGCTGCTTACGAGCATTCAGGGGTACCTGGACCGCGGATATAACGCCGTAAAAATAAAAGTCGGCCGCACAAATCTCGAAGAGGATGTTGCACGCGTTAAAGCGGTTCGTGATCTTATCGGCCCTGAAACAGTCTTCATGGTGGACGCCAACTACTCTATGTCGGTATCCCAGGCTATCCGCGCCGCCGAAGCCTTTAAGCCCTATAATATCCTTTGGTTTGAAGAGCCGACCATTCCGGACGATTATGCCGGCTATGCCCAGATTACTGAAGCCACCGGCATGCCTTTAGCCATGGGTGAAAATCTGCATACGATGCATGAATTCGGCTATGCGTTCAAACAGGCGAAACTCTCTTACATCCAGCCCGACGCCTCCAATTGCGGCGGAATTACCGGCTGGCTGCTTGTGGCCGGCCTATCCAGAGAGTATAACCTCCCCATTTGCAGCCATGGCATGCATGAACTACATGTAAGTCTTGTCGCAGCCCAACCCAATACCGGTTGGCTGGAGGTGCACAGTTTTCCCATTGATGAATACACCACCCGGCCGTTGGTTGTCGAGAACTGTTGCGCAGTTGCGCCCGACAACAATGGGATTGGAGTTGAGTTTGAATGGGATAAACTTAAGCCGTACAAAGTTTTGTAGAGGATATCAGTTTTCAATATGATATAAAAAGGACCCGGTTTTCAGGCAGATCTTCCACGGCTTAAATATTTTCGGAAAACGGTCAAAGTTCGCAGCCGGGTCCACTCATTCCGACCAACCGGTCGGATTAGTTGTTCAATTAACATTTACTGCACCTGCCGAATGATGATAGGCAAATGAATTTTGATGCTGTTCAAATGATAATAAGCATTTGAACAGCATCTTATTAATTTTCATCAGGTACTTATTATTTTTAATTGATATTCATATTTTTAATATTTTTATTGATACTCAAAAATAGATGTTCAAAATTGTTTATAATTTGTTTAAAAATTTTTTTGCGCTTTGAAGACCGGATGTGAGGTGAAATTTAAGCTTGATTTCGGCCGATTCGGTATTTTTTTTTGAAGTGCCTCGACAATCCTTCTGTGTTCTACTATTGAATCAGCTATGTGTTCAGGATAGGAAAAAGCAAAAATATGAGTGGCCAATATATTGTTTTTAAGTATTCTGTGTAGTTTGAAAACACGTTCGTTGCCGCATTTTCTGAGAAAAACCTCATGCATCTCATGAGAAGTCTTTAAATATCCAACATAGTCATTCCTTCTGATTTTTTCGTCCATCCTTTCCAGAATGTATTTCATGTCAACTACAACTTCATTGGCGTTTTTTTCACATACGCGATGGAAATGACCTATTATCCCTGAAACTTTTGTCTAAATTGGCGTGGTGATATCATCCTTGACAATTTCAAGCAGTATGTATACGTTTACCATATTATTGATACATATCTTGGAGATGGCCATGAAGAAAACCACGGTATTAATCGATGAAAACTTACTGCAAACCGCCATCGAAGCCATCGGTGCACGAACTAAAAAAGAAGCTATTGAAGCCGGCTTGAAAGCCTTGGTCAAAAATTTCAACAGAGAAGCTTTGCGCAAAGAGCTCGGCACTTTTGAAATTGATTTAACTTTAGACGAACTGAAACGATTAAGAAATGCCCAGTGAACTCTTCATTGTGGATACATCGGCTTGGCTGTTGGTATTGAGAAAGGATTTTGATCCGAAAGTAAAAGACCGGATCGATCATTTGCTCAAAGAGGACGTGATTGTCACAACCGAGATTGTAAGACTTGAGCTTCTTTCAGGGACTAGGACAGAAAAAGAGTTTCAACGCCTGAAAATGAGGCTGGATGCGCTGGACGCCGTTGAAACAGATAGTCATTTATGGCAAAACGCATGCGAATTAGGATTCAAACTCCGCCGCAAAGGAATCACCGCGCCCCACACCGATATTCTCATTGGTGCCTGTGCCCTCAAGACAGAATCGACCATAGTGCACGCGGATGCCCATTTTGATATGATGGCGAAACATACTAAGATGAAAGTGGAGAGTTTCGTCACCGCCGCAAAAGCCCGTCAGCCGCAAAAATAACTGACTTGATTCTGGCTTTCAGAGCGGAAATGCAACCCCCCTTCTGTGGTGTGCAGCGAGTCTTATCAAAAAAAATAAAGAAGTTGCTTTTTCAAAGCGGATAAATCAAAAAATTGTAATGCTTGTTGGGTGAAGAGCGACTTAAATTTACACTTTGAAAATAAATGGCGGGGGAATACCTTCAGGATTTTTGCGAAAAGATTCCAATAGATTCAAAAAGGAGCGCACCATATGTCAGACATCGAAACGATATTATTAAAATCCTTTGATCTAGTAAAAGCGTATTATACGGATCACATCGTCAACGATGGACCGGTCGTGGAGTATAAAGACCCGCAAAAATTGAGGGATCTCCTGCAACTTGAAATTAATGCGGAGGGCGTCGGTTATGAAGAATTGTTTGACGAAATCGGCAAATATCTTAAATTTTGTGTTCATACCGGAAATATGCAGTTTTTTAATCAGTTATACGCAGGGTTCAATACGCCGGCATTTTTAGGAGAAGTCTTTACAGCCCTGACCAATACATCGATGTATACCTATGAAGTTGCTCCGGTTGCGACCCTGGTGGAACAAGAACTTATCTGTAAAATGTGCAGAATCGTCGGCTACAATGATGGCGAAGGAATTTTCTTAACCGGGGGCAGCAACGCCAATCTGGTCGCCATGTTATCGGCCAGGAATAAACTTTTCCCGAAGATCAGACACAATGGAATGTATAGCCTGGACAAGCTGACGGCCTACATATCGGATCAATCCCATTACTCGCTTGAAACCGCAGCCAATCTGCTTGGTATTGGAACCGACAATGTCGTTAAAATAAAATCAGATAAAAAGGGCAGACTCATACCTTCTGAATTGGAAAAGGCTATCAGAAACTCGCTTTTAAACGGCAAGAAACCGTTTTTTATTCTGGGAACGGCGGCAACAACGCTGCTAGGGGCCTTTGATCCGTTTGATGAAATGGCGGACATCGCACAAGCCCATGACATATGGTTTCACATTGACGGGGCGTTTGGCGGTTCGCTGATCCTGGGTTCGAACTACAAACAATTATTCAACGGAGTGGAACGGGCCGATTCGTTTGCCTGGAATCCTCATAAATTAATGAATATTCCGCTGATATGCTCAACCCTTCTGCTGAAACAACGTGGCACCTTGCGAGGAAATTTGACCGATTTAGATACGGATTATCTTTTTCACGAAAGCGAAAGCCAAAATTTCGATACCGGAAAATTCTCCATTCAATGTGGACGGCGGGTGGATTCATTGAAGCTGTGGCTTGCTTGGAAATATTACGGTGACGCCGGATACCAACGGCGTATCGACAATCTGTTTAAAATAGCGCACTATTTCGCCCGACGCGTCAGGGATGATGACCGTCTTGAGCTTTTGGCCGAACCGCAATCGATAACGATATGTTTCAGATTCCTTCCGCCCGATGGTATAGACATAAACGATTTTAACATGCAACTTAGAGATAAGTTACGAATCTCCGGCAAAAGTATTGTGAACTACGGATACATGGGAGATGTTCTGGCAATCCGTTTTATTTCTGCCAATGCGGAGACTGAAATAAAAGATATCGATCGTTTTTTTGATAATCTGTTTTATGCCGCCGATGCTTTGCTAGGCAATTAAATATAATCAGGCGACCGAGCGGAAAACTTGGTGATGTTGTTGACAGAGTTGACTAACTTGCTCTTCTCGGCACCGCATTCTTATCAGCACTAAACAAACCTCGCCTGTGACAGGGAAAGGGGACATCCGTGCAGAAGGTGTCATAATTAATTCATTATGAGGATCAACAAGAATCGAACACTGGCGACAAGGGTGGTTGGCGTGCTTCTTTGGCTGACGGCGGTGGGCGTCCCGGTGCAGACGGATGCCTTTGATGTGGACCGCTTTTTTATTCATGGAGACGGACGAATCAAGCTGATTAACTAAAAGACCGGGGAAACGTTTGCCGGAAAGTACAGAATCGATCCGGGAAACTACGACCCGTCAGCCATGGAGGCCATTTGCCGTGTTTTCAGCGCTCCGTGCGAATCGCAAAAGCAGGTCCTCTCCCTGCGGCTGATTGAGTTCCTGGACTTTCTGCAAGATCGGTTGCGTCCCGGTGCACGGATCGCGATTACCTCCGGCTACCGCAGCCCGGAGTACAACACGAAGGTTCGCAAACGGGGCGGCCTGGCTGCCAAGGCCAGCCTTCACCAGTATGGAATGGCGGTCGACTTGGAGATAGAAGGCGTCCCTGCAAGACGGCTCTGGGAGTATGTCAAAGCGCTGGGATTCGGGGGTGCAGGCTATTATCATGGCAAAACCGTACACATCGACGTTGGGCCGGCGCGATCATGGGATGAAAAGACTTCAGGCGTGGGTACCGGAATTTCGGACGACAACAAACTAATTGGACTCGTTGTGAACTACGATGTTTATCTGCCGGGGGAGCCGATCACGATGCGGTTCATCCGGATGACGGCTTTTCCTATCGGTGTGGTCTCCGAGTTTTCACTGTCCCGACGCAAAGAGGAAGGAGGGTCGCAGAAGGTCACCGTCTTTAAGCCGATCTTCGCGATCACAGCAGAGGGCGACTGTTCCAAATTTGCCGACATAGACCAGATGGCGTCCATCCGCTGGCGGCTTCCGAAAAATTTGTCCGCTGGACGCTATCAGATCCGCGCTGAATTCTGCGATAACCCCTGGGACGACATGCCCCCGGAAATCTCGAGCCCCGAATTTGAAATCAAATAGATATGAACTAGACGCTTAGTAGCTTCATATTGACAATTTGTTGTCGATTTCAGACAGAATGTTGTTTTTGCATTAAAAAATGATGTTACGAGTTGCGGGTTAAAATAAAGGAAACCATCCTATTAAAGACTTGTAACCCGTAACACGGAGCACGTAACAATCATTTTACGGTCCAGTATGTTATTAATTGCTTTGAAAAAAAAGAAAAGGGGCACTTTATACTCTCAACCAGCTTTGCACGAATAGGATTCAAATGCATATAGCGTACCAGTTCTAAAAGGTATGCATCTTCTTGGCATAAGATGGACTTGTATCGATTCTGAAAAAGATGACCGCTGCGCTTATGCCTTCTATTATAGTGCATCGCATAGCCGGTTAAAAGCCGTTTCATAACCGTTGAAATCGGGGTCGCCCCGGTTTTCAGCAGCAAATGATTAGGGATTAATGCCCACGCAAAACATTGTGTGGTTGTGTCACTAAGAATCGAGCCAAGCCGGTCAACAAAAAAATCACGATCGGCATCATCATCAAACACCTTTCTACGGGCTATCCCCCTTGGCAATAATATGATGGAGCGCTCCCGGCGCATCTATACGGGCTTTGCGTGACATAATGTCTTAATATCATATTAAATGAGGTATCAACTTATAATCTGAGGTACGTTCCCTTTTCGCACACTTGTCTGCGCCCCATCCATAAATTAATGGGCGTCCCCAAAGCTCTCGTGCGCTATGCGGAGTTCGTGGCGGCGGGCGTTGCCCAAGGGCGCCGACCAGACTTGGTGGGGGGGCGGGCTGCGGCGCAGTGCGAGCGCCGGGCTGGAGGTGCCACGTCGGGGCCGACGTGGGGCGGGCAATGAAGAGAGCGTCTACGACTCCTGAGTCCTAGGGGCTCGGAGTTCGTCCACACGGTCCTGCGGGCAGCGGAGTGGGCACGGCGCGAGGTACTGCGGCGCGCCCAGCGGGGGATCGGGTTGACGGAACTCGGCGAGGACGTCGCGTGCCTGGCCGGAATCACGGTCGACGAGCTCCGCTCCGCGTCGGCCGGCGGTGGTGGCAGCGCGTCGGGCTCTGGCTCAGGTTGCAATCGGAGAACTCGGGCGCCCGGGGGCAGCAGTGGCCCGGTATCTGTGTGTGGCCATGTCCGCGGCGCATCTTGCCATGGGAGGCGAGCTAGATGCGCTGAGATGGTGGCCACCATTGGCGCTCCGGTTTCGCGATGCCCCAGATTGCAGGCCAACCCAAAGACCGTCAAGATTGACCGGGATTCATGCACTAAAGCCTTGTGGTATTCAGAAAACCATCAAATATCCCATGTTATCTTGACAATTGCTGGGTTGTCGCTCTGATAGTGCAAGGTATGCTTCATCTCAAACGTACTGAAGATTCTCAAAGTGTATACATCTTCGGTTCGATCAGAAAACGTCATCCTATTACTTGTCTTCCCCTTGGGACACTTTCCTTCTACTTCAATGGTGAAATCATAAAGTAAACCTACACTTGACTTCACTCGTATATCGCTAATTCCAGGGATCGCACCCTTAATTCCCGTTCGTCCGTCGACAATTATCGATTGACCATTGGGCGCCAGCACTCCATCTTGCAGTGTCCCTCTGTCTTCCTCTTTCCCGACCATCGTAAATGACGCGTTCTGTTCCTTTGCATATCCCGCTATGACGGCACGCTCTATGGCCCCAGACGTAACTTTGTCAGAAGTAAACATCAACATCTTGGCAGTCAGCTCCGATTTGCAGGAGTCGTCGAACTTTTCGAGTGCCTCTCGCGTCTTGGCGATGCTGCGTTCATTCTGGACCTTATAAAGCAAAAGAGCGCAAACGACTAAAAAAGAGACTACGCCTATCCAAAGATTGATTCCCCAAGGCAGGAAGGCCACTAAGGCAGTTAGGATGCCTACGATAGCAGCTATCCATACAGAGTTGGCCAAGCGCGCCGATTTTCTCTTAATTCCAGCTATCACCTTATCGATACCGACGTCCTCATGCTTATACTCTGAGTGCATTCGTTACCCCTCCTTGGTAGCCGCAGATAAAAGCCCAGTCATGCCCAATCCCGCGACAATCGCTTGCCGACTTGAAATCGGAGAAGTAAGCGCTAACACAACTAATGCACCCAAAACTGATGAAACCAGCATGTCAAAGAAGATTACAATGGGTTTTGCCGTCGGGCCGAGATCAATATTAAGCACCCGAAAAAAAGAGAAAGGTTGGTGGTTGTGCAGACGGTTCAGAGCGTACAACATGAACGCGCCCAGGAAGGCCCAAAAAATCAAATCAGGTTTGTCTATCAGAAATTGCAGGCCCCACGACACACTGCTCGGATCATCGTTAAGTCTAGTGTCGCTTTGCTCTTGCTGAGCATGTGCCGATAGCGTGAATACGATACTCGACAACACCATCACGAGTGTGCATCCCATACGCTTCCATCCCATTGGTATCCTCCTCATTGCTGACTGTTGGACCTCCACGGTCTTTCCCTTGTAGGTAACGACGGAGATTCTGGACAATACGGGCGGGTGGGGAACACTTCTCAGTTCCGTGATGATCTGCTCGGTGATCCCGTCGCAAAAGAACTCGTACTTCGGATCATCGCTCATGTTCACGAAAGGCAACACGGCAACTGACCGCCCCTCCGGAAGCGGTGGGGTATCTTCCCTTCAGAGGCGACTGCGGTCGGGAGGGGAGCGGGCCGTACAAGGAACTGCCATACGGCAGCCGCCCCGACGATGACCGCGAGCACGGCTGCCACGCCGATGGATGCGTTTCGCCTCCTTCCCTTGGCTTGTCTCGCCCGGATGACTCGGTGAGCCGCAGCGCACGGAACTGAGAGCACCCGATAGATAGACGTGGATCGGCTCCGCGATGTTCTTGACGCTCTGCTCACCCACATCCTCGTACCCCAAAACCTAGCTTGCTCTTGACCTCCTCATAGAACTTTCCGGAGATCCGGATGCCGCCACCTCCAGTCAGGCTCTCGAGTCGGGTCGCGATGTTGACCTTGTCGCCGTAGACCCGCCCCTCCTCGTGGACCAGGTCTCCCTGGTTAACACGGATCCGACACTCCATATTGCGGTTGCAGGGCAGCTTGAGTGAAGTGATAAGAATTCCCTTTTTCTGTAGAGCAAAACCCATTGTGTGTCAAGGGTAAATTGGCCACAAGATATGCAGGTTTAAGGATCAGGGCAGTGAGGGAGATTTTGAATGCAAAATAACGTTGTTGACTAATTTGACTTATGCAATTTCAAAAATGATTAAAAGGCGAAGATATAAGTCAACAAAGTCAATAACCCCTATTTCACGGGTTGCGAAACGGCGAGTCGGTCGGCAGATAGTCGGCGGTAATGGCCATTGCAGCCTGTGAAGTACGCTGTAAAATCTTAACGGGCTGTTGCCTGAATCCCTTTTCTTTAGCACGGTTCCAGTTAATCTGGTCAGCTTTCAATAGGGCCTTGCAAACCCCATCAGTTCTTGTCTCGCAAAGTGAATAAGCCTGTGCTGCACGCGTGACATCAAAACGATGGGTTATCAGCGGCAGCAGGTCGCATTCGTGTTGAATTAAAACCTCAGTCGCCTTGGTCATGTACTCTACCCAATTTGGTGTCACCGATGCGATCAACAAGAGATTTTTGCGTAAAAACCGCTCGAACTCCAGGGCATATATCGGTTGATCGGGAATGCCCAGGGTCAGAAGCCGCCCCTCAGGACGGACAAATGTAATTGCATCGTTGATGACTTCTTGTTGATGGCCGACAGCTTCCACGCAAATGTCTGTTTCAGGAAAATCCAGGGCATTACTACGGTGCAACGACCGAGCCTCAGCACTGGTAACGGTAAGCGCTGCGGATACACCGAATTTCATGGCAAATTCGCAACGCTCCGAAATGGGATCGATTAAGTTGATCGGTCGGCCACCGCGCAGGTTCAAGATCCAGGTCATCATCAGCCCGATAGGCCCCCCTCCCAGTATCGTCACACTTTGATCCTTCACATCTCCCAGTTTATCGGCCGCATAGATTACCGTCGAAAGAGGCTGGATGAGAGGTATAATATCTGTGTTATCAAGCTCATCCGGAATCTGAACGGCACTTTCCTCCTCGGCCAGATAATACTCGGATAGACCGCAGCATTCGTGGGGCATTGCCACAACCCGATCTCCTGTTCGAAGTCGATCCGAGGTGCTCTCAACCACCTCCCCGTAGCACTCATGGATAAACATTCCGGGCGGAAGAGGATAATTTAAAATCTGATTCCTGCCATTGAATGCCGGCAGATCGCTTCCACAAATCAAAGCTCGGCTGAGGCGAACAAGGATCCATCCTTTGCCGGGCAAAGACGGATACGGTATATCAATGATTTCTATCAAACGCGGTCGGGTTATCTGTAGGGATTGCATCTGCCCTGATAAGCCTTTCAATGGTAGTGATGAGTGTTCTCGGAGAGCAGGACAGCGCTGCTGCTCCCGAACACTCACCTTAGACCTATTATTGCTTATTTTATTCCGAGTTCCTTTTCTGCATTTTGCACTGCTTGAAGTAACTCGTCGATCAACTTGTTATCAATTTTCGGATGTTGCCTCATCCATTCAAGAACTGCCGGTTGCGCCAAGTTCCTGAATTGAGCCCTTTCATCCGAGGTGGGATGATAGATTTTCATCCCGTGCGACACGATATACTCCTGGGCCAACTTGTTGTTGGTCCAGGCCGCGCCGCGTCCGGCCACTGAAGCGATCTTGCCTGCTATCTTTACTCTGGTTCTTATGTCTGCCGGCAGTTTTTGGTACCAATCCTCATTGACCACAAATACTGCCAGGCTCAATGTGTGCTGATCGGTGACATAATATTTTTGTACTTCATGCAGCGAGCCCGCAATAATAGTAGCCGGAGAATTCTCCTGCCCATCCACCACGCCGGTTTGAAGTGATGAATATAATTCCGTCCAGGCTATGGGTGTCGGAGCGGCACCTAGCGATTCGACAATTTTCATCTGAGCCGGACTTTCCATTGTCCGTATTTTGATTCCCTTCATATCGGCCGGCGTTTTAACGAGGCGGACGTTATTGGAAAAATTGCGATAACCGCCATTATCAAAGATGGTTATCACGCGGAGGTTACTTTCCTTGGCCATTCGATCAAAGAATTTTTGACCGAATTCACCGTCAAATACTTTCCAGGCAACCGCCGGATTATCCCAAAGATAGGGGATTGAAAGTATTTGAACGTGCGGAAAGTACCCGGCCAGCGCGGGAATTGCCGGTGTAGTGGCTTCAATCGTTCCCACCAGGACCTGATCGATCGTCTCGATCTGACCGCCTAAAACGGCGCTGTGTTTAAATTGAACATCAAAAGCCCCACCGGTCATAGCGTTAACGGAGTCATCGAAAGCATATACAGCCGCCACGGTCACATGGATCAACTTTTCATTTCCAACCTGCAAACGCGGCGCATCGGTATAGGCTATTCTGAATTTATACTTGTCTGCCGTTGCCACCGAACAAAACATGAAAACCAAAATAATTGCCAGTAAAATTTTGAGGCTGTGTTTCATGGTAGTTCCCTCCTTTTGCTTGTGTTAATCATGTTTAGGCAGGCGCTGGGTCTGCTGAAAGTTATTATCGATCCTGAAATCGATAGTTGAAAATCTGTGTGCCTGATAAATTCGGCTTTTCATTCCTCTTGCCTTGTTCTGGTATGTGTGTTTGAAAAAAAACAACCACCTCCTTTCACCCTAATTTTAGAGAAAACTCGCAATTTCCACGCGCATGTCTTCTTCATTGAAACGCCAGATCATTTGAACGCTGAGACAATATTTTCACTTGCATTCAACGACCGAATTGTCTTTTCACTGGACCAGCCCAAACACTCTCGGGAAAAATAGCGTGAATCCGGGAAAATAGGTGATTAAAAACAACACCCCAATATCTAAAATAATGTATGGCAGCGCTTCTTTGGCAATATCTTCGATGTTGCAGCCCGATATCGAGGATACTGCATATAGTACGATTCCAAAGGGCGGCGTAATGAGCCCGATGACCAGATTGACGATCATAACCATGCCCAGGTGGACCGGGTGAATTCCCAGTTCCACGAGAGCCGGACCGAAAACCGGTGCCAAAAGAATAATGGCGGCACCGGCTTCGAGCCACGTGCCGACAAAAAGAAAAATGACATTGATTAAAAATAAAATAAGATAAATATTATCCGTCCAGCCAAATACGTATGTGCCGATAAGTTTCGGCACATCCTCCATTGCCAACACCCAAGAAAAAATATTGGCAAAAGCGACGATGATGAATAAGGCCGAAGACTTTATAACGGTATTCTTGAATATACGCAAAAAAGCCGGCAGCTTTAATGTTCTGAAAAAAATAATACCTAAACATACACCGTAAAAAACCGCCACAGCAGCCGCTTCGGTGGGAGTGAATATTCCACCGATAATGCCCCCCATGATAATCAGGGGCAGCATCAGCGCAGGGAATGCTCGCAAAAAACTCGTGGCGACCTCTTTAATGGAAAAAGGTGTACTTCTTTTGGGATAGCCCCGCAATTTTGCCTTAAAGGCAATAATCAAACAATCGGTAACACCGATCATAACCCCGGGAATAATCCCGGCAGCAAATAAGGCTCCCACAGATACGCCCATGATGGCAGCATACACGACGATGATGATACTCGGGGGGATGATCGGCCCTTGTATAGAGGAAGTTGCGGTAATCGCTGCGGCAAACTTCCGATCGTAACCATTTTTCTCCATTGCCGGGATGAAAACGGACCCTAATCCGGCCACGTCAGCCAATGCTGCCCCGCTGATACCGGCAAAAAACATGCTGGATATGACGTTGACCTGAGCGAATCCCCCGCGCACATGGCCGACAAGCGAATCAGTAAAATGGATAATCCGGTCGGTGATTTTCGATTCACTCATGATTTCTCCGACCATGATAAAAAACGGGATAGCCAGGAAAACAAATGAGTTCATCCCATGAAAGATTCTCTGTGGAACAGCTTTGAGCCAGTTCGGGTCGTTAAAGAGAATGTAAATCACGCTTGGAAATCCGATCGTAAATGCAATCGGCATCCCTAAAAATAAGAAAATGATCAGTAAAACGCCTACATATAAGATAGCTTACACCCCCCCTTTCTTGCCCGTAATTTTCTCTCGAAACGACTCTTTGGCGATGAATATTTTTATATCTTCAAATAATATATAAAAGGACTGGAACAACATGAGCGCAAAGCCTATCGGCAGCGCAGTGTGGGCCCACACCATGCTGATTTGGAGCGAAGGCGATATAGTCTTGGCGGAACGGGAAAATACAAGAATGATACTTTCATTGGCAATCAGGCCGATAATAAAAATAATGATCAGAAAAAAAACAATTTCGATAGTTAGTGCCATACGCTCTGGTATTCGCATGACCACGGACGTCAACATCACGTGTTTTCTTTCTTTAACAGCGATACTTGCGCCGATCATCGTCATCCAGATCAAAATATAGCGTGCGATTTCTTCAGCCCATTGAATGGGATCGACCAGCACGTATCGATAGTAGACGCCGAACACCGCGATGATCGTCACCGCAACCAATAGAAAATAGGTCAAATACAGGCATATCCGTGATAGGTAGCCGGCCAATCGGGCATAGATGGCAAAAAACCTTAAATATGCTTTTTTTATAGTAGCCATCAGCGCTTAAGACCTCACATGGTATAGGATCGGTGGCTCTTCATATTACGGAAAACCCGTTTGGATTGAATTCGCAGCCGCAGGCTGTTCGTAGATAAGTTTCATCCGGTATCAGAGCCACTAACGCAGTCCACCACAACCTGCTGCATCTGAATGATTCCGGTTGCATCCATACAATTACATCGTCGCGAGCGGTTGCCAGTGAACCGTATTAGGATTGAAGCCTTGTCAAAGCACCCCCATTTCGACCAATACCTCGCGCAGCTCACCTTTTTCGGCTGGTGTAATATTTTCCATTGGTTCGCGCACCTTACCAACCGGCATTCCGGTTAGGTCCATGGCTTCTTTGATGACGCTCTGGTACAACGGAAGCTCGTTGGACGAAATGTAAGGTGAAAGCACGGTCGGGATAGCGCTTCGGCGGCGAGACAGCCGTCCCAGAAACTGGTAATAAGGTGCAATCTTGTCGGTCAGTTGGGTTAACCGCTCAAAGTTTTTTTCTTGAGCGGCTCGGTAACAATCAAGGGCTATCTCAGGTGCAAAGTTGGCAAACTCGGTGACGAATCCCGGGCATCCAAACAGGGCTTCGAAAGGATACATATGCTGTCCGATACCGCAGGTGATGACCATATCATCAGGATCCACCGCTTTTTGCATCGCGTAATATGCCACCGCATTTGCGGTGTTTTCTTTGTCGGCGATGATATTTTCGATTTTGGAGAGTCTTACCATAAGGTCAACCGGTATCCATAACTTGCTCGCAAGGGGATTATTGTAAATCATAATCCCGGCATCCACATTCTCAGCCACCATCTTAAAATGCCGGAACAGCCCATCCGCCGTCACGGGATTGTAATACGGACTGACGATGAGAAAACCATCTGCGCCATCCTCTTGGGCATATTGACACATTTAGATGGTTCTGTGGGTTGCCTCCCGTCCCGTACCTGCCAGCACGGGAAACTGACCGCTTACCTCTTCAACGACGATCCGGACCACCCTCCGGCACTCTTCATCGGACATTGCATAGAATTCACCCGTACTGCCGGTTGTCAGAAAGACCGCATCTGTACCTTTAAGGGCTTCAACCACGCGCTGCACGGATCTGCGCAGTGGCTTTTCATCAAGTTCATCGTTTGCATCAAAAGGTGTCATGACCAAATGCAGGACACCCTTGATTTTGTCTTTGAGTTCTTTAGGTTTCATCGCTCAATCCTCGCTCCCCGTCGCCGCTGTTTGCCGGTGCCGGCTGAGTTTACCTCTTTTATAAACACAGACGTTCTCGCAACGATTTCAGGTCAAGATTTCAAGATCGGTCATGATCCGTTTAACATCTGCGATTTCTTCCTCCGTGCCGGGAGTTAAAGGCAATCTCGGAATACCGGCATTAAATCCAATCAATTTCATCGCTTCCTTGAGTAGAGAAACCGGATTCGAGCGTTCATTAACCGTCATCGTCTTAAACAAGGGCAGAAATTTCTGCTGCCTCTTTGCCGTTTCATCAACCTTACCTTCCAAAAAGTCCTCGATCATTTGCCTGAGTCTGTCTCCGATCAGATGGGCCTGTCCGCTGACGATGCCGCCGATACGTGCAGAGCCGCCCTGAGCATAAGCTTCGATAATCATCGTATCGTCGCCGCAGTAAAGCACGAAATCTTCGGGGGTGGCATTGATGTACATGCTTATCTGTTTGGGATTCAATTCAGCTTCTTCTTTTATTCCAACAATGTTTTGAATCTTGGAGAGTTCGGCGACGGTTTCAGGATTGATATTCACCCCGCAAAAAATTGGTATGTTATATAAAATCAGATTGATGCTGATTTCAGAGGCAATCTTTTTAAAATGGTTATAGATCTCTCTCTGGTTGGGCTTCGTATAGTAGGGAGAGACTACCATTACCAGCTTGAAGCCCAGGGCTTCAGCTTTTTGGCTTAGCGCAAGGGCTTCAACGGTAGAGGCGGAACCTGTACCGGCAATAAGCGGAATTTTGCCTCCCACGGCATTTTTTACGGCCTCGAAGACTTTTATTCGCTCGTCAAAATTCATAGTAAAAAATTCGCCGGTGGTGCCGGTCAGGATTAGTGCGTCGGCTTTTTTTTCGGCAATCAATTTCTCGGCAATGCTAACGGCCGCGTCGTAATCTACATTTTGATCATCTTTAAAAGGCGTCACTATGGGGACCAGTATTTTTCCATAATCATTTTTGTTAAACATAACCTCTCTCCAATTTTTAGGGTTGTACATTCAAATTTTATACAATTGTCTCCCAGGTCTCGAATACGGTTTCAATGTTTGCTGCAGGATCAGCTAACCCGAATTCGCACTGGGCAATAATGCCGCCTTCAGGTTTCCATAACGCACTCTTAACGCGGGTAACAGCGCGAGCAACCTCATCTTTGCTACCGAACCGCAATACGTATTGTCGATCAATTTCGCCCCAGAATGTCATCCGGCCCATAAACTTCCGGCCGAGATCCTCAATATTCATGCAAAACAGTTGTGAATTGATTGCATCTATTCCCAATTCGATTAAGTCGGGATAAATTGCTTCAATGTGGCCATCGGAATGAAAAAATACATATTTGTTATTAGTATGGATCAAATCACAGTAATCTTTATACAGGGGTTTATAAAAATCTTGCCACATGGTCGGCGATATCAGCAAGTTTCTCTGCGATCCCCAATCATCCATGAACATTATAGCGTCAACATCGGTATCGACCCACATTTTCAATTCTTCGAGGAAAAACTCATGCACGATGTCACGCAACCGCAACAAATGGCGAGAGGCAGACAACAGTTCCAAAAAAAGATTTTCGGTGCCGATTAAAAACTGCATCCGTTCGAAAGGCCTGACAGTTGTCCATGCAAGGATGAATTTATCGGTCTTCTCATGAAGTTCATTTGCTTTGGTAAAATCTGCTTTTTTCAGGATCTCGAAGGGAGCCTTTAAACGATCTATTTCAGCCATTTTTTTTATCGGTGGATATCTGACGACACCGGCAACACCGTCTTCCCCCGCATGCCATTCACAGCCCCAAGCATCGGTGGCCGGTTGCTTACGGAGATATCGAGATCCCTTTTCACGCTCTCCTTTACCGTAGTCAACTTGGGGAATGATGATATCTTCCGGATATTTTTCTAGAATTGCATCCAATTCCGATTTTCGAAACATCTCAATGCCTGGCAATTTCCACAACTGTCGGGGCACCCGGTCCGGGTTTTTAAATTCTAATGTATTTATGACGCGTTCTCTGCTGTTCATCGTTATTCCCGTGGTCGGTTCTCCTGCCGGAATCAGATCATAAGTTCACCGGTTGACAGAATCTTTAGGGACAATAAAAGGATTTCAGAACCGTCTAATCCACCGGGTGTGCTCGTATCACCTGTACAATCACCATTTAAGAACCGGGTGATTTTTTATCACTTCGCGACTAAACATATTTTCAAATATAGGTTAATAATAAAGGTATGAAATTAAGAGAGGAATTTACATCACTTTTGCTCCCATCCGGCTGGCCCTACTAAATTTCAAATGAAATTCCGTCTTCTTGACAACTACTGGATCGAAGGTACTCATCGGGCTTATCGGGAAATAAAGATCCCGTTTCAAGGATCATAATTCGGACATTTCCCGATCTTAACTTCCCAAAAAAACTTCTTGACGAATGGCACCAATTATCATAATGTGATACAGCATTTTCTTATTTCAAAATTATAGAAAGCCGGAAAGATTGTCAAGTCAAAAATAGAATCAGCCGGCCTATTATAATTTAATGGAAGAAGGTCTCAATCGTCATAGTATTTTATAAGGGAGTTCTGGCATGGAAAAAAATGCTACGGACGGTTTAAAATCGGTTGAGAAGGCACTTCGGATCATCGAATCCTTTGATCTGGATAGGCCGGAAATTTCGGTTTCTGAATTTGTTGAATCGCTTTCAATTCCGAAAGTGAGCGTTTATCGATTTTTAAGGGTTCTTACAAAAAACGGCTTTATAAGCCATAACAGACAGACCCAAAAGTATCGTCTTGGACTCAAAATATTTGAGCTAGGAAGCATCGTACTTAAAAATTTCGATTTCCGCGAGGTTGCCTTTCCTTTGATCACGGAACTTTCCAACCGCAGCGGTGAAACCGTTCATCTTGGGGTTCTCGATAACCAGCAGGTGGTTTCCATCGAGAGTGTGGAGAGTAATCAAACACTACGCATATCCATGCCGGTCGGCAAGAGAGTCTATCTGCACTCAACAGGCGTGGGCAAGGCTATCTTGGCTTCTCTCGATGACGAAGAGATAATGGATGTCGTTCGTCAAAAAGGATTGCCGCGCTTTACGAAAAATACAATTCTCGATGCCGATCAGCTCATGAAAGAGGTTCAAGCGATACGGGCTAGAGGATATGCGATCGATAATGAAGAAAATGAGCCGGGAGTAAGGTGTATTGCCGCTCCCGTGGTTGACCCGAACCAAAGATTCATCGCTTCCATCAGTGTTTCAGGTCCTTCTGTACGAATCTCTCGCAAGAGAATACCTGAGCTGTCTCACATGGCAATAGAGGCCAGCAGAAAAATAACCGCGGCGCTAAAATTAACCACCAAATGATTTTTCGTCATTAAAAAAAATTGTCTTCATATTAATTCCGGAGAAATTGAATGTCATTTAAATCAATTGAAGGGATGATTCCACCGGTAGTGGTACCTTTTGACAAAGAGGAAAATGTAGATAGAAAATCCCTGCGATCCGAAGTAAAGTATTTATATGCAGCAAACATTGACGGCATCAGCAGCGGCGGTAGTACCGGCGAGGGAGCAGTTTTATCCGATAAAGAATTAAGGGTGTGTCTGGAGATCGTGATCGAAGAAAATGAGCGAAAGATTCCAGTTGTGGCCGGGATAATCCGAAATTCAACCAGAGAAGTGGTAAAAGCAGGGCTTGAAGCAAAATCAATCGGCGCAGATGCATTATTGGTCACGCCTGTATTTTATTACAGTGCGACCCAAGAAGGTAATTATTCTTTTTTCCAAGAGATAGGTAAAAAGGTCGGATTACCGATTATTATTTATAATGTCGTACCGACAAATCTCATTTCTACCCGGGCACTTGTAAAATTGTCAGAAATAGACGAAATTATTGGAATCAAACAGATCGATCCGGTCGTGCTTGCCGAAATGGTGTCGGTATTGGGCAACAGGATGAAAATTTATGGGGCTTGTGATGAGCTTTTGTACGGGAGTTATGTATCCGGTGCTTGCGGAGCAATATCTGCACTGGTGACAGTTGCACCACGGCTCTGTGTCGAGCAGTGGCAAGCATTCAAGTCGAGTGATCAAGCCAAAGCGATGGAAATCCACAAAAAAATTCTTCCACTCGTAAAATGCTATTCTACAAAACCGTTTCCCGGCAAAGTAAAAGAGCTGCTGAATCTTCAAGGGAGAAAGGTGGGCAAGGCCCGAAGACCTACACTGGAGCCCACAACTGAAGAAAAAGCTCACATGAAAACCTGTCTTGAAAAGGCAGGATTGATACAGACCGTCATGAATTAATTTAAATCTTTAGGAAATCAAGTTTTCTTGATAGTACTTTTGGATTTAATACCGCTTAGCTTGCCAGTCCGCTGGCCACCTTGAGCATCGACTCCAGACTCAACTCGACATCCTTATCCGTCGTTGCCCAGGAAGATACGCTGATTCGCATGGCCGTTTGACCCTGCCAGACCGTTCCGCCGCACCAGCAAACCCCGTCTTTTTGAATGCCTTCGATAACCTTTTGAGTGGTTTCGGGAACGCCAAAGGAAACCAGCACCTGATTGAGCACAACGTCATTGAGAATACCGTATCCCGCGGCATCCAGTCCTTCTGCAAAACGCCTGGCATGGCGGCAACAGTGTTCAATCATATCGGCAACGCCATTTCGGCCGAGCTGTTTTAATGCCGCCCAGACTTCAATGCCACGGGCCCGGCGGGACAGCTCCGGGGTGAAGTCGGACGGGTTGCGAAACGGCGAGTCAGTCGGCAGATAGTCGGCGGTAATGGCCATTGCAGCTTGAAGTGCGTGGGGGTTGCGGACTAATGCAATACCGCTGTCATAGGGAACATTGAGCCATTTGTGGGCATCGGTAGCCCAAGAGTCGGCTTTATCAATTCCAACTGTCAAATAAGAATGCACCGGTGATGTCGTGGCCCACAAACCAAAGGCTCCGTCGACATGCACCCAGGCATTTGCTTCCCCGACCGCGTCACAAATTTCACCGACCGGATCGAATGCGCCGGTATTGACGTTGCCGGCCTGGATACACACGATGGTCGGTCCGGCAATTGGCGGCAACGCATCGGCGCGCATACGGCCCTGGCCGTCCACCGGCACCTTTATTACCCGATTGCGTCCTAAACCGAGAAGCCCGAGTGACTTAAACAGGGTTGGATGGGCTTCTTCACTCACGACAACCGTAATGGACGGGGCACCGCACAAGCCCTCGGATTCAACGTTCCAGTCGGCCTGTTTAAGAACCGCGTGCCGCGCAGCGGCCAGGGCAGTAAAATTAGCCACTGTGGCACCGGTAACGAAAGCCCCGCCGCATTGTTCAGGCAGGTTAAAAATATCCACCAGCCATCGGAGGGCGACCTCTTCGATCAGAGCCGTTGCCGGGGTTACATGATAAAGCGCAGAATTCTGATCCCAAGCCGCGGTCAACCAATTTGCAGCAAGCGTGGCCGGCAGCGATCCGCCGATAACAAAACCGAAAAATCGCGGACCGGCCGTTGCCATGGTTGCCGGAGATCCGATGTCGTCCAGCATGGCGATAATTTTCGACGGATCCTCGGATGATTCAGGCAATAACTCTCTGAACTGCTCTATCCGATCCAGTGCCGCCTGGCTGGGAGCAACGCTTCTATTTTCGAGATTTTCCAAATATTGAATAGCCTTCTCTGCCGTGTTTTCCAGTAATTTTCTCATATAGCCTCTGCATTTATAGGGTTGTCAGAACAATGTTCCGTTATTCAGAGTCGGTCGATTTGCATGGATTCTATTTATTGGATGCCGGATGCCAGATACCGGATGCCGGATCAATGTATCGCTCGCGCAGCGCAGGCGCTTGCGCCACGTGTCGCTCTTTCTTTTTATATAAGAGCAAAAATTCTAGTTTGTAGCTTGAATTCTGAGTATTTAGTTTGCCTCAAGCGAAACGAAATTTTGATATTCGCTATAATAATTAGGGTAATGAGCCTGTACAAACGGTCCTATTATTTATTCCACAACCATCAATATTATCAGTTTGAAAATAATCTCAAGTCAAGATTTCTCAGGAAGGATAAAAGGCTGGAGAGCAGGAATGATTAGATGTGATTGCAGCTTTTAGTTTGCCGCTGCCTGCATCCCGAATGATCGAAATCTCCCAGCGGCAAATCAAAAAGCCGGCACCCCCGTCCATCTACCGCATGAACAGGCCGCCGTTGATGTCCAAGGTTTCCCCGTTGATGAAATCGTTATTGACGATAAACTCTATGGCCTTGGCGATGTGGGCAGCCTCGCCGTTTTTCTTCAGGGGGTTGCCCTCACGCCAGGCCTCTATCTGCTCGGGGGTGGACACATTGTCATGGAACGGAGTTATGATGACGCCCGGAGCCACGGCATTTACCCGAATACCCGGCGCCAGTTCTTTGGCGATGCCACGGGTAAAAGAATCGAGGGCGGATTTAGAGGCCCCGTAAATAGTGGCGGTCGGTGCTCCGTGGCGCATGGCCACCGAAGAAATGTTGATAATGCAGGGATCTTCACCTTTATCAAGCAGGGGTAGGCACAGTGAAGTAACCATCATGGCTGAAAATGTATTCAATGCAAAAATGTCTTCCATCAGAGGCCATTCATACTCCCGAACGCCCTGCCTTTTAATCAGCCCGCCGGCATTGTTGACGAGCACATCGAGCTTATCCGTGCTTTCCGAGACTGCCTGAACCAGTGCCCGGCACCCGTCTTCCTTTGAGAGATCCGCTTGAACAAGTTCGGCTTGTCCGCCATTCTCTTTCACATCGGCGGCAACGCTTTCCGCCGGCCCCCTGGATGAATTGTAATGGACGAAAATTTTGTTTCCCTCCGCAAGCCGACGGGCGGTTTCAGCTCCGATTCCCGTACTGGCGCCTGTAATCAAAATACTTTTAGACATGTTTCCTCCTTAAAGAAATACCGGTTTTAAGTGCCTTTCGTAAATGTTCTCGGTTACATGGTGTGCGATGGTACTTTCGTATTTTATCAGGGCGTCGGTGAATTTACTGCCCATCTCTGCAGCGACTTTATAACCGACGTGTAAAAGCTGCCGAAAACTCTGGTTGTAATCAGGACAGGATTGATCATGTATTAGTGCATCCGAAAAGTTCCGGCCGCTCCATGCCGACACCATACCCTTGTCGGGAAGTTTGGAAACGTCGATATCTATCACTGCGGCGTACGGGCCGCACAGTTCATCGATGCGGTCCAGCGACGCGTAGTACACCTCTTTGGCGATATTAAGGCCGTCATCTCCGGAATTCGCCAGTCCGATAAGCTCCTCGAGCCAGGTTGTTCCCGCCGTCTTGAGATGGACCCCGGCATCGTACTTCTTTAGGGTACTGTTTATGCCTGGATATATAGAAAATTTATCACTCCCGGAATGAACGCTCAGTTTTAAATTCTCAGGCAAACCAAATTCTTTTATGCAATACTGAATAACACAGACATCCGCATCAAATTCAGCATTGAACTGGTCAACGTTCCCCACAAAATCAACCCCCTTGTTGAACCTTCCGGTGAACTTAGGGGCAATTGTCTGCACCGGAATTTTTTCAGCGGCAATGGCCGCAAGAATAAACAACAGTTCCTCCGGACTTTGGGGCTCATCAGTCTCATCAATGGACACTTCGGTTATAAAATTTCCCAGGCCTTTTTTGTCTTCTATATGCCGGTAAATCCTGCCGGCTTCTTTAACGGCAAGTAAATACTTTTCGGCCGTATGAATAATTTTATCTTCGGTTATGGTCAAAGGCGCATCGATTCCGGAAACAGACAATTCGCCGCAGAGTCTTTTATGGTTTTGGACAAAATTCTCGATGTCTTCTTTTGTCGCTTTGTTACCTGTAAAATCAGCCACATCTATTGTATAAAAATCACTGGCATCAATGAACAGATCTACATTTTCTAAATTTATATGATCTGCATCAACAAAATACTTACCTTTCCATCCACATTCCTTTACGGCGCTGTCCGCTTCCAAACGTACGCTGTCCGGGGATGTCTTTACTATCACATGTTCCCGGTGGGATTTGTTCCAAATAATGGTGATATCCAATCCGTAATTTTCTTGCGCCTGCATGACGGCTGCCAACTGAGCTTTGCCCTGATGGACGAACCGATCTCCGGTGCCGATAGAATATTTATCTAAAAAAAGCATATCGATGATCCTCAATTCTAAAGGTTTAATAAACAGAGTGAACGTCGAACCACGCTTTGGCGTGGTCTCTCCGCTCTGCAATTTAATCCACAGATTTCGCAGATTACACAGATTACAATGAATGTGCGGTGGAGATTGCGAAATCTGCCGGGTTTAATTCTCCGTCCCGCTTCAGTTTAGCGTGACTGCGTTAGGATAGAATGTATCATACATTGATACCCCGTGGCTTGTCGCGGGGTAGTTCATTTTCATTTGTCTTCAAGAATCCGGCATTACACTTTGAAAGACTATTTCCCTTTATTATACAGAATTCGATGTTGGACGTTCGATGTTCGACCTGCCCGCAATGTCTTGAAACTGGTATTATAATGATTGTCAGAAATAAGTTCCGTTTGACCAGGTTCTAAATCCCCCCTGTCCCCACATTCGACGAGCTCATGTCGAGTCGCCTTTTTCAAAGGGGAGAACACTTTAACCGCTAGGCTTCGTTATCGCTATTGTTAAGTTCATGCAACTTCATGCGAGTTCCGTTCCCCCTTTTCGAAAGAGGGACAGGGGGATTTCTACTGTCGCATACGTCGCTGCCAACCGGAACATATTTTTGACAATAGCTATAGGCAAATTTTATCATTTGATATATATCATCGTCTAAACCAAGGCAACGCACTATGCATGACAGGCGGGTGTTCATTTTTTCGTAAAACTAACACAGCGCTCTAGTGTAGAAATAACTTAGACCTTATAGGTATAATCCCCGCCCAAAGTCTTCGAATCAGACAATTGAGACACTGCCGACTTGTAATATATTGAATTTTCGGTATTGAGGCTTGAAAGCGACGCAGCTCAGCTATCCCCTCTGTTCCTGTAAGCGTTCGAAACTACCTGGCAAGCAAGGGTATCCACATGGATATTGCCGGAATATACGTCACCAACATCAAGATCACGAACATCGAAAGCCAAAAGGGCCATAGCTTGCGCGAGACGCGTTCGATGGATACTTTCCCGATGGCACAGCCTACAAAAAGCGTCGATCCGACCGGCGGTGTGACCAGGCCGATCGACAGGTTCAACATCATGATAATGCCGAAATGAACCGGATCAATCCCAAAAGCCGACACTACTGGCAACATGATCGGGGTGCAGATCAAAAGCAGCGGCGCCATGTCCATGATGGTCCCTAAAATAAGCAGCATCACATTGATCAAGGCCAGGATTACATATTTGTTTTCCGATATGCTCAAAAAGAAGCGGGTCGCTTTGGCCGGCACCTGCATCAGGGCCATCAAATAGGCAAAACCGGAGGCAAAGCCGATGAGGATCATCACGATGCACACCGTCTTGATCACACCGTGGAGCAGCTGCGGAAGCTGCCGCAATTTGAAGTCGCGGTACACGAACAGGGTCACAAAAAACGCATAGACCACCGCGACCGATGCTGATTCGGTGGCGGTGAAGATACCGCCGATGACCCCGCCCACGATAATAATCACCGTAACGAGACCCAGAAAAGCCTGGCCAGAGATCTTGATTGCATCTCTCAATGGAACCATCTCGCCCTTGGGATAGTTACGCTTGGTTGCCAGGATGAAAGACAGCACCATGAGCGACAGCCCGATCATCACACCCGGAATGAATCCGGCCAGAAAAAGCTGGGCAATCGAAACCGCCCCGCCGGCTGCGTAAGAATAGATAACGGCGTTGTGGCTCGGCGGAATGACAATCCCCTGCGTTCCCGATGTAATCGTGATATTTACCGAAAATTCGTCGTCATAGCCCTGCTTTTTCATCATCGGGATCAGGATCGACCCGATCGAGGAGACATCCGCGACCGACGAGCCGGAAATGCCGCCAAAAAACATCGAAGCCAGGACATTGACCATGGCAAGGCCGCCGCGAATAAAACCAACAAATATATTGGCGAAATTGACCAGTCGCCAGGCCATGCCGCCTTCGGCCATCAATGCGCCGGCAAATACGAAGAAAGGGATAGCCAGAAGGGAAAAGTTGTCAACTCCGTCGGAAACCTTCAATAATATGGCTTCCAACGGAATTCCGATAACCAGAGCGGTAATCAACGTGGCGATCCCAATGGCATAGGCAATGGGCACACCCAGCACAACCAGCAGCAGCATGCCCCCAATCAGAAGTAACGGCCCAAATGTTCCACCCATCGGACTTAATCCCCCTTATCGGTTTTGGATGACGATAGATTAAACGCAGTTTCGATCACAAACAAAAACGTAATCAGGCCTGCGATCGGAATCGCGGAATAGGCAACCCCCACCCGAATGTACTGAAACTCCGGATACGACTGGAAATAGGTCGTTTTCACCAGGCTGGCACCATAGGTCACCATAAAAAGAGAGATCCCGGCCATGAGCGCATGCACGAAATAGGTCTGCCGCTTCCGCCAGACCGGCGGCAGCATTTCCACGAACATCCGCAACCAGATATGCGTACCGGCGCGATAGCACGCCGCGGCGCCGTAAAATGTCAGCTGGATGGCAAGAAATATCGAGATCGGCTCCGGCCAGAATGATCCCTTATGCAGGACATAGCGTGTAAAAACGCCCCAGGAGATGATCGCACTCATGATAACCAGCGCAGTGCCGGCAATAGTCACACAAATGTAATAAAGCACGTCCATCAGTTTCACATAACCTTTTGCCATGACATTCTCCGCTAAAAAGAGGGCCGGCATAATCGGACTCAGAATTACACCGGCCCATTTTATTGCTACTCAGATTTAGCTTACTTTACAGCCTGAATCCTCTTGATCAATTCGGAATACTTGCCGCCGAATTTTTCACGAACAGGTGCGGTCGCCTGGATGAACGGTTCCTTATTCAGGTTTCCGTTCACTTTATAGCCTATTTTGGCGAGCTCATCATAAGCCAGCTTTTCTTTGGCCGCCCAGAGCTCTCGCTCCTTGGTGACGCAAGCGGCTGAAGCTTTGCGGATCAGCTGCTGGTCGACCGGTGAAAGCTTGTCCCAGATCTTTTTGGAGAAAACAAAAATCTCGGGCACCATCAAATGCTGGGTCAGACTGTAGTACTTTGTAACCTCGTAGTGTTTGTGCTCGATGATGGTCGGCGGGTTGTTCTCCGCACCGTCTACAACACCGGTTTGCAGCGCCGTGTACAGCTCATTGAACGCCACCGGAGTTCCGTTTCCGCCCATTGAATTGACCATTTCCACGAAGATCGGGTTCTGCATCACGCGGATCTTCAAACCTTTGAGGTCCGCAGGCGACTTGATGGGACGAACCTTGTTGTAGAATGACCGCGAGCCGGCATCCATGTAACCGAGTCCTATCAAACCGCCTTTCGACAGTCTATCCAGTAGTTCGGTGCCGATCTCACCGTCGGTCACATCATACATGTGCTGGGAGCTGCGGAATACAAACGGCAGGTTGAAGGCGTTAAATTCGTCTACGATCGGTCCCACGACACCGACGCTGACGCGGGTCATCTCCAGGGCGCCGACTTGCACCTGCTCCAATGCCTCTTTTTCACCACCCAATTGCATGGAGCCGTATACTTGAATGGTAAGTCGGCCATTGGTCCACTTGTCCAGCAATTCTCCCATGTATTTGATGGCCTCCACTGTCGGGTACCCATCGCCGTGCACGTCACTCGACTTGATCACCAATTTGTCAGCCGCCATGGCTGAAAAACCAAAAGCCATAATGCTTACTGTCAATAAAATTACGACCAGTTTCTTCATTTTTCCTACCTCCTTTTAATTAAGGGTTCGTATGATGAATAAACAACCAACCTCCAATTTATACTTTGGAAAGATCACAATTTGCTTTTTTCGATGACCAGGGCGCATCATGAGCATGGCGGGCAGTAACACAGCACGGGCTAATGCACGCCTGAACCACTCAACTATCAATGGACGGTGTCAGCGAAATTCAGCCGTTTGCGACCTGCCAAGGTATATCTACACAATGCTTTTTAAATATTGAAATCAATTCCCTTTTCAGCGGACCACCCGGGCTCCGACGCCCGCCATAATTTTTTCCACTTCTTTCAGGGTGGCCATGGTGGTGTCACCCGGCGTGGTCATGGCCAGAGCCCCGTGGGCGGCGCCGTAATTGACTGCTGTCTGCGGGTCATCAGTGGTCAGAAATCCGTAAATCAACCCCGAAGCAAAGCTGTCGCCGCCGCCGATTCGATCCATTATTTCCAGGTTTTCCCTCAACGGGGCTTCATAAAACTCCCCGTTGGCCCAGCAGATAGCGCCCCAGTCATTGATATTGGCCGATTTGACGGTGCGCAGGGTGGTGCCGGTGACTTTAAAGTTGGGAAACTCGGTAACAGCCACCTGGATCATTTTTTTGAAATTGGAAACATCCAGCGCTGACAGATTTTCATCCAGGCCTTCCACTTCAAAACCCAGGCAAACGGTGAAATCCTCTTCGTTGCCCAGCATGACATCCACATACTGTGCTAGACGACGGTTTACTTCCTGGGCTTTTTCTTTGCCCCCGATGCTCTGCCACAGTGATGGGCGGTAGTTCAAATCATAGGAAACGATGGTACCGTGCTTTTTGGCGGCAATCATCGCTTCTTCGATAACTTCGGGCGTTGTTTCCGAAAGGGCGGCAAAAATGCCCCCCGTGTGCAGCCAGCGCACGCCGATATTTCCGAAGATCTCATCCCAGTCGATATCCCCCTTTTTAAGCTGAGACACAGCCGTGTTACCGCGGTCCGAAACCCCCAGGGCACCACGCACGCCGTACCCTCTTTCAGTAAAATTCAGGCCGTTTCTGACCGTCCGGCCGATGCCGTCAAACGGCACCCACTTGACAAAAGATACATCCACGCCGCCCTGCAGGATGAAGTCTTCCACTAAACGGCCCACAGCATTATCGGCAAAGGCGGTGGCCACGGCAGTGCGCATGCCGAAGCATCTGCGCAGCCCCCGGGCGACATTGTATTCACCGCCACCTTCCCACACGCGAAATGTGCGCGTCGTATGCACCCGGCTTTCACCGGGATCGAAACGCAGCATGATCTCGCCCAGCGAAATAAGATCATACCGGCAGCTATCCGCCGGTTTCAAATCGAGAATCGCCATTTTGCTTTCCTCCTTGTGCTGAAATAAACTTCCTAATGGCCAATCTATAGATGTTTATGTGAACCAGATTACCCCCCGATAGAAGGAATTCGTGATTCCCAAGCTCTATTCCGTAAATCAGGCTTATTGTCTTCCCTTTTCGACCAGTGCCACCGCCTCCTTGGCGTTGCGCAATATCTCGTCAAACTTGCCTTCGGATATCAATGCCGATTTCGCCACCCAGGTGCCGCCGCAAGCATGAACTTTCGCAAACGCCAGGTAATCGAGCAGGTTGCTGGGGCTGATACCGCCGGTGGGGATAAATTTCACCGTTGTGTATGGGCCGCTCATGGCTTTAAGCGTTTTCAATCCACCGAAAGCTTCGGCCGGAAAGAATTTCAAAACTTCGAGACCAAATTCCAGAGCCGCCTCGATATCCGACGGCGTGCTGATACCGGGTGTCACCGTAATATTGTTTTCCACACAGTATCCCACCACCTTCGGGTTAAATCCCGGTGAAACCATGAATTTGGCGCCGACGTCCACCGCTGCCTTTACCTGATCTACCTTGAGAACGGTACCGGCGCCCACAAGAATGTCTCCCCGTTGCGCCATGATGCGCATGGCATCAACCGCTGCCGCCGTTCTGAATGTAATTTCGGCGCACGGAAGTCCGCCCTCGATCAATGTATCGGCCAGCTGCATCGCGTCCTGCGCGTCCTGGATGGCGACAACGGGAACGACTCCCATTTTTTCAAATTGTTCCAGTATTTCGCTCATAACATTTCCCTCCTTTTTTGATGTGGAAAACTCCAACCACTGCAGACCTATTGCCTCCTTTGCGGCAAGGCGCGCAAGCGATATCCCCTGTTCTACTTGCGACGGTGGCAACCATGTACATGCAATAATTTATTCGATGATATATTACTTTCAACTGAAAAGTTTGAAGTGACTAAAGTGAGCTAAAGTGACTAAAATTGTGGAATTCTATCTTTTTATAAATAGATCGCGCTGAAAGCGCAGTCCTTAACTTTAGATCACTTTAAACTTTCAATTTTAGTCACTTTTAAGTTAATTTCCGTAGATTTCATTAAAAATACATCATTGAATATACGAAATAAACCACCTATTACATTGCCTGACCGCACTTTATTCTTCGCCGCTGTCTTTCAGTGCTTTTTTCAGTTTTTCAACATGATCCGGGCGCGGCGGACAAAAGATATCAATGCCCTTGAATCCGGTTTTGGTCTCACCGCCATGGGGAACATTGGACGGGTGGATGCACACATCGCCGGCTTTCATCAGAAATTTCTCGTCGCCGCAGATGTGTTCCTCTTCACCTTCGAGCATGATCAGAATCTGCTCGGATTCATGGCTGTGAATCGGGAATACGCATCCCGGCGGGTTTTCGATGAAGCTGATGAGCATTTTGTCGCTTAGAACCAGATTGGCCATGGATGGCAGTTTTTCATCACCGGTTAAATTTACTTTGGGTAGGTCTTCAATACGGTAAAAATACTGGGATTTATTTTCGGACATTCTTAACTCCTTTCGGGATTCATCTTTTTTAATTCCTTTAATTCCATGTGCTTGTCAACTTAAAAAACAGCAGCTTGCATCTGTTAATTCCTCTTAAATATTAAATTTTGTTTTCTATCAACCGAATAATTTTTGACAATCGCTATAAAACGAACTCATTCAAATCCCTCAAGTCTCTCATTCAACGACACCATCACGCCTCTTTCTTCATTTGGAACCAGTCGAAGCCGAAAAGGTCGTCGATTTGTTGAATGAGGTTGCGGATGGAGTAGACGAACATGATCGCCCCGGCAACCGGCATGGGTGCATACCACCAAGTCATGGGCCATGCCAGGATCTGTGAATGACGGCCGACCGACATGGTCAAATTGAAGGAATAATATGCAAAAGCGGCAATAAACGCGGCGGCGAAGATCTCAATGATGAAGATGAAGATCTTGCCGAACATCGTGCCCGCCAACATATCGGCGGCGGCCTCGATCCGAAAGTGATCGCGTTGGCGCCACAGGTCCGCGGCGGCGATAAATATGAGCGATGCCATCAGCCATTCGATAATCTCGTCGGACCAACTCAGCTTGAACCACTCGATAACGGCGGTCGATGACGTGAACCAGTCGATGCGGACAAAACGGACAAATACGAGCAGGGCCAGCATCACCATCAGGGTCAGAAAATTGGCGATACAGAACCAACGCATAACCTTGCCGAGTGCACCATCGATGGATTTTAGAAGTGTCATGCTCAATCCTCCGATCACCCAGGCATCAAGATATCGGGAAGCCACAAGGACACCATGGGAATGTAGGTGATCATCAACGTGACGATGAAAATGCCCAGCAGGTAAGGGAACAGCTCGCGGGTGAGGCGTCCGATCGAAACATCGGAGATCGTCGCGACGGCATAGAGGCTCATTCCCACCGGCGGCGTCAGCAGGCCAATCATTGAGCACAGCACCATGATCACTCCGAACTGGACGGGATCGATCTGGAACTGGTCGATGATCTTCATGAAGATCGGGATGGTAATGACCATCACCGCAATGCCTTCCAGAAAGCAACCGAGAACGATCAGCACAAAGACAACGATGATTAACAACACGTACTTGTTTTCCGTAATCGTGGTCAGGCCTGAAATCACCTGTTCCGGAATGCTTTGGTGGATCATCAGCCAGCCGAAGAAACCGGCGGTGGCGATGATGAACAGAACGCGTACGCTTTGTTTGATGGATTCCCAAATGATTTCGGGAATGTCCTTAAGTTTAATCTCCTTATAGACGAAGCAGCCGATAATGAAGGCATAGACCGACGCAACAACGGCCGCCTCGGTCGGTGTGAAAATACCGCCCAAAATGCCGCCGATGATGATGATCGGCATGAGCAGCGCAAGGAACGATTCAGTGAACGTTTTCCAGATAAGGCCGAACAACGGTGTCGGGTCCTGGGGATAACTGCGCTTCTTGGCGACGAAATAAACGGCGATCATGAGCGCCAGGCCCATGAGCAATCCCGGGACAAATCCGGCCATGAACAATTTGACGATGGAAACGCCGGTGATGGAACCGTAAATGACAAAAGCAATAGAAGGGGGCACAACAGGTCCGATGGTTGAGGAGGCAGCCGTAATTGCGGCTGAAAATTCCTTGTCGTAACCGTTTTCGGTCATCGCCTTCATTTCGACGACACCGAGACCTGCGGCATCGGCGACAGCCGCGCCCGACATGCCGGAGAAAATCATACTGGCGACCACGTTGACGTGGCCGAGGCCACCACGAATATGACCGACCAGCGCACGGGCGAAATCAAAGACCCGCTGCGTAATACCGCCGTAATTCATCAAATTACCGGCCAGGATAAAGAAGGGGATAGCCAGGAGGGTGAATCCTGTAGTGGCCACGTACATGCGCTGCGCCATCATCGGCAACACGAACCCCTCACCCAAAAGGATGAAGGTTCCCGCCGCAGTCAAGCCCATGGCAGCGAAAATCGGCACACCCAGCATCACCATGCCCACAAGTACAACGAAAATAACTAAAGTTAACATGTTCCAATTCCCATCCCGAGCCGGTTAGTGAACTGGAGCCAATGCCGTCTTAGATGACATCGGCCCCAAATCAGTTTTAACGTGCATGATCCTTATTGGGTTTCTTCAACCATCTTCAGGAACCTCGAGACGTTTTCTTTACCGGCATATTCGCCTATGGCGTCATAAGCATATTGCATCTGAGCTTTGAACGCGGCGCGGTCGGGTGAGGTCACTTTCATGCCTTTGCCTTTGAGCAATTGGATGAGATTGTCATTTTCGGCAAGCTGTTTGTCACGGAACCATTGACCGGCTTTTTGGGCTTCTTCCTTAAGGATGGCCTGCTGGCTGGCGGAAAGCTTGGACCAGGTTTTCTTGGAAGCAACAGCCATCATGGAGTTGTAGACGTGGTAGGTCAGCGCGAGGTGTGGCTGAACCTCATAAAGTTTGTAGTGGTAGATGACGGCAAGCGGATTTTCCTGGCCGTCGACGACGCCTTGTTTCAGAGCCATCGGAAGTTCTTTAAAGTTAATGGCTTGAACCTGGGCTCCGGCCGATTCCATCGTCTTTTGAAGTTGGATTTCGCCGGGGGTGCGGATTTTCAAGCCCTTGACGTCGGCGGGAGTAAACACCGGACGCTTGTTGTTGGTCAGGTTGCGGAAACCCCATTCCCAATTGGCGAGGTGCACGAGGCCCAGCGTGTCAAACTTCGGTGCAATCCATTCGGCGAACGGTCCGTCGAGAACGCGCCAGGCGTGTTTGGTGTCTTTGTAAACGAACGGAAGCATGACGACGGCGAAGGGCTTGTTGCCTTTTTTGCCGTACTTGTCGAGCATCGGTTGGGTCGGCAGGCTGAGGTCGACCACACCTTGCATTTGCTGTTCGAGAACTTCATTGCCATCGCCGAGTTGGTTGGCGGGATAGATTTTGATTTTGACTTCGCCCTTGGTGCGTGCTTCAATGCCTTTGGCCATCATCAAAGCGGCTTGATGCGCTGGATGGGTTTCCGGGGCATAGTGGCCAAGTTTGAGTTCAAGCGCCATGGCCGACCCGGCCAGCAAAAAAACCAGGGTCAACACCAGTGTCCCGACTGTAAACTTTTTAAATTTCATACCTCTGACCTCCTTGTTTATGATACGGTTAATGTATTGGGCCGAAGCCATTGGAGTCTTCACGTGCCCGGCGCTGTTCATTTCCGGCTAATCCGCAAATTGCATGCGGCTGACAGCACCCGCTGCAAACCCTCCGGGATCCGGCCGATTTACGGATAGGCTTTCACATGCTTAACCATCCACCATCAACAAACACCGTTTGACCGGTGACATAATCGGAAGCATCCGATGCCAGATATACGGCAGCACCGGCCAGGTCCTCTGGGTCCGCCCATCGGCCCAGGGCGATACGGCTTGAAATTTCCTTGTACCGCTCGGCGTCATCTCGCAGCGGCTGGGTGAGTTCGGTTTTTACCCAGCCAGGTCCGATGGCATTTACCATGATGTTGTATTGGGCCCAATCGTTGGCCATGGTCTTTGTCACCTGAGCCAGTCCCCCCTTGCTGGCCGAATAGGCCGGTACGCGTTTGCCGCCCTGCTCGGCAATCAGGGAGGTGACGTTGACGATCTTGCCTTTGCGCTTCTGGCTGATCATCACCCGGGCCACTGCCTGGGCCAGGAAAAAAGGGCCTTTGAGATTGATATTAAGCATCTCGTCCCAATCTTCTTCCAGAAAATCTTCACAAGGATTGCGACGAATAATCCCGGCATTGTTGATCAGAAAATCAACCTTGCCGAATTCGCTTACGGCCCGTTCGACGAGAGTTTTGATCTCTTCCATTCGGGCCATGTCGGCCTGGACCGGAACGACCGGACCGCCGTACTGCCGCATTTCTTCAGCTGTTCTTTTCAATTTCTCCAGATTGCGGCCTGTAATGATGACTTCGGCACCGGCCTGCACCAGACCGGTCGCCATTCCGCAACCGATCCCGGATCCGGCACCGGTTACGATACCGCTTTTGCCTTTGAGATTGAATTTCTCCAGAATCATGGCCTTGCTCCCTTTTCAAAGCTTGAGTTATCCCTAATGTTGCAAAAACAACATTAGGGTTATTTGAGTTCCGCCATGGCGACGGCGTCCATATCGGTAAACACCTGGTTTTCACCGATCATGCCCCAGATAAAAGTGTAATTCGACGTTGCAGCACCGGCGTGAATCGACCAGTTCGGCGATATCACCGCCTCTTCATTGCGCACGACTATGTGCCGGGTTTCATCCGGCTGTCCCATCAGGTGAAACAGGACTGCATCTTCCGGCAGGTTAAAGTAGAAGTAAACTTCCATCCGCCGTGGATGAGTATGACAGGGCATGCTGTTCCAGACACTGTTCTCCTCGAGTTTGGTCATTCCCATACAAAGCTGGCAGCTCTTGACCCCATCCGGGTGAATATACTTATGAAGGGTGCGCACGTTGGATTCGGCCGGCGTTCCCAGATCCACTCTTTCGGTCTGCCCGATTTGGATGGTTCGCGTGGGATAACTCCGGTGGGCGGGGGCGCTGAGAACGTAAAAGTGGGCCGGATTGCCGCTGTCGGCACTGGAAAACACCACTTCCTTTGCGCCCATGCCGATATAGAGGCCGTCTGTTGTGTCCAGAGCGAATTGCTGCCCGTCGACAGCAACGTCCCCCGCCAGCCCGACGTTGATAATCCCCATCTCTCTTCTTTCGAGGAAAAACTCCGATCCCAGAGCTTTGTGTGGCGCCAGTGCCAGGGGTTGGTCCGGGCAAACACCGCCGGCGATCATACGGTCATAAAAGCTGTAAGTTAGCTGAATGGCACCCGGTACAAACATGTTTTGTATCAGAAACTCCTGTCTGATTCTCTCCGTGGTATAGGTCTTGAACTCGTTGGGGTGACTCGCCTCGCGTGTATCCATGGCCTTGTCTCCTTGATTTCTTGTCAATTGGTTTAGCGGCTATTCTCCCGAGTAGCCTAGTTTCCTGGAAATATTCAAAGCTGTTTGCATAACCTGCACCTTGAGCGAGGATTCCAGCACCTGTTTGGGAACACGCAGGACCGGCACGGAAATACTGATGGCGGCTATCACTTCACCCCGCTGGTCACGAATGGCAGCCCCGACACATCGGATGCCTCTTTCATGTTCTTCGTTGTCCAGGGCGTAGCCACGTTTACGAATCAGGTTCAGGTGTTCTTTTAATTTCTCGACATCGGTAATTGTATTCTGGGTTTTCCGGGGCAAGCCTTTGATACGGATCAGTTCCTGTAATTTTGCTTCCGGCAGAGCGGAAAGCAATACCTTTCCGACCGCACTGCAGTGAGCCGGTACGCGCGATCCCAGCTTGGATACCATCCGCAAACCGGCGGGATTATCACTCGCCTCCACTTTGTCAATATACAGCACCTCACTCTGATCGAGGATCACCATGTGAACCGTTTCTTTGGTATGTTCAGCCAGCTCCACCAAAAAAGGTCGAGCCTCGGTCCGAAAGTCGATTTGATCAAGCAGCCGGTTACCCAGCTCCACCAGTTTAAATCCCAGAGAGTAATTTTTAGTACCCGAATCCTGGCGGACATAATCGAAATAGGCCAGGGATGAAAGCAGACGATGGGTGGTGCCTTTGGGCAAATTCACTTTTTCAGACAATTCTCCAACACTGATTCCCTGGGGGCTTTTGCCGAGGATATCTAAAATAAAAGATACGCGTTCAATCGTCTGGACGAGGTTTCCGGGCTTTGATTGGTTTTGGGAGAGGATTTCATTCATTTTTTAACCCCAGTTATTTCGTAATACGAAATGGTATTTCTTAATACGAATCGACAAAACCGTTGTCAAGGATTTTTTTTATCTATCCGGATAGGCAAAAATGGTGGCTTTTAAATTAAAATATTTCTTGACATTCAGTTTCTATTTGTTTTATAGACGTTTCATAATGCGAAACGATATTTCTTAATACGAACTATGAGATGAATTAACCTACGTATAATCCGCTTCTCACATTCATGCTAAACGCGCTTTGATAAGGTGTTTCGCTCATATTAAATGAAGCAAATTGGTTCTTGAATATAGCCCTAAGTTTTGGAGGAAGGCGCTATGAAACCGGGCAATTTTGAGGTGGATGCCAGGCTGCGTCTGGGGGCTTTTGAAGAAGAGCGTGCGATCGATATGAAAGGACCTTGTCTGAGAAAGGAGGTGAATCAAAACGGACGGATAGCTCCATTGCTTTTGACCGTTAACCACTATTAAAGGGGGAGGTAAGCGTATGTACATCAAAAGATTCGGTTTAATCGTTGCCGTTGCAGCGCTGTGTGTCTTGGTTGCCGCCAGCAACGGTATGGCTGCCGGTAGTTTTCCCGCCAAAGACATTACACTGATCTGTCCATGGTCCGCCGGAGGCGGCACCGATACGATTTCGCGGGCCCTGGTCAAAAATGCGAAAAAATACTTTGGCGTTAACGTCAATGTCGTCAACAAGACCGGTGGTATGGGGGCTATCGGAATGGGAGCAGCCTCCACAGCCAGACCCGACGGCTATACGGTCGGTATGATCACATTTCAGCTGAGTACCTATCAATCAATGGGTCTGGCCAAACTTTCTTACCGGGACTACAATTTGATCCAGCTCGTCAACCAGAGTCCGGCCTCGATCTCCGTTGCAGCCGACTCAAAATTCAAAACCCTGAAACAGTTGATGGATTACGCTAAAGAGAATCCCGGCATCATCACGGTGGGACACAGCGGCGCCGGTGGCGGCTGGCATCTGGCGATCGCCTCGATTGCGGTAAAAAATGACATCAAATTCAATTACGTTCCTTTTGACGGTGCGGCACCCACCCGCACGGCGCTCATCGGCGGTCACATTGCCTGTGCCACCACGGGCATCGATGAAGTGTTGCAACTGCATCAGGCTGGAAAAGTGCGGATTCTGGCAGTCAACAATCTAACACGGCATGCCCTGTTTCCAGACGTTCCCACCATAGCGGAAGCCGGTTTCCCGAACCCGAGTCCTATCCTCGACTGGCGCGGCCTGGCGGCTCCCAAAGGTGTCCCCCAGGACGTCATGCAAGTCCTGGTCAAGGGTTTCAAAGGGTGCTTCGACGATCCCGAATTCAGGGCGCTGGCCGATAAGCTGGGACTGCCCCTGGTATACGAAGATCCCCAGGGATTCGGAAAATTCCTGCAGGGAATGGAGGAAACCCTCGTGCCGGCTTTAAAATCCGTCAATCTTTACAAACCCATGTAAAGCAATTCGATTCGCCGGAAGCGGGCGGCCGCTTCCGGCGAGCATTCCCGGAGCCTAACATCGTGAAAAAAATCGACATCGGCACAGGCGTCGGCCTGATTATTTTCAGTGCCTGGATATTCTGGTATGCCAGCGCCTACCGCAAGGCGACGATCTACTACTATGGACCGAACTTCTTTCCCCAGTTTCTTGCCATTGCCATGTGCATCTGCGCGATTATCCTGATCTTGAATGCCATAAAGGGCAAAAGCATGGAAAAAGATGACCGTATTCATCTCAAGGGATTCATCCGCATGGTGATCTCCATCGGCATCTGCATCGGTTATCTGCTGTTGATGCAGGTGATCGGTTTTGCCATGGGCACCAGTGTGTTTTTATTCGTTCTGATGATGTTTATCGGCCAGAAGGGACTCGTGCAACGGATCACCAGTTCGGTGGTTGTCTCGCTGATTGTCTGGGCGATTTTCCGCTATTTTCTGATCATCCCGCTGCCGACCGGTATGTTTGCGTTTACGTTTTGAATAAAAGTTCTGCCACTAAGACACGCAGGCACAAAGAATGAATATGGATTTAAAGCATTCGTCAAAAAAAGAGATCTATTGTTGAGAAATTTGTTGCAATAGAATCATATTTTAACCTTTGTGGCTTAGTGCCTTAGTGGCTGATCCAATACCAATTTGAAATTGCACGAACATTTTATCGAAGGAACATTCGATGGATTTTAATCTGCTGTACCAGGCCTTTGCCACGGTTATGCTGACACCGATAAATTTTTTCTTCGTGTTCATCGGCATCACGGCCGGAATTATTGTCGGCGCCCTGCCGGGGTTAACCGCTACGATGGGCTGCGCCCTGCTCATTCCGTTTACTTTCGGCCTGCCGCCGATCCAGGGTCTGCTGATGCTCATCGGGATATTCTGCGGCGGGATCTATGGCGGGTCCATTTCCGGGATTCTGATCCGGACCCCCGGAACACCGGCGGCGGCGGCAACGCTGCTGGACGGCTATCCCCTATCCCAGAGAGGAATGGCCGGCAAGGCGATCGGCATCGGGACGATTGCTTCTTTTGTGGGGGGCACCACCGGGGCCATCGTCATGACTTTCCTCTCGCCCCAGATCGCCAAAATCGGATTGAAATTCGGCCCGCCCGAGTTTTGCGCCCTAGCGGTATTTGGTCTCGGCATGATTATCACGATATCCGGGCGCTCCCTGCTCAAAGGCATCATTGCCGCACTGTTCGGTTTGATGATCACCGTTATCGGGTTTGACCCCCTCTCGGGCGTGCCCCGTTTTACCTTCGGTTCGCAGAATCTTCTGGGTGGCGTTACCTTTATTCCGGCTTTGATCGGCCTGTTTGGCTATGCCCAGGTATTTCGAAATATCGAGAAAATCACCATTTTGCCCAGCATAGAATCCAAGGTCGAAAAAATCCTGCCCAAGGTCAGCGAAGTCCTTTCGACCCTAAAGACGATGTTCAAGTCGGCGGTCATGGGAACCTTCATCGGCAGTATCCCCGGGACCGGCTGCGACGTGGCGGCTTTTATCACCTATGGTGAAGCCAAGCGGTCGTCCAAACATCCGGAAAAATTCGGAACCGGTATCCTGGAAGGTGTCGCGGCCCCGGAAGCCGGCAACAACGGCGCCACCGGCGGGGCCATGATTCCTATGCTGACCCTGGGGGTGCCCGGAGATGCGGTTACCGCGGTCCTGCTCGGTGCCCTGACGATTCATGGCATGCAGCCCGGACCGATGCTGTTCCGAGACCACCTGGACATCATATACCCGATTTTTGCCGGTATGATCATGGCCCAGTTCATCCTGCTGATCGTGGGCCTTTCCGGTGCCAGGGTGTTCGCAAAGCTGATCACGGTTGACCGTAAAGTCCTCACGCCGATTATTTTCTTTCTGTGCGTCGTCGGCTCTTACGCCATGCGTTTCAGTTTCTTCGATGTGGGCCTGTCCCTGATCATCGGCGTCGTCGCCTATTTCATGGAGTATTATGACTATCCGGTTTCACCGATTCTGCTGGCCCTGATTCTGGGGCCTATGGCGGAACAGAACCTGCGGCGCTCTTTGATCATCTCCCACGGCGATCCGACCATATTCTTCACACGGCCTATCAGTGCTGCTTTCATTATCCTGGCCATGGTTGTCATTGTAACATCATACTACAGGATAAAAAAATCGAGGGAACGCGAACAGCAGAACGTCATACCAGACGCGGAACAGGATTAATTTGGTGTGGCAATACTAATATGTCCTTATTCGTAATTACTGTAACGTGCTATAGCGTTTGTCATAATAACGTTCCGATACCGATGGTTTTACGACATTTTCCGGACCATCACGACGTTGATGGCTTGACGCAAACGCTATATATTTTTTAATTTGAAATTTCCGTTGCACCGGGCCGCATGGTGACACTATGGCTATTGACGCCGCACTGATTGAAATGGATAAGGACCTATCTTTATAATATAGCGGTTGTCACAAACTACTTTTACTTGGAAACGTTATAAGAACCTCCTTATTTTGTAATGGCTCAAACGGAACGTATGTGGGGGGGCAGGTGATCTCAGATATTTGCAACACTGGGTTTAGCGAGACGGATGTGGCACGAATGTGAGTTGTATTAGGGACTTAGTCCGATCATCCACCCTATTTTCGCGCCGATTTTG
>Ga0126331_1000016_pt1 | contig 70795 bp, 48 predicted proteins | sample InaspJWI98metaG_FD_96379 | JGI IMG/M metagenome (GOLD analysis project Ga0126331, IMG submission 96379) | Marine gutless worms symbiont microbial communities from Oahu, Hawaii - Inanidrilus sp. 2 OAHU.JWI-98 metaG | ecosystem: Host-associated > Annelida > Digestive system > Unclassified | place... | reverse complement strand
CTGTGATCGTAAATGTTGTCATAGCGGCCTCCTTTTTAAGGTTATGAGGCCATTATAACCGCCGTCTGTGACAGATACGGTCACAGATCGGCACTACTGGAGTTTTTTAGAGAACCGCAATTAATTATTTTAGACTGCCTTCGGGGATAGAAGCAATTTCATTACCCTGGTAAAGACAATTTAAGCCCTTAAACATGTGCAAACTGGTAAGCTTTGTTCGAACAAGCAGGCAAATCGATTTAGCGGTAGGCTGTGGCTCGCTTGACAGCTTTGGGGTGTTATGCTTATCTGATTCGCGTTGTTGAAAACTCTTGTAGTTCCCATAGCCTGAGAAATTGAAAGAAATGGTGGCATTATGAGCATTCAGCAATTTCGTTACTCGTCTGACAATCTTGGGTACGTCGTATATAGCAAAAAAGCCGCGTTGGCCATCGACGGCGGAGCCGTGCGAGCCATAATTGATTTTGTGGAAAAGCATGCCCTGGAATTGAAATACGTTACCAATACCCACCGACACCCTGACCACACCGCCGGTACCGGCGATCTGGTGAAATTATCGGGGGCCGAATACCTTTCCCGGGAGATGTTGCTTGCGGCCGGTCAAATTGTTCTGGATGACCTGAAGGTTGATGTAATCGACACCCCGGGGCACACGGACGATTCGATTTCCTTTAGGGTGGCAGATAGTCTGATTACCGGCGATACGCTCTTTAACGGCACGGTGGGCAACTGCTTCAGCGACGACCTCAAATCCTTCTATGAGTCTATCAAAAAGCTCCTGGCCTTTCCCCCCACTACCAAGGTCTACGCCGGGCATGACTATGTAAAGTATTCGATGGCGTTCGCCAAAATCGTGGAGCCGGAGAATGCCCGGATCGATGCCTTCCTTAAAACGTATGATCACGCCCTCATTGTTTCCACCCTGGCGGACGAGCTGGAAGTGAATCCCTATGTGCGCTTCAATGCGGAGCCCATCATCGCCCTGCTTAAAAAGCGCGGTTTCCCCGTGCAGACGGAGTATGAGCGGTGGTTGGGGGTCATGTCCCTGGAATGAATGGAGTGCTCTGTGTGCCCTGCGACCCATCAGTAACAGTATCGACCAATTCGAGCGCTACCCAAGTAGCCGTGGTTATTTAAGTCCTTTTTAGGCGCGTTAAAAATAGAATGCGCACTGAGCCTGATGGGGCAACCCTCCGGTGAATGAATTGACAACCCGCCAAGGCTCTTGTATCATTTTCCAAATTTTTTCAATGAGGTGTTTGATGCGCAGAAAAGACAAGGAAATCAATGATAAAGCCCGGATCGAACAAATCATTCAGGATGCACAGATTTGCCGTCTCGCCCTGGCAGAGAGCGGCCAGCCTTACGTTGTCCCCCTCAATTTTGGCTACCGGGATGATACCGTCTATTTTCATTCCGCGACCCAAGGCCGGAAGATCGATATGCTCAAGGCCAATCCCAAGGTCTGCGTGGAATTTACAACTGATCTGGAGCTGGTTCGGGCTGAAAAAAGCTGTGACTGGGGCCAGCGTTTCAATTGCGTCATCGCTTTCGGTGAGGCCCGCTTGATTGAAGACAATGAGGCGAAAAGAGAGGCCCTCGATATCATCATGGCCCACTATGGTGGCGAGGGGGGCGACTATTCGGACGGCAAGCTTAAAATCACGGCTGTGATTGCGGTAAAAATCAACCTGATGACCGGCAAGGGTTTGGGATGAGTATGGATGACCTGAATCACACCGGCGACGGGGCTCAGTCTGAAGCTACCGGCAGCCTTGATGGTGAACTGGTAGAATCCATAAGAATCCAGGCCAGACAGCTTTTTCTTGAGGCGGCTGGAAGCCACGACTGGGACCACACGCGGCGGGTGGCCGCTCTATGCGATGGTATCGGTCGGGTTGAAAAAGCCGATTTGACGGTTCTGCGCCTGGCCGCCTATATGCACGACATCGGCCGCTGCCATCAGGATCGCTCCTCAGGAGCCCAGTGCCACGCCAAGGAGGGCGCCCGCATGGCCGCGGCCATCCTGGCGGATGTCCCGCTCCCCGACCCTGCAAAAAGAAACATCATCCACTGCATTCGTTCGCATCGTTTCCGCGAGAACCATGCCCCCGAAACCCTTGAGGCCAAGGTCCTTTTCGATGCCGACAAACTCGATGCCATCGGGGCCGTAGGCGTGGCCCGCGCTTACCTGTTTGCCGGCGAGGTCGGCGCCCGCCTGCACAACCCCGATATTGATGTCACCGCAGCCCCGGCTTACTCGGAAAATGACACGGGCTACCGGGAATACCTGGTGAAACTGCGCCACATCCATGGCCGCATGCTGACCGCGGAAGGCCGGAGGCTGGCCGCTGAGCGCCATGCGTTCATGGTAATGTTCTTTGATCGCTTTCTTGGTGAAATTGAGGGGCAGGTTTAGGTTGGAATATCCTGTCGTTACGCAACTTCCTGTGCCCTGCCGGTTATCCGGTTTTGACAAGTTTTTGCGTATCCAATACAATGAGCACATTTCAAAAACGTGTATAGCGCTTTGGGTAGAATTAATAATCATTAAAACTGAGGAGGTCGCATGAAAGCCACGATTACCAAGCAATGCATGGGCGATCGCAATTGCAACAACCTGTGTCCGGAAGTGTTTGAGTATGACGAAGACCAGCTGCTGTCCATCGTCAAGTTTGATGAAATTCCTGAGCAGTACCAAGATCTGGTGCGCCAGGCCGCGGCCGAATGCGGTGCGGACGCTATCGAAGTCGAAGAGTAGCGGTCAATTTAAATCGGCATTCGGCCCGCACCAGGAGTCAATTCATTAAAGGCAAAGCGGCGTAGTAGACATGCGCCGTTTTGCCGGCCTATGCAAAGGGGATTGGATTATGGGAAAATTCAGCGACAGCCAGACGGCTAAAAATTTAATGTTGTCATTTGCCGGTGAATCCCAGGCCCGCAACCGGTATTCCTATTTCGCCCGGCGGGCCTGGGACGAGGGGTATGTGCAAATCGGCGACATCTTCGAAGAGACCGCCAACCAGGAGTGCGAACACGCCCTGCGGTTTTTCAAGTTTTTCAACGGTGGGGAGCTGGAGATCACGGGGAGTTTTCCATCCGGGGTCATCAAAGACACTTACTCAAATTTGATTGCGGCCGCGGATGGAGAACACTTCGAGCATACTGAACTCTACCCGGGGTTTGCTCAGGTGGCTGTTGACGAGGGCTTCGACCGGGCGGCGGAGACCTGGGAAGCCATCATGGTGTCGGAAAAGCAGCATGAAAAACGCTACCGCGAGCTGGCCGGGAATCTGGCCGCGGACCGCGTTTTTGCGCGGGACACGGAGGTGGTCTGGCGCTGCCGCAACTGCGGTTATCTGCACACCGGCACGGAGGCTCCCGAAAAATGTCCGGCCTGCGTGATGGGGCAGGGCTTCTTCGAACTGCTGGGCGAGAACTGGTAGCCATTTTTATTAGAAGCTGTCCTAAGAACGGATTTTGGTTCAAGGTCAAGGCGGACGCGACTTTTTAATTCGAGGAATACAGATAGTATTTCGAGGATTAAAGAATTGCGCCCAACGCAGAGATTGAGCCAAAAGACTTTCTTAGGACAGCTTCTATTCGGATTTGATGTTTTTTAGTCGCCGTATCGCGCCGGCTATGCCGGTGGGTAGTTCGTCGTCGAAGGAGACGTGGATGGAGTAGTCGTTTTTCAGGTGATAGTTTACACAGATCACCGTGCCTTGCTGAAACGTCTTGAGGGGCGCTGCCCGGGTGGGGATGAGAAATTTCATACCCAGGCGCCGGCCCAGCAGCATGCGCGCGGTCTCCCGTTTGGACGTGATGATGAAAAAACTTAATCCGCCTTCCGAAATATCAGAAAAATCGCCCTTGAAGGGTTTGCCCATGGGTTGCCGCTTTTTGTTCAGCAACTGGACCAGGATTTTACCCTTCACGCTGAAGCGTTCCTGCTTACGGCGCTCCATGCCCTTCTTTTTGATAATATCTTTGTCTTTCTCCAGCGTCAGACAATAATCTTCGAGCTTTGATTTAAGGGCCGGAAAATCTTTTTCCCACTCGTCCAGCACATCCCGGGAAAGGACGTTCATTTTGGCCGTGGACAGGGCAATTAAGGAGGTCGAGCACATGCTGATCGTAAAGAAGGTGGCGTGTCCGGCCAGGTCGCCTTTTTCCAGGGTCTTCAGCAGGGTTTCCTGTTCTTCGTCCTGGTAGACCAGTTTGAGGCTCCCCTCGGTAATGAAATAGAGAATGCGGTTTTCCCGGCCCTGTGCAAACACGGTCTGGTCGGCTTCATAGGTTACCACTTCCATGGCGTGGTAGAGCGCATTGGCCTCCTCGCTGGAGAGCCGTTCGTACAAATCCGGCCAGACATCCAGGTGGTCCTGGTCGATGGACTCGGCCTTTTCCTGTTCGATGATTTCACCGGCCTTGACGATTTCCGTCAGTGCCATGGCGTCCACGTCGTAGAGCCGGTCGCGCAGGGCTTCGGCCTTCTTGAAGTTTTTCCGTTTGGCGTTGGCCACTATCAATTCAAAGATCAATTTGACGGCCGCTTCGGTCTCGCCGGCGGTAACATGTTTTTCTATCAAAGCCTCGCGTTCGTCCACCCCGGTTTCGGCAGCAGCAGCTTTCGCCGTAGGTTGGGGGGGCTCTGCCGGGGGTGCCGGGGCCGGCTCAGCCGGGGGCGCGGTTTTAGGTCTGGGCGCCGGTGCTGGTTTTCGATCAGCTGCTTTTTCGATGAGGATCAAAGCCTTCTGGGCGGCCTCCTGGACCGTCGGGGTGAATATCTTTTTCAAAGGGCCTTCACCCTGAACGATTTTTTCCAGTTCCGGCTTGGCCCGGGCATCACCAATTCTTCCCAGGGCAATGCATGTTTTTTCAAACAGCTGTGCCCGGGTGCGCGCATCTGCCGATGGCTTGGAGTCCAGTATTTCAACCAGCGGGGCCACGGCATCTTCGAATTTAAGGGCTCCCAGCATGGCCACGAAGCTGACCTTTTCTTTATCGGTTGCGGCCGCTAGTGCGTCGAGCAGGAGCGGACCGCGCCGGTCGCCCCCGATGTTATACACGCTGTTCAGAGCTTCGCGCTGGATCCGCAGATCTTTGTGTCCCAGCAGCGGCTGTAAAACCGCCACTTCTTCCGGGCCGCCTACTTTCCCCAGCAGTGCCGCCAGGTTGCGCAGGTAGTACCAGGGGCCGCCCTGTTCAATATGCGCGCAGATGGTCCCGGCGGCGGGCCGGCCGATCTCGGTAATGACACGTACCAGGCGCACCCGGTCCGACATCTCTTCACTGCTGTGCAGGGCATCGAGCAGACGGTCCAGGGCGGCAATGCCCAAGAGGGCTTGGGTTTGGACGGCCGGTTCCCGCTGGTTTTCTTCCAGCAGGGCAAAATTGTTCAGAAAAAGGTCCCAGGTCTCATCGTTGCCGATGGCTTCCAGGATCTGCAGGGCGTGCTGTTTCACGGATTCATCGTCGGCCTGCTGACCGGCGGCCTTGGCGCAGAAGACCCCCAAAATGACATTGAGCTGATCGAAACGGCGGGTTTTGATCAGGCGCAGGGCCTGCTGGGCAATTTCCTGGCAGGCCTCTTCGTATTCCGGGGTCAGCATTGATTGAACCTTCACCCACTGGAGTTGATTCCCCATGGTTTTGGCACCCAGGGCCGCCTGTTTGTCTTCAGGGAGTTTCTGGCTGATGCTTTTAATGGTCTGGTATATCTGCGACCGGGATTCGGGGGCGGCGTCCGCCAGGCCGGCGGTAAGGCGTACGGCTATGGTTTCGGCGGTTTCCAGCTTACCTTTTTCGATCAGCTGGGTGGCCGTTGAAGGCAGACTGGTCAAAAAATCCGAATCGTCTAGCGGGGCCGCTTTCCCCTGAACCAAATCTTTGAGCCCGGCCTTGAACTGCACCAGCTTCTGTCTTTGATCAGCCGGTTCCGCCGGGGCGCGCGTTTGCAGGTTGGCGCTAAGTTGCTGGCCTTTTTCAGAGATGAGCAGGTTCTGATATGCCAGCGAGGCTGTGCGGTCTCCGGTTGTCGCGAGGTCCTTGAGTTTTAGGACGATCCTTTCAAACTGGTCGTCCGGCATCCGGTCGAGGATCTGTCCGAACAAGGTTTTGCCCAGCTGCCCCGCATAATCTTCGGCCAGGATCGGGATGAGCGTCTCATCGTCCTGGGCTACAACAGTGGCGGCCACCTCCTGGGAAATGGCGGTCCGGCCGGTCTTGTCGGTAAGCGCCTCGAAGGTATCTACCAGGTGCTGCAGGGTGCCGGCCATGGCTACGCCACCGGCCCCTTCGCCCTTACCGTGCAGCTCTTTGATGCCGGTCGAAAAAACATTGGCAACCCAGGCCGGATCCTGGGCCAATTCCTTCAACTGCCCCATCTCCGTATCGGAGGCCGCAAGACCGCTCGCAATAAGCTTGCCGATTTCATCACCGGCGGTACCCATTTCGGCCACAAGGGGCTGATCCCCGTCCACGGCCATGTAGACCTTTTCATCCAGGACGATATGCGGCAGGTTACTGTCGGCCAGAGCCGCCTGGAGACCGCCCTCGGCATTTACATCTTCCGCCTTGCGGCTCAAAGTTTGAAAAAGGACCTCGAGTTCCTCGGTTGCGACGCCCTTTTTAATCGCCAGGCTCTTAACACCGAAATCCAGGAGGGTGGCAATAAAGGCGACAACCTGTGGCTTCTGCAGTTCTTTTTCAGTCAGCGGCGTTCCAAAGATGAGCAGGTTTTTTTCGGATTCGGCTACGGAAAGCTCATCCTCGGATTCGAAAATGGCCTCCAGGAACGTCAGCACCCGTTCAATCGATTTCTGGACCATGGCACTGGCCGGCGGATAGAGCCGGATATTCTTGATGGCGGCATTCAGGGCTACCAGGGCTTCCTGAGCTTTTACATGCAGATCTTGACTGGTCATAGCATTCGCTCGACAGCTTGGGGTTGGCGGTTGCGGTCCCGGGTTAAGCGTGGCCGGGGAGGTCGATAGGCGCCAGTAAAACTATCAGAAGATAGTAAATTTTCAAAATGATGTCAAATAAATATGGGTTTCTGGCAACCATAAGGAATTCTTCAAGGGCAGCTCAGAACGCTGCCATTTTTTTAGCGAAGCCACCTCAAAAATGGATTTCGATCCAAGGTGCAGCGGGCGGGAATATTAACGCGTAGGAATACAGCGCGTATTTCGTGAAGTTCATCTGAGCGCCCAACGCAGAGATTGGACCAATGGTGTTTTGAGGTGGCTTCTACCATCTTGACGGAAGGGCTGTGTCTGGTTTAAGAAGAGAACGAGCAAGCGGTGCCCGTCCAATCTGCACCCGATCCTGAGATAAAAGCCCGTAACCAAAAATCGCGCAACCGAAAGGAGGAAGTTTACCGGGATTCCCTACCGGTAAATACTACATTATGAGCATAAACGTTGTGAATCGAACCGACGATCTGGTTAAGCTGCAGCATGTGCTGGTAAGTGTTTCCGACAAGAGTGGCCTGGAGGCGTTCATCCCCGGCCTGCTCGAGATAAGTCCACAGGTTCGCTTTTTTTCCACGGGCGGTACTTACGGGCGGATCAAGGAAATCCTGGGCGGGGAGGCGGATAAGCATTTGACCCAGGTTTCGGAGTACACCGGTCAACCGGAAACCCAGGGAGGACTGGTCAAAACCCTCGATTTCAAAATTTACCTGGGACTGCTGACGGAAACCTACAACGATTCCCACCAGGCCGACCTGCAGAGAACGGCTGCGGTTCCCATCGACATGGTGGTGGTGAACCTGTACCCTTTCAAAGAAACCATTGCTCAGGCTGGGGTCACCCCGGAGCAGGCCCGCGGCAACATTGATATCGGCGGACCCTGCATGATCCGGGCCGCGGCCAAGAACCTGCTCAGAGTCGCCTCGGTCACCAACCCGGCCGATTACGACACTATTCTGGCCCAGCTTCGCGAAAACGAAGGCTGCACTTCCCTGGCCCTACGTTATCGTCTGGCCCGGCAGGCTTTCGATCATACGGCCTCCTATGACCGCGCGATCGCAGACTATCTGGCGAAGACCGCCTTCGAAGATGTAAAACCCTGTTACCAGATATAATCCTAAAGGAGAACACCATGGCCGAAGATCTGAAAAAAATGTACCGCACCATCATGGATGATCATTTCCCGCCGCAAATGGAGGTCAGCTTTGTGGAAAACGGCAAGCGCCAGACATTGTTCTATGAAAAGGTCACCTGGACGATTGACGGTGTTGAGAAGGGACTGCGCTACGGCGAGAATCCGGGGCAGGAAGCCGCCCTGTACAAGATGGTGAACGGCAATCTGGTATTAGGCGAGGTGGAAACCATTCAGCCAGGGCAGTTCCTGGCCTCGGATATCGAGTTGCTGCAATCCGGCAAGCACCCCGGTAAAACCAACCTGACCGACGCGGACAATTCCTTGAACATTCTGCGCTATCTCACCGACCGGCCGGCGGTGGTCATCGTCAAACACAACAACCCCTGCGGGGTGGCCCGCAGCGATTCGCTGGAAGACGCATACCTCAAGGCCAACATGGCCGATCGGGTTGCGGCCTTCGGCGGTTGCATCGCAATGAACCGCGCCTGTGATAAAGCGACGGCCGAAGCGGTCAGCAACCAGTATTCGGAAGTGGTGGTGGCCCCGGATTTTGAAGAAGGGGTAATGGATATTCTCGGCCGCAAGAAAAATCTACGCGTCGTCAAGATCGGCAATATCAACCGACTGGAATCCTTTGCGGGGCAGCGCTGCGTCGAGTTCAAAAGCCTGATCGACGGCGGGGTTGTTACCCAGTGGTCATTTGTCCCGCAGGCCCGCTCCAAAGATGACCTGAAACTGGCTGAATGCGAATACCAGGGTACGACCTACCGCATAACCAACGAACCCACCGCAGAGCAGTATGACGACATGCTCTTCGGTTGGTATGTGGAAGCCGGCGTTACATCCAACTCAGTGATTTATGTCAAGAACCAGGTGACCGTCGGCATCGGTACCGGTGAACAGGACCGGGTCGGTGTGGCCGAGATTGCCCGCGACAAGGCCTATCGCAAACTGGCGGATCGCTATTGCTTCGAGGCCTACCAGACGCCCTACAATGACCTCAAGGATGCGGATAAAAAAGCGGAGATCGATACGCGGGTGGCTGCGGAAAAAGGCGGCCTGATCGGCGCCGCGATGGTCAGCGATGCGTTTTTCCCGTTCCGCGACGGCGTGGATGTCGGCCTCAATGAAGGCATCGGCGCGGTCATCCAACCCGGCGGCAGTGCCAACGACTACCAGTCCATCGAAGCCTGCAACGATGCCGGCGTAACCATGGTGTATACGGGCCAGCGGAGTTTTAAGCATTGATCAATTCGATAAATCGAATTTATCTGTGTTATGTTTTACGTGTTAAGTTTCATGTGAAACCAGGATGGTCATAAATGCATTAACCCTGTAACGGCAGTTTAGGTGCTGTTACAGGGTTTTTGATTCTACAATAATAAATCTGGTTCTCAGATCAAACATGCCCCCCCTTGCAGGCGTCGGCGATTGTCGAGTATTTTAGAGGCTTAAGTTTAGCACGGAGGCGTAAAGGCGCAGAGAGAACTAGGACTCTTTCCGGTTTTGCCGGATAAAACCACAAGATCTTTTTGTGACCTTAGGCTTGAACCGGTTTTTCGCACGCTAGTGCGCTGAACTCTGATCTTGTTTTCCCGACTGCGCTGGACTGTGCATTGATTCTCAGGATAAGGAGGACGTCTTTGCGGCTCTGCGTTTTTGCGCGATGCAAGGTTTTGCGCTTACTTCTGCTACCCCGATAAACCTAAAGAATCCTCCAGTTTGATTTCCAGCATGGCCAAGGGGACTTCGGCTATGCCCAGTTGATCGGCTTCCGGGGTGGCTGCCAGGACAATATCCGGATCTTCAATAAGGCCGATACCCAGTTTGTGGCAGGCCAGGTTGACCAGCCGGACGATCATCAACAGGTAGTTATTGTGATCAAATTCCGGCAGGTGGTGGTCCCGGGCGATGGTGCAGTATATATTCGGTAGGTTCCAATTCTTCAGCAGGATATGGCCGTGCTGGGTGTGAAAATTCAACATGATCTCCGCCAGCAGCGATTCGTCGGAGTGAATGGCCACCTTCTCTTCCTGCTGGATGGTGTCAATGACGGAAAACAGCAGGAGTTTGCCGACATCGTGGAGCAGCCCGGCCGTGAAAGCTTCGCGCGCCAGGTGCTTGAACCCGAATTCACGGGCGGCCCACTGGGCTCCGATGGCACAGCCAACCGCATGGCGCCACAGTTTTTGCATCATGGCTTTTATGCGCGGATCCTTGGCGGTATAGTGGCGTTGCTGGGTTGCCAGCAGAACGATATTTGAGATTTCAGCAGTACCCAGCCGCACAATGGCGGCCTTGACCGTGGGCACTTTGGTCAGCCCTTTATAGAAGGCTGAATTTGCCGTTTTCAGTACCTGGCTGGTAAGCGCCTGGTCGCCGGCGATGAGTCTTTCGATCCGGTTGACGTCCGGCTCCGGTTTGGCCACCTCCTGTTGGATTTGAAATCCGGTCTTATCGAATACCGGCAAAACGGTCCGGTCATCGTTCAACTTCTCTTCAATCAATTCAATGAGCGAGCGGTTCTGGTTCATATTCTATTTTCCCAGCAGATGGTTTATTTCAGCCAGCGGACGTGGTTTCTGCAGACGGGGCAGGCAGCGGATCGATTCCTCGATCGTGGTAATCCCCTCCGCCGCTTTGGAGATACCGTCTTCAAAAAGTGTCACCAATCCGGTCGATTCGATACTGACCTGGCGTATCTGATGGCTGGTTTTTCTTTCCAAGATGGCATCGCGAACCGGTTCATTGAGCACGAGCATTTCAAAAACGGCGATACGACCCCGATACCCGGTGTTGTCGCATTGCGGACAGCCGCGGCCGACTTTAAACGCAGCCCCCTCGAGATCCTTGGGCGTGTAGCCCATCACCAGATACTCCTTGGGGGTCGGCTGGTAGATCGAGGCACAGTCCGGACAGACTTTACGCATGAGCCTTTGGGCAACCACGCACACCACCGTAGAAGATATCAAAAAAGCATCGATGTCCATGTTGAGCAGCCGGACCAGGCCGCCGATGCTGTCTTCCGTATGGAAGGTCGTCAGCACTTTATGCCCGGTCAGGGCAGCTTGGACGGCCACGCCGGCGGAGTATTCGTCGCGGATCTCACCGATCACGATAACATCGGGATCCTGGCGTACGATATGCCGGAGGGTTTCATCGAAGGTCATGTTGATTTTGGGATTGATGCTGCACTGCGCAATCCCATCAATGACGTATTCCACCGGCTCTTCGGCCGTAATGATGCTCGTTTCCGGATTGTTCAGATGATTGATGCAGCTGTAGATCGTCGTGGTTTTACCCGAACCGGTCGGCCCAGTCACGATGACAACCCCGCTGGGACAGTCCAGGGCGTCGCTTCGAAACCGGTCGAGCATCCGCGGCGACATGCCCACATCCTCGACCTGAAGTAGTTCGTTCTTGCGATTCAACAACCGCAGAACGATTTTCTCTCCGTGGACCGTAACGAATATGGAGACCCGCAGGTCCATTTCATGACCGTTGTATTCAAAAAAGATACGACCGCCCTGGTGGCGACGCTTTTCGGTGATGTCGGCTTCGCACATCACCTTGATACGGCTGGTCAGGCCCGGAATGATTTCGCGGGTGTAGTCTTTGTGCAAAAGGAGCACGCCATCTCTACGAAACCGGACCCGCAGGCGATCGGCCATGGGTTCTATGTGAATGTCGCTGACGCTCGCCGCATTTATGGCAGCCAGGATTATTTCATTGACCACCTTGACCGCCGACTCACTCTGGTAGCTGTAGACCTTATTGTCCTGTTCGGGCTTTATTTTTTTGATCGCCCGGTGGATGGAGCGCTTAGTTGCAATGGCGGTGTTGATATAGGGCCCGAACAGCCTGCGGGCCTCGTCGATATCGTTGTGGTCCAAGGGATCGGCAAAGGCCACCAGGATTTCATCTTCTTCGACGCGGATAGGAATGAAGTTGTGGTCTTTGTAGGATTGCACCATCCCCTTGGAAAACAGGATGCGGTCGATGTGTATGAACTCGGGCTCAATGTAAAGGTAACCCATTTGAAGTGAAAGAACTTCAATAAGTTTTTGTTCTTCAAGGAAATTGTGTTCAACCAGGACTTCTCCCAGTTTTTTACGGGGGGTTTCCTCTTTCTGGATGGAGAGGGCGACTTGCAAATCATCAGCGGTGATCAGGCCCAGCTCGATTAACAGGTCACCTATGCGGATCGTGCGCAGGTTCGAGCGGATAATACTGCGAATCTGGTCATCCGTGACCAGTTTGAGTTCCTTGATGACGTCCAGGATCGGCTTGGGACTGGCCAATTTGGACTGGATCCTGGCGGCATAGACCAGTTGATCTTCTCCCAGCAGGCCTTGTTCCACCAGCAGGGCGGCTATCTCACCGTGCTTGCGACTGGCTGTAGGGGCCGGTGGTGGTGCAGGTTCGGATACGGTCGTTTCTGCTTCGATGTTCGGGGTGGTCATTTTACGGCTGCCTTACGGTTAAGTTCAGATGATCAGAACCCCTCTCAATAAAGTCTTTTGGCCCAAACTCGGCGTTGGGCGCTCGGAATAAATCCTCGAAATACCAGGTGTATTCCTCCGGTTTATTCCTCACGGTCGCCTTGCACCACGTTAGGCATTAGCTTCGCGTCATTTTGAACCAAAATCCCTTATTGAGATAGGTTCTTTTTCCGGCATGTCTCGCCTGAAAACCTTATCGGCATTTTTAACCGAACATTAAGCCTTCTGAAGAATTTTTTTAAAAATTATTAACGCTTGGTCAATATCTTGGGCCGTAATATGGTAATGAGTGACTGCTCTAAGCAGGTCGAACCCTAAGGCGAGGGCCTTTACCCCCTCTTCGCTGAGGGCGACAGATAGGGATTCCGCATTTAATTTCGGGTGGTTAACCTTGAAGAACACGATATTGGTATGCACGCTGGACGGATCCAGCTCGATGCCGGGCAATTCCGCCAGACCGAGCGCCAATTCGTGTGCGTTGGCATGGTCGGTGGGCAGGTTGTGTACATTGTCTTCCAGGGCCACGAGTCCGGCTGCGGCCAGAATGCCGGCCTGGCGCATGCCGCCGCCCACGACCTTGCGGTTGCGCCGGGCCCGATCGATAAATTCACGACGACCACAGACCAGGGAGCCGACCGGAGCCCCCAGGCCTTTGCTCAGGCAGAAGCTTACCGAATCGGCATGGCGCAGCAGAGCGGACGGCTCGACATCCAAGGCTGCTGCGGCATTAAAGATACGGGCGCCGTCCACATGAATCTTCAGGTCGTGTTGGTCGGCGAGCGCTTTAGCCTGATCCATATAGTCCGTGGGCAGCGGGGTCCCCAGGCAACGATTGTGCGTATTTTCCAACGCGATGACCCGGGTGATCGGAAAGTGGACATTGTCGGCCCGAATGGCCGCTTCCACTGCGGCCAAATCCAGGGTACCGTCCGGCAAGTTGGGGACCGTGTGTGGATGGATCCCGCCCAGGGCCGCGCAGCCGCCTTGCTCGTAATAGAAAATATGGGCTTGATCGCCCAGGATGACCTCGTCTCCGCGATTGCAGTGCGTCAACAGGCTGACCAGGTTGGCCATGGTGCCGCTGGATACGAAAAGAGCGGCCTCCTTGCCGGTCGTTTCCGCGGCCATCGCTTCTAGACGATTGACGGTCGGATCTTCGCCGAAGACATCGTCACCCACATCAGCGTTGGCCATGGCCTTGCGCATGGCTTTCGATGGTTGCGTCAGGGTATCGGATCTGAGGTCTATGGTATGCATGGGGACTCCTTGATGTTGAACCACAATACGTTTTTTGAGATGGGTTCTTTTTGATTTGATGGAATCTACGTATCTTATCGTTGCTGCTAAGTAAACAGGGATCTCCGGGTCTTTTGTATGCGGCTGACGAATTTGTTTTTGGTGTATTCAGCCTGTAATCCGAATCGGTATACGGCAGGCAGGCTATTCGACATTGTCCAGGAATTCATGTATGTTGGCCCAACAGAGGACTTCTCCGCAGCCAACACTACAGGAGTCACCATGCTGTCCGCATTTAAGGTTGTCAAAATTGGTTCCATCATCAATCGCGAAAACGAATGCCGCCTTGAAGTAGACCCGCCTTACCAGGATGCCTTTTTGGGATTGGAGCAGTTTTCCCACATCGATGTGTTTTATTGGCTGGATGCCAATGACAATGATGCGGGCCGGGCTGTACTGCGGGTCCATCCCCGGGGCGATCGCGCCAATCCGCTGACCGGTGTTTTTGCTACCCGTTCGCCGCTCAGGCCCAACCCCTTGGCAGTCACCCGCTGCCGTATACTGGCTATCGAGGGCGGCGATATCACCATCGATGCAATTGATGCCCGTGACGGCAGCCCACTCATCGACATCAAAGCCTACATTCCCCATAGCGATCATGACGAAGGCGTCCGTGTTCCGGAGTGGGTGGAGAAAATCCAAAGGGCAGAAAACACAGGGGGCAAGGGTCCCAGGGGCTGAAACCAAAGGGTTAAAGGGGCCAAGTGAAAAGACCCAAATAAAGCAACTAGGTTTTAGCATTTTGCTGCTAGCCCTTTAAAGGCGTGCTATCACCTGGTTACCCATGCGCGCTTGGGTATAGCTGCCATCATTATAAGGCCTCGAACGATCTGCCTTAAGGCCAACAGACAAGTGCTAACAGCATATTTAATATCATGCTCTCCGAACTAAAGGGACAACTGGAACGGATTACCTACACCAACACCGAAAACGGCTATACGGTGGCCCGGATTAAAGTGCTGGAAGGTGGGACGGTGGTGACCGTGGTCGGTAACTTCATTGCGCCCACGCCGGGAGAGATGCTGGCCTTGCGCGGTGAGTGGACCAACCATCCCAAGTACAGGGACCAGTTCCGAGTCGTGGAGAGCCGCACCCTTGTTCCGGCCACAACAGAGGGCATCCGCAAGTATCTCGGGTCAGGGTTGATCAGAGGAATCGGCAAAAGCACGGCGGCCCGGATTGTGGATCGTTTCGGCGAAAAAACCCTCGATATCATCGAGCACGATATCGAGAAACTCACCCGGATAAAGGGTATCGGCCCCCTGACCGTGGCGAAAATCAAAGCCGCCTGGATAGAACAGCGCCAGATCCGGGATGTCATGATTTTCCTGCAGGGACATGGGGTCGGCCCTGGGTTTGCCGCCCGGATATTCGCCTGCTACGGCGCTGATGCCATTGCCGTCGTACAAAACAATCCCTACCGCCTGGCCACGGATATCAAGGGCATTGGATTCAAGATTGCCGACAAGATTGCCGGGCAGACCGGTATTCCCCGGGACGACCCCCGCCGGGCCACCGCCGGGTTGTTATACCTGCTCGACCGCCTGGCCGACGAGGGTCATGTCTGTTACCCCCGGCTTCAATTGATCGAACGGGCCGGTGAGTTGCTCGGCGTTGCGCCGGAAGTGCCGGAGACCGCTCTGCAGACTCATGTAGCCTCGGGACGGCTCGTCCTGGAAGATGTGGACGCGCAGCCTGTTTTCCTGAATCGATTGTACCGCAGTGAAGTCCAGACCACCCAATACCTGGGGGCTCTGCTGGCCACTGCGGCGGTGCACAGGGTGCGGGATCCGGATAGAGCCATTGGGTGGGTGCAGGATCGGTTGGCCTTGCGTTTGGCCCCTCGACAGATAGAAGCGGTCCGCTGCGCTCTGGGCAGCAAAGCCATGATCATTACCGGCGGCCCGGGCACGGGTAAAACAACTATCATCAACGCGGTCCTGCGCATCCATACCCGCCTGAACAGCCGAGCCTTGCTGGCCGCGCCTACCGGGCGGGCTGCCAAGCGTATGCAAGAAGCCACCGGGTTCCCGGCCATGACGATTCACCGCCTGCTGGAGTTCAGCTTCAAGGCCGGCGGCTTTCAGAAAAACCAAGACAATCCGCTCGATTGTGATCTGCTGGTCATTGATGAAGCCTCCATGCTGGATACGGTATTGATCCGGTATCTGCTCGCGGCCGTCCCGGCCCAGGCCGCCATCATTCTGGTAGGTGATATCAATCAGTTGCCATCGGTAGGGCCGGGCAATGTGCTCACCGATTTGATAGACTCCGGCGCTTTGCCGGTCGTTGTTCTTGACGAGATCTTCCGGCAAGCCCGATCGAGTCGGATCGTCGTCAATGCTCACAGAGTCAACCAGGGCCTTTTGCCCGAGGCCAACACTGCCGAGAGCGATTCCGATTTTTACTTCATCGAAAAGGGCGATCCCCAGCAAGCCCTGGAGACCATCATCGAACTGGTCTCCCGGAGAATTCCCGGACATTTCGATGTTGATCCTAACAACGACATCCAGGTCCTAACGCCCATGCACAAAGGTCTTGCCGGGGCCGAAAATCTAAATAGGGAACTCCAGCGGCATCTCAACCCGGGTGCCGAAGGGGTATCCCGGGGAGAACAGCAATACTGCGTCAATGACAAAGTGATGCAGATCCGCAATAATTACGACAAGGACGTTTTCAACGGTGACATCGGTATCATTCGCCGTATCGACCCGGCGGCCGATAGTTTGACCATTGCTTTCGACCAACGCGCAGTCGTTTACGGTTTCAACGAACTGGATGAGATCGTTTTGGCCTATGCGGTATCGGTCCACAAATCCCAGGGCTCCGAGTATCCCGTGGTGGTCATGCCGGTTCTGACGCAGCATTACATTCTGCTGCAGCGCAACTTGATTTATACGGCCATCACCCGCGCCCGGAAACTCGCGGTCCTGGTGGGGACTCGCAAGGCCCTGGCGATCGGCATCCAGAACAACCGGATAGAAAACCGGTACAGCCGGCTGCAGCAACGTCTGGCCGCTTTGAAAAGCGACTGACCATTTAGTGATTTCCGTTCAGTTTATATCCTGTAATTGATTGATTTAATCTGTCTTTTTCCCGTCCGGGATTCTTTACAAACTCCGTGGTATACGTTACCTTACCTTATATTTTTCAATCCAAGTAAAGGAAGGGTCACATGGTAAGCTACTGGGCCGATGGATATTTAGAAAAATTGTGTGAAGGCGAAAAAGCGATCCGGCATATCAGACCCGGACAGCGGGTATTCATAGGCTCGTCATGCGGGGAGCCCCAGCACCTGGTCAGTATCCTGGCCAGCAATGCCCTGAAATTTACAGATATCGAGGTGACTCGCCTGATGAGCCTGGAATCGACCCCCCTTTCCATGATAGCCAACAAAGAGGGGATGCAGAGCTTCGATATCCGCTCCTTCTATCTAGGGTCTGCCAAACCCAGGGATATTGCCGCCAAAATGCGGTTTCTGACCCCGATCAACGTGTCGGCTGTCCCCCGCCTGTTCAAACAGCGGCACCTGCCGATTCACGTGGCCCTTATCCAGGTCAGCCCGCCGGATGATTTCGGCTGGATGAGCCTGGGGGTCTCCGTTGATATCACCCTGGCTGCCGCCCAATCGGCCGACCTGGTGATCGCCCAGGTCAATCCGCAGATGCCGCGGATCATGGGCCGCAGCTTCGTGCACGTCAACGACGTCGACCTGGTCGTCGAGTATGATGAGCCGGTCCTGACCGTGGACGAGCCGCCCTACATTGAATCGGCCAACATGATCGGCAAACTGGTCGCCCGGCTGATTGGCGACGGCTCGACCATCCATATTGACCCGGGTGCCACACCCCACGCCCTCCTTTTGGCCCTTTCCGGAAAACGGGATCTGGGGATCCATACCGAGTACCTGACCGACGGCATTATGCGGCTGGTTTCCGAAGGCGTCATCACCAACCGGGCCAAAGGCCACAAGGAAGGGAAACTGGTGGCCAGCGGTGCCATCGGCACCCAGGGGTTGTATGACTTTCTGCATGACAATCCGGCCATCGATTTTCAGCCGTCGGACTACGTCAACGCACCCTCCATCATCGCCCGGCACCACAACATGACCTCCATCTGCGTGGCGGAAGCCATGGACCTGACCGGCCAGGTGGCGGCGGATGCCCTCCGCTATAACCATTTTTCCGGTGTTACTGGAATGCTGGACTTTATCCGGGGGGCGGCCCAATCCGAAAACGGCAAGTCGATCCTGATGCTGCCAGCCACCGCGAATCAGGGACGGGCCAGCCGCATCGTACCGATGATCGATGACATGGCCGTGGTGGTCCCGCGCGGGGATGTCCACTACGTGGTGACCGAATACGGCATGGTCAGTCTTTTCGGCAAGAGCCTCCAGGAGCGGGCCATGGCCATGATCAGCATCGCCCATCCTGATTTCAGGGACGAGTTGTTCCAGAAAGCCAAGAAGATGGGGCTGTTGAGCCGGTCACGCGAACTGACCGAGGCCATGTACGGGAGTATTTACCCGACCAAACTGGAAAGTACCCTGGAAATCGACGGGGAGACCCTGACTTTCCGGCCGGCCAAACCCGTCGACCAGCGTCGGATCCAGGAACACTTCTACAATCTGGACAAAAGCGATGTGGTGTCGCGTTTTTTCCACGAAAAAACCTGCTTTCTCTCCAAGGAGGTGGCCGAGGTTTCCCAGATCGATTACGTCAAGGACCTCACCGTTGTGGCCCTGGTGGGTGAGATCGGTTTCAGCAGGGTGGTCGCCGTTGGTGAATACCTGCTGGAGGAAACCCAGAATATGGCCGAGGTGGCCTTTTCCGTCAGCAAGCAATGGCAGGGCAAGGGTCTCGGGCGAATCCTGATGGCCAAACTGGCCGAAGCCGCCCACGAGAACGGGATCGCCGGCCTGCTGGCTTACACCTCACCGGGAAACAAGGGCATGATCGCGTTGTTCAAAACCCTGCCTTATAAAACCACGAGCTCATATGACGGCGATATGGTTGAGTTGAGATGCATGTTCAATGAACCATTGGATTGAGCCTGTTCTATGCAGCGCAATCATTCAGCAGCACGGTTACCGGAATTTTGATCCTGATCTTCCAAGGAGACAGCACATGAGCCAGCATGACGTTACCTTCCTGCCCTATAATCGCAAGATCACTGTCAACAACGGCGAGACCTTGATCCGGGCGGCCATGGAAGCCGGGGTGCATGTCAATGCCTCGTGCGGTGGCGAAGGGGTGTGCGGCAAATGCCGGGTCCTGATCGAAAGCGGGACCGTGAACGGGGGTGAATCCGAGCGCTTGAGTGCCGCCGACCTGGAAAACGGCTACCGCCTGGCCTGCCAGGCGGCCGTTACCAGTGATTTGACGGTGCGCATCCCGGTGGAATCCGCGGTGGATACATCTGCGTTGGGTACCCAGGTGACCCCCCGCCAGACGGCCCGTATCCAGCAGATGGATTTTGAGGAACTCAAGGAAGAAGGCCTCTTCGTGCCCCCGGTGGAAAAAATCTACCTGGAACTGCCGCAACCCAATGAGCAGGACCATCTCCCAGACGTAACCCGCCTGGTCAGCTTCCTGGATCTGCAGCACGATGAACACCGTCTGGAGGTGGACCTGCGGGTCATTCGCAGCATGCCGGACATTTTGCGCGAATCCGAATTTAAGGTAACCGCCACCCTGGCCCGTCCGGTGCGTGCAAGCGGCAAAACCCGCATCATCAATGTTCAGGCCGGGGACACCACCGAGCGTAACTATGCCATTGCGGTGGATATCGGCACCACGACCGTATACGGCCAGTTGCTGGACCTGAAAACCGGCGACATCCTGGCTGAGCATGGGGATTTCAACGGGCAGATCAGCTACGGCGAAGATGTCATCACCCGCATTGTGTATGCCGAGAAACCGGGTGGACTGGAGAAACTCAACGCGGTCGTCATCGAGACCATGAACAAGATCATCGGCCGCATCATTAAAAAGGCTAAAATTGATGCGGGCGATATCTCCACCATCACCATTGCCGCCAACACCACGATGACACAGCTGTTTCTGGCCGTGAATCCCCGCTATATCCGGCGGGCGCCCTACGTGCCGGCGGCGACCCTCTACCCGCCCATCCGGGCCAATGACCTTGGCTTGGAACTTGGTGACCAGGTTACCGCCCTGGTGTACCCACAGGTCTCCAGTTACGTGGGCGGGGACATTGTGGCCGGCGTCATGGGGGCCGGTCTCTATCGGGCCGAGGAGCTTACCCTTTATCTTGACATCGGGACCAACGCCGAGATTGTCATCGGCAACCAGGACTGGATGGCCTGTGCGGCCTGCAGCGCCGGCCCGGCGTTTGAGGGCGGGGGCATCGAATTCGGCATGCGGGCCGCCAAGGGGGCTATCGAGGATTTTTCCATTGATCCGGTGACCCTGGAGCCCATGAATATCACTGTGGGCAATGTCCGGCCGCGCGGTATCTGCGGATCGGGCTTGATCATTATTGTGGCCGTCTTGTTTGAAAACGGCGTCATAAACAATCAGGGCAAGTTTACCCGGGATCTCGATACGGATCGGATTCGCGAACGCAACGGGGTCTATGAATATGTCCTCGCCTGGCAAAAGGACGCCCAGATCGATCGTGACGTGGTGCTCACGGAAATCGATATCGAAAACCTCATCCGGGCCAAAGGAGCCATATACAGCGGGTGCATGACCCTGCTGGAGGAGGTCGGTATGAGTGTCGCCGACATCGAGCACATCATCCTGGCCGGTGGTTTCGGATCTTACGTGGACCTGGAAAGAGCCATGACCATCGGCCTGCTGCCGGAAATCGATCCGGACCGAATAACCTTCATCGGCAACGGCTCCCTCATGGGAGCCAAAATGAGCTCCCTGACCAACCGGATCAGGAAGGATGTCGGTGCCGTAACCCGCATGATGACCAGCTTTGAGCTTTCCGAAACGCCTTCTTACATGGACAATTATATCGCCGCCCTTTTTCTGCCCCACACGGACATGAACCTGTTCCCCGGTGTAAAGCAGCACATTGATGCGCGCCGGCCAAAGGCCACTTAAGTTCATTGAGTTTTTAAATGAAATTCAGCGGACTGTTCTATTGACAAAAAGGCCTTCCTTATATAATTGGTAATACTTGGTTAATTCCGACAACCCGCATGCTATCTGCCGGATTAATCAAGCAAATGTACAGCGGTGATCCGGAGACGTCACCATGTACAACCGGTTGTGCCTGAAACCGGGCTAGGGGGCACATATGGTAGTTGGACTCATTTCCTGCCCGAATAGGATTCCAGCATCTGCATGGTCATTTTTTCACACGCGGTTCCACCATTCTCACCCGGACATAACACCTGCCGATTCAGGTGCCTAAATACGCATAAAAAATTCATTTTGAAAGGGGGGTCGATAAAGCCTATCAGTGCAGTGCGTTTATGGCTGCGAGTACACCGACAAGTGACTCAAGCATGTAGCTGAATGAAACGTTAATCTTTGACAAAGGAGACAGACATTGGGTTTCGAATTCTACAAAGAATCCTACGCCGGTGGCATCAAGCCGATTTCCATCGGTAAAGGAGACAAAGCCGTTACAGTGGGTGGCGAAACCTCCTACCCATTCTACCAATTCGAAGGGGAGATGCCCAATAAACCCAGAATTGCGATGGAAATCTGGGACATGGAACCGGAGGAGTGGCCGGAGGCAGCCCTGGCGCCGTTTAAAGACGTCGTCGGCGACCCGGCCGCCTGGGCGAAAAAATGCGTGGACGATTTCGGTGCGGAGATGATCGTCATGCAGCTTAAAAGTGCCGACCCCAACGCGGAAGACGCCAGCCCGGCGGATGTGTCCGCCAAGGTCAAAAAGGTTCTGGATGCGGTCGATGTCCCCTTGATCCTCTGGGGAACGACCAACATCGAAAAGGACGAAGAACTTTTCAAACAGATCTGTGAAGATCATGAAGGGGCCCAGCTGACCATTGGTCCCGTGGAAGACAAGAATCACAAGGGAATCGGGGCCGCGGCCATGGGCTACGGTCACACCGTCATTTCCTCATCCCCCATTGACGTAAACCTCGCCAAACAGGTCAACATCCTGCTGGAAAATCTGGGAATGCCCATGGATCGCATTATCGTCGATCCGACCACGGGCGGTCTGGGCTACGGTCTGGAGTACAGCTATTCCGTTATGGAACGTCTGAGCATGGCCGCCATGGCCCAGGGGGACGACAAACTGCAATTCCCGATCATCAACAACCTGGCCAACGAAGTCTGGAAGTGCAAGGAGGCCAAGCAGAGCGTGGAAGAGGCGCCTACCCTGGGCGACCCCGAACGCCGGGGCATCCTCATGGAAGCCGTCGGGGCGGTTTGCTATCTCATGGCCGGTTCCAACGTGCTGATCATGCGTCATCCAGAAGCAATTCGCATGACCAAGGCCTTTATCGACCTGATTGCCGACGGTGGCAGTGCGGCCGACGTGGCCGGCATCTCCAAACAGCTCGACGATGTCGATATCGACTATGCATCTCTGGCGCCCGAGCCGGATCTGGCCATAGAGGAAGAAAAGAAAGCCGCCGCACCGGCCAAGAAAGCGGCTGCCAAGAAAGCGGCGCCCAAGAAGGAAGAGGCGGCCCCGGCCCCGGCGGAAGATCCGGAAGCCAAAGCCAAAGCCGAGGCGGAAGCCAAGGCCAAGGCGGAAGCCGACGCCGCTGCCAAGGCCGAAGCGGAAGCCAAAGCCAAAGCCGAGGCGGAAGCCAAGGCCAAAGCCGACGCTGAAGCCAAGGCCAAAGCCGCAGCCGATGCCGAGAAAGCCGAACAAGCCAAGGCCCGCGCCGAGCGTGAAGCGGCTGAAGACGAACTGCGGCAAAAACGGGCTGCCGAGCGAGAAAAGCTGGCGGCTGCCCGGGCGGCCCAGGCGTCTGACGAGCCGGTCTCCATGACCTCTGCCAAAGAGCAGAAAGATGAGATGACTCGGATGATCGAAAGGCTCGACTGGCTACATAAACGCGCTTAGGTGTGCCCCTGGGCCTGTCCGGCCCTCGGCGGCGGCACCGACGCCAGAAGATATCTCTAAAAGTAACTAATATGAGGAGGAACCTCAGATGGCAGAAGTAAAAGAAAAGAAAGCAGCAAAAAAACCCAAACTCGCTGATCCGGTTGCCGCGTCAATTGACCTGTCAACGCAAGAGCTGATCAAGCGGTCTCAAGATCTGGGCATCGATACGGTCTTTGACCGGGCCGTTCAAATGAAACCCTGTAACATTGGTCTCCAGGGCACATGCTGTAAAAATTGTGCCATGGGCCCCTGCCGCCTGCCCCTGCCCAAGGGAGGCATCGAAGGTGAAGATACCCGCAAGGGCCTGTGCGGCGCCACCGCCAACACCATTGCGGCCCGTAACTTTGCCCGTATGGTGGCGGCCGGTACCTCGGCCCATTCGGACCACGGCCGCAACGTAGCGGAAGTATTCCTGTCCGTGGCTCGGAAAGAGACCGAGGACTACAAAATCAAGGATCCGGCCAGACTGATCCAGATTGCGCCCTGCTTTGGCGTAGAGACCACGGTGGAAGAGGATGGCGAAACAAAACAGCGCGACCTGGACGAGATTGCCCTCGAAGTTGCGGAGATCGCGCTGGATGAATGGGGCAAATCGGAAGGCGAGCTGATGTATCTCAAGCGGGCCCCGGAAGCCCTGTATGAGAAGTGGAAAAAGCACGGCGTGCGCCCCCGGAATGTGGACCGTGAGGTGGTGGAGATCATGCACCGGACCGCAATGGGCGTGGACCAGGACTACAAGAACATTACCAAAGCATGCTCCCGGACCTCGCTGGCAGATGGATGGGGCGGAGCCATGATGGCCACCGATCTTCAGGATGTCCTGTTCGGCGCACCCACGCCGCTGCAGTCGGAAGCCAACCTGGGCATTATGAAAGAAGACCACGTCAACATCATCGTCCATGGGCATGAGCCGGTTCTTTCCGAGATGATCGTCGCGGCTGCCCAGACAACGGAGATGGGCGACTACGCCAAAAAGAAAGGGGCCAAGGGGATCCAGTTGGGCGGCATCTGCTGTACGGCCAATGAGGTCCTGCAGCGCCACGGCATCCCGCCGGCAGGCACATTCCTGCAGCAGGAGCTGGCCATCGTGACCGGTGCCTGCGATGCCATGGTGGTCGACGTCCAGTGTGTGTTCCAGAATCTGGCCAACGTGGCCAAGTGCTTCCACACCAAGCTGATCACCACACATCCCATTGCCAAGATGGAGCAGGACAATGTCCTCCACATGGAGTTTGACGAACATCACGCCATGGAAGATGCCAAGAAAATTATCAAACTGGCCGTGGACAACTTTGCCAACCGGGGTGCCGATGTCATCATACCGCGTCACAAAGAACCCCAGATCGCCGGTTTCGGCGTGGAGTCGATCGAATACCATCTGGGCGGATCTTATCGCGGCACCTATTATACGCTCAATGACAACATCATCAACGGACGCATCCGCGGACTCGCCGGTGTGGTGGGCTGCAACAACGCCCGGACCAAGCACAATGAAGAGCACATCATGCTGATCAAAGAGCTGATCAAAAACGACGTGCTGGTGCTTTCCACCGGCTGCAGCGCCCTTGCTTGCGGTACCCACGGCCTGCTGACGCCTGAGACCGCGGCAGTCTACTGCGGACCGGGTCTGGCTGAAGTGTGTGAAGTCGTTGGTATTCCGCCGGTCCTGCACCTTGGCTCCTGCGTAGACAACACCCGGATTCTGCTGGCGGCCACTGAGGTGGTTAAAGCCGGCGGCCTGGGCAACGACATCAGCGACCTGCCGGCAGCCGGCAGCGCACCCGAATGGATGAGCGAGAAAGCGATTGCCATTGGGCAGTACTTCGTGACCTCGGGTGTTTACGTTGTGTTTGGATACCATATGCCTCTGGATGGCGCCCCCGAGTTCAAGAAATACCTCTACGAGGATATCGAAGAACTGTACGGCGGCAAGTGGGATTGCGAACCCGATCCCATCAAGCATGCGCACAAGATCATTGACCACATTGACAAGAAGAGAGCAGCACTCGGCATCGATAAGGCCAGGGAGAGAGTCCTGATGGATATGGCCAGTCGTCAGGCGCTGGATGCATAAGAGTCTCAAACTGAACAGCAAATCCTCAACGAAGGAGGAAGGAAATGTCTAAGTTAGTTGCATTTGCAGCCATTCAGGGTGGCTATAAAGTTGTCTCCCAGGCTGAAGGCGAGTTCAACAATGCGCTTCAGTCCTTTAATGCGGACTCGAAGATTGAATTCCCCAATACCGGTTACTACCTGCCCGTCATCTACTCGCTGACCGGCATGAAGGTGGAAACTCTGGAAGATCTGAAAAAACCCCTGGAATTCGCGCGCGGGTTGCTGCCGCCGCATATCAAGGGCAAAAACCACCTGCCGTACCTCGGTCCCCTGCTGGACGCCGGTATGGCTTCTATCTTCGCCTACGAGATCATCGAAGCCCTGCGGATTCTGCGCGAACCTGATTACTACGTCCCGCAGGAAGATCCCGATCTGGAAGGCGGCAAGATGTGGGTCGGCCCGGCGGACGACATCATCCTGCGTAAACGCGGGGTCGAGTTCGTGGACGGCAGCGCCCCGGGTTTTGCGGCCATCGTGGGCGCCTGCCCGGATCCGGAAACCGCCAAGAAAATCGTGGAAGACTATCAGAAGAAGAACCTTTACATCTTCTGTGCGGCCAACCACAACGGCACCAGTGTGACCCATCAGCTCATCGAAGCCGGGGTCCAGATCGGCTGGAACACCCGTATCGTCCCCTTCGGTCCGGATATTTCTTCGGCCGTATTCGCCCTCGGGTTCGCCAACCGGGCCGCCATGGCCTTCGGAGGTGTCGAGCCGGGCGACTACCGCAAGATTCTGATGTACAACAAAGAGCGTGTCTTCGCGTTCGTCAACGCCTTCGGCGACATCGGCACCGAATGGGGTGTCGCGGCGGCCGGCTGCGTCAACTGGGGTTTCCCGACCCTGGCCGACACGGACATCCCGGAAATCCTGCCGACCGGTATCTGTACGTATGAGCACGTGGTCGCCAATGTGCCCCACGATGAAATCTGTCAGCGGTCCGTGGAAGTCCGCGGCCTGAAGGTCAGCGTGACCGAAATCGACATTCCGCTGTCCTTCGGTCCGGCTTTCGAGGGCGAACGTGTGCGCGGCGCTGATCTGTTCTGCCAGATGGGCGGCGGCAAGACCCAGGCCACCGAGCTGGTCAAGATGGCCGAGATGAACGAGATCGAAGACGGCCAGGTCGACGTGATCGGCCCGGACATCGGCGACCTCAAGGAAGGCGACACGCTGCCCCTGGGCATCTTTGTCCAGATTGCCGGCCGTGAGTTCCAGACGGATTTTGAACCGATCATGGAGCGCCAGATCCATCACCTGATCAACTACATCCAGGGCATCATGCATATCGGACAGCGCGATATCGCCTGGGTGCGGGTCAGCAAGGCGGCCATCGATAAGGGCTTTACCATCAAAGACATCGGCGTGGTCCTGCATGCCAAGTTCCACCAGGACTTCACCAAGATCGTGGACAAGGTCCAGGTGACCCTCTACACGGACAAGAAGGATGTCGACAAGCTGACCAAAACAGCCCGGGCCGAGTACAAGATGCGCGACGAACGCGTGGAGAAGATGACCGACGAAGATGTCGAGACCTATTACTCCTGCACGTTGTGCCAGAGCTTCGCGCCCAGCCACGTCTGTACGGTCAGCCCGGAACGGACCGGTCTGTGCGGCGCCTACAACTGGATGGACTGCAAGGCGTCCTTTGAGATCAACCCGACCGGACCCAACCAGCCCATTGAAAAGGGCGAGTGCCTGGATCCGGTCCTGGGTCAATGGAAGGGCGTCAACGACTTTATTTACAAAGCCTCCCGCGGCGCCGTTACCCACTATAACTTCTATTCCATGGTAACCGATCCCATGACCACCTGCGGCTGCTGCGAGTGCATCGCGGCCATGCTGCCCACCTGCAACGGTGTGATGACGGTGGGTCGGGATTATACCGGTGAAACCCCGTCGGGCATGAAGTTCACCACCCTGGCCGGTGTCATGGGCGGTGGGGCTTCCTCCCCGGGTTTCGTGGGCCATTCCAAGTTCAATGTCACTCAGAAGAAATTCATCGCCGGCGACGGCGGCCTTCTGCGGATGGTTTGGATGCCCAAACTGCTCAAGGAAGAACTCAAGGAGAGACTCGAAAAACGCGGTGAAGAATTGGGCGTGCCCGGATTCTACGACATGATCGCTGATGAAACTGTCGGTATCACTGAAGAAGAGATCCTTCCGTTCCTCCAGGAGAAAGGGCATCCGGCTCTGGAGATGGATCCGATTATCGGCTAAACCTTTTGCCAGGCGGGAGCGGACCCGGTAGTCCGCTCCCGCTCATCACATTGCACAAGGCCTGAATTTTCGAATTCTGGGACTAAACATAAGGAGACAGAAATGGCATTAACCGGTATTCAAATTTTCAAACTCCTGCCGAAGACAAACTGCAAGGAGTGCGGTGTTCCCACCTGTCTTGCGTTTGCCATGAACCTGGCATCCGGTAAAGCGGAGTTGGACGCCTGCCCGTACGTATCGGACGAAGCTCGCGAACAGCTGTCGGAAGCATCGGCGCCGCCCATTCGCCCGGTAGTTGTGGGCGCGGGTGCCCGCAAGGCGACCACCGGTGGTGAAACCGTGCAGTACAGGCATGAGAAAACCTTTTACAACCCGAGTCTGCTGGCCGGTGTTGTTAACTCCGACACCAGTGCGGCCGACCTGGAAGCCAAACTGAAGACCTGGAGCGCCTTCCAGTATGAACGGGTTGGATTAAACCTGCGGCCGGAACTGGCTGCGGTCAAAGACGTCAACGGGGATGCGGCGGCTTTTGCGACGGTGGCCAAACAGATTGCCGAAACGTCTGAATTCAACGTCATCCTGATGACCGAAGATCTGGAAGTCATGAAAGCCGGCGTCGAAGCGGCCGGGTTCAAGCGTCCGCTCATGTATGCGGCCACGGAAGCCAACGCCGATGACTTCGGTCAGTTGGCCCTGGACAGCGATCTGCCATTGGCCCTGAAGGCCGATTCGATCGATGGCGTGACAGCCCTGTCCGACAAATTGACCGGCATGGGTGTCAAGGACCTGGTAATCGATACCGGCACCCGCGACATGAAACAGGCGCTGGAAGATCAGGTTGCCCTGCGGCGGGCCGCCCTGAAGGACGGTAACCGGGCCGCTGGGTTCCCCAGTATCACCTTCCCGTGCGAGATGGCCGGCAACCTGGACATGGAAGCACTCATTGCGGCCATGTTCGTGGCCAAGTACGGTGGCATCGTCGTGATGTCCGACCTGGCCGGTGAAGCGGTCTTCCCGCTGCTGCTGGAACGGCTGAACATCTTTACCGACCCGCAGCGGCCCATGACGGTCACCGAGGGCATTTACGAAATCGGCAACCCGGACGAAAACTCTCCAGTGCTGGTTACCACGAACTTTGCCCTGACCTACTTCATCGTATCCGGTGAAATTGAAGGTAGCAAGGTTCCCACCTGGCTGCTGATCAAGGACTCCGAAGGTCTGTCCGTATTGACGGCTTGGGCCGCCGGTAAGTTCGCCGGTGATGATGTCGGTATATTCGTCAAGAAGTCCGGTATCATGGATAAAGTCAAACACCAGGAACTGGTGATTCCCGGCTATGCCGCTGCCATCGTAGGCGACATCGAGGAAGAACTGCCCGGCTGGACCATTACGGTCGGCCCACGGGAAGCAGCTCATATCCCGGCGTTCCTCAAGTCTAAATAGCCGCCGCGGCCAGATACAATCGACCCGGGTCCAATCGGCTGGCAGCCTCAGCCCGGCTGGATCCGGGACGGTCACCCGTACCAAACGAATATAGAAGGGAGGATCTATGATACTTATCGGCGAGAGCTTAAACGTAATTTCAACCAAGATCGGCCGGGCGTTCAAGGAACGGGACCCCAAACCGATCCAGGAAGAAGCCCTTTTCCAGAAAGAGAAAGGGATGGATGTCATCGATATCAACCTGGGCCCGGCCAAAAAGGATGGACATGAACTGATGCCCTGGGTCGTGGAGGTTGTCCAGGAAGTGGTGCCGGATGTTCCCCTGGCGTTGGATACATCCAATATCGACGCGATCGAGGCCGCTTTAAAGGTCATCAAGGAAGTTCCCGGGCAATCTCACATTGTCAACTCCATCATGGTTCGGCCGGAACGCTACGAGCGAATGGTGCCCATGGTTGCTGAATCCGGGGCCGACTTCGTCGCCCTTATGTGGGGACCGGACGGCCTGCCGCGAGATGAAAATGAGCGCGCTGCCCTCTGCGTAGAATTGCTCTATTTTGCCAATGAAGCCGGCATTCCCAACGAAAAAATCTGGGTGGACGGAATCGTAACGCCGGTCAATATCCAGCAGCCCCAATTAATCAGCCTGATGGAGTTCCAGGGCATGCTGCAAGATATGGCTCCGGGTGCACTTTCCACCTGTGGTCTCTCCAACATCTCCAATGGACCTCCGGAGCACCTGCGGCCCATTTTGAATCAGACCTACATGGTTATGCTGGAAAAACACGGCATGTATTCCTGCATTGCCGATCCCATGGATGATGGGCTCATCGATATCGCCAAGGGCAACCGCCAGGATATCGTTGATCTGATTTACGGCATGATGGATGGCGAAGAGCCTGATCGGGCCAGTCTGTCGAAGGAAATGCAGGACTACGCCAAGACCGTTGATGTTATCCTTGGCAAGACCCTTTACTCCGATTCATGGCTTGAAGTATAAGCCGGCTCTGATAACGGAACTGAAAAGCCCCGTCATATTTATGGCGGGGCTTTTTTTGAAATGGTCTCAAAACCTCCCCTAAGGCCTAATCTCTACGTTGGCCGCGTGCTCCAAAACTTAGAAATGCTATAGTATTTACCACGCAAGGCACTGGCTTCGCTGGCACCTGCGGTTTGAACCATTCGGCCGCCTTGCCTGATAGGCGTAGCTCGAAGAGTGAAGACTGGACGTTAAACCTGATTGAAGGCTTTGAGACCACTTACATCTGATAACAACAACAGTGTGAGCTTTTACTTGTTTTGGGTTGGGTCTGGAGTTGAAATCTGTATATCACCACACTCATCGGACTCGCAGTCACCGGTTTGCGCCCGTGATTGTCCGGCGGTAAAGGCGGGTTCCGGAGCGACCGGGTAACCGCGGGACAGCCAGCCGTTCCAACCTGCTGTCAGGATATGGACATTGGTGTAACCCAATTCAAACATTCTGACAGCCAGGTGCTCGGCCAGAAGGCAGCGCGGTCCGCTGCAGTAGACGATGAGGGGGGTTTCGAGCGGAGTGGTACTGAAAAAATCCGGCATCCAGTCATCGAGGTCTTTTTCCTGCAGGTTCCGGGCGGTATCAATGTGGCCGGCGGCGTAGTCGAATTTCGAACGGGCGTCGATAATAATGGTTCTCTGGTTTTTTAGCCGCTCCAGGGCATCCTCCAAATCGATTGGCTGCGGGCCGGCAGACTCAGTTTCGGTTGTTGCCGGCGAGACTGGATCGGATGACCGGACCAGGTCTAAGCCTTGCGGGCGCAGTGCATTGACCATCAGGCCGAGGATCACGGCGGCCACAGTTATCACGAGTGCCTGGCGGCAGGCAGTCATAAAGGGCTTTACAACTTTTGAATCACGGATGGTCATCGGTAAAGTTCCATGTAATTTCCAGAGGATACGCAGAATATAGACACCCATGCGGGCAAGATCAAGGCCAAAATCAGGGTGTCGCGATGAACGGTCGTCCAATTGCCTTGAAAAGAGGGAGGCTCTCTGGTATTTTTCTAGAGGCTATCTGAAATCCTATTTTTCAGATAGCCTCTAGTTTTTCGGGAACATGTGACCTCTCGGGTTGCGAACGGACGCCCCTTTTGGAAAGGAGCCGGTGTGCAGATTAAGTCTCAAGCCCTGGACGCGAATATTGCCAGCTACCATGTCGATGTGACCATCGACGCCAAATATGCCCCTTTGCAGGAGGTCATGTCCCGCTATTTCGGCCTGACCGAAAGTCTGAACACCTTCCTGAAAGAACTCTGCCACCCTTACCGCAATTGGCTTTTTATCGTCCAGGAAGCGCGCGGCTTCTCTCTGGATTATTTCCACCTGCTCAAAAAGCACCACAAAGGGCCGGAAGTCGCCGGCATCTTTATGGATGTTTTTTTCAGCGCCGTTGAAGCCAATACCCATCTCCAGGTGAGTTCCGATGCCATCGATAATCTGCTGCTGTACGTGCAAACCGTTTTAAAGGGCGCCGATGAAGAGATGCAGCGGTTTGCTCCGGTTGTGAATGCCTGTTTTAAACGTATTGGTGATTTTTCCGAAGAAGACTTCACCCTGTTTATCCGCAGTTATTACCAGATCAGTAAAATTGCCCGGGCCCTATTGCAGAATAACGGACACGATCCAGCCGGGTGTGCGGCGGTCAACTGCCTGTTGATCAAGTATTACCGGCGCACCTACGAATACTGGCTTTCCGAAGCCGATCCCCTGCAATGGCTGATCAAGGAAACTGGAGAATCCGAATTCTCCAAAGACCTGGAAAGGCTTCTTGACGGAGTTCTACATGCCGACATCCGCCAGGAACAGACGCTCCTGGAGGAGATCGCCGGACAGGAAAAGATCACCGAACCAGCCACCCTGGAACGCCTGCTGGGGCTAAAAACCTACAATCAGATCGTGGAACAGTATCGGGTGATACCCCAGGCGCTGCTAAAGGCGGGGACCGAGGAAATAAATGGAAATTATTGGCGGGTCATCTTCCTGTTTCACATGATGAACATGCCCGGCCTGTCTATGATTCACGAGGAGAACCTGCGCGATATCAACCGGACCTTGACCTGGTTGATCGAGCATGAAAGCTACTCGCGGATCATGCAACTGATTGACAAGACTTTTCGCATTCTAAAGGCCCGAACCCATGAATTTCCAGCGACCGCGTTAAACTGCGTGCTCAATATGGGCAAAGGCGTCTATAAAACCTGTGAAAGCGAGCTGATCAACTTTTTTATCGATGGCATCATCGACCTCGGTTTCCAGGCCCCGATGATTTCCGGGGTCGGCAACGACTGGCAGGTACGGGTCAACCCCGCCCATCTTCAGAATATCCGAACCTGGCTGGAGCTTGTGGAGAACAATCCTAAGTGGTCGCCCCGGCTGCTGTCTTACCTCACGATCCACCTGTCGCTGTGTGGCGTGTTTATTAAGGACACCGACCTGTTTCCCCGAGATATTACCCGCTTTCTAAATAGCGGTATCGAACCGGTCTACAACCTGGCCAAGCAGTTGAGCCGCCTGTTCCCGTCCTACTTCAACGAAATCGGGGCCGAAGGCCGCCTGCGGGACATATCGACCGAATTAGACGAACTGACCCATAGAAAGGACATCCTGATTCATTTTCTGCGCAAGCAGAGTCACGTGGAAAGCAGTAACCTGATCATCAAGTTTTGTGAAGCCGCGCTGGTATTTTGGGAAACCCGCGACAAGCGTTTGCTCGAATCCTTTGTGCCACCCAGCATCTTTGAGCAGGTAGCATCGCAAGGCCTCTACATCGATGGGGTCAGTCATGTCATTGCCGCCCTAAAGGCAAAGGGTTTCAACTGGCCGGGCGATCTGATCGACATTGCCGAAGATGATTTTATGGCCCTTTTTACCGACATGGCGGCCGGTACCGCCGACGATCGCCGCAGGGTCCAGTTGATGTCGATCTTCTACAAGATCCTCTATCACAAGTACAACCTTGTCTTCATTGAAACCGAGCAATACCTGGCCCAGCTGAAAGCCGAGGCCTTTCCCGATTTGGAAAAGCTGCAAAAGGTCCTGCGGCAGAACAATGTGCGCGACAAACTGGCCGGGCTGCTGGGGTATCTCGAGGGCTTGAAGGAATTGATCATTTCCGCACAAACCTTTGAAGTGCGGGAGGACATTTACAAGAAACGGCATTTTACGATTGATATTCCCTCGATGTACGGCAGCTACCATGAGAAAAAGTTCGATGCCCTGGGATTGACATTTCGCATCGAGTCCATCGCCAATGTACTGTTTGAGCAACTGGTGGCCGACATCGATCTCAGTCTGATCACCAAGGCGACCTTTTTTCAGATTTACCATCGCCTCAAGCTGTTTCACCGGGCCCTGAAGCTTGACGGGATTTCATCCGGCGGACTGGAGCGCCAGATGGCGATCCTGGCCCATAGCCTCAAAGTCAAGGGGTTTACCTTCACCCAGTACCTCGACATTTTCAAGGGCTTTGCCAAGGCCGTGAGAAATATCACCAACGATTATTTCAACAATATCCATGAAAAGAACCTCAACCGGATCCTGGATCAGATTCCGTTGGAGCAGATTCTACCCAAGTTCCTGCCCAAGGTGGAGACGGCCGACATCGAGGGGCTGAAGCACCATGTCTCCGAGATCTTCTTTCGTGATCGGATTGCGCTTTCGCTCGGACTGCAGCAACTGGACCTGTTTCTCAGCCGTATCTTGAATACCCTGTTCAATCAGTCGAACAAGCTGCCCAATGACCGCTTGCAGCTGTTGCTGAATTACGATCCCAAACGGGCCATGATGTCCATCAAGAAGCCGAAGAAACTAGTCAACGGGATTATCTACCTGGGCAACAAGGGCAAGAATCTGGTGAAACTGCAGCAATACGGGCTGCCGGTCCCGCCGGGGTTTATAGTGACGACCGAGGCCTTTCGCTGCGGGGAGTTGATCGATGGTTTCAAGCCCGCCGAACAAAATTTTAAGGAAAGTGTCCAGAAGCAAATCCGTTCAATCGAACGGATGACGGGTAAACAGTTCGGGATACCCGCAAATCCACTGCTGTTGGCCGTGCGCAGCGGTGCCGCCATATCACAGCCGGGTATGCTGGACACCTTTTTAAACGTGGGGATCAATCCACAAATCGTAGCCGGTATGGCTGCCCAGAGTAAAAACGAGTGGTTTGCCTGGGACAGCTACCGGCGCTTTCTGCAGTGCTACGGCATGGCGTTTGATTTGAAACGAGATGATTTTGATGCCATCATCAGCACTCACAAACAAAAATGGGGCATCTCCTTGAAACGGGGATTCACCGGCGAGCAAATGAAGCAGGTTGCCATGACCTACAAGGATATGATCCAGGAGGCAGGTGTCGTTATCCTGGAAGAACCCTTCGAGCAGCTCTACATGCTTATAAAGGCCGTGTTTAAGTCCTGGTACTCGGACAAGGCCGGGACCTACCGGCGAATTATGGGCATATCCGATGATTGGGGCACAGCGGTGACCATCCAGGAAATGATCTTCGGCAATATTTCTCAGCTCTCCGGTTCCGGCGTCTTTTTTACCCACAACCCGCGCTGGTCCGGCGATATTCTCAAGCTGTGGGGTGATTTTAGTATCGAAAATCAGGGTGAAGACGTCGTCTCGGGGCTGGTGACGACCCTGCCGATTTCCATGTTCCAACAGGGGATCGAAATGCGCCAGACCGACATCACCTTGGAGACACATTTTCCCGCCATCTACAATACGCTCAAGGAGTGGGCCAACCACCTGATTTATGAAAGGGGCTGGAGTCCGCAGGAGATGGAGTTTACCTTCGAGGGTGACCGACCGGAGGATCTCTACCTGCTCCAATCCCGCGACATGGCCATGCGTGAGGTCAAGGAAGTGGCCACCTTCGATCCAGTCGCGATCCATCAGGCTCGCTCGCTGGGCTACGGTATCGGGGTCAGCGGCGGGGCTCTGACCGGTCGCGTGGTATTTACCCTGGAGGAGATCGATCACTGGCGCCGGAAAGAGCCGCATACCAGGCTGATTCTGATCCGGAATGATACGGTGCCGGATGACATCCGCGAGGTGTTTGCTTCTGACGCTCTGCTGACCGCCCGCGGTGGTTCTACCTCCCACGCTGCCGTGGTTGCCCACCGCCTGGAAAAAACCTGCGTGGTCGGCTGTGGTAACCTGGTCGGTAACGAAAAAGAGCGCAATTGCCGGTTTGATGAAATCCGCCTGGAATCAGGTGACTACATAAGTATTGACGGGCAGGGGGGATCGGTTTATCAAGGTCAGGTCAAATTACGGGGCCTCGCTGGACGCTAGCGGCCGGACAGAGAGCGTTGGCATTGGGGAGACCTTGGTTATATATAGATATTAGAACCTATCTCAAAAAACGGATTTTGGTTCAAAATCAAGGCGGCCGCGAGGTTCAAACCGGAAGAATACTATAGTATTTTGAGGGCTTGAACCGAACGCCCAACACCGAGTTTGGGCCAAAAGACTTTTTTGAGATAGGTTATAGTGTTGAGAACCGGGTGTACATAAAAGGAATGGAGGAAGATGAAACTGGGAATTAACGGTTTTGGACGGATCGGCAAACTGACACTCTGGCATCACATCAGTCGTAAATATTTTGATGAGATTATCATCAATATCGGCCGGGAGGCCGGTACCTGCCTTGAAGATATCGCCCATTACACAGAAAGGGATTCATCCTATGGACTCTTGCACGGGTACCTGTACGGCCACAATGCCCGTCCACTTATAAAAGACCTCAATGATGCAGACGGCACGATGATGATCGACGGGATGAAGGTCACTTTTCTGCAGGCCAACCGCAACCCTTCCGAGATCAATTGGCGTGGACAGGGTGTGCGCTTGGTCGTCGATACGACCGGCCGTTTTCTGGACCCGGTCCTGCCGGGTGACCATCCGGGCGGTTCCATGCGTGGGCACATCGATGCCGGGGCGGAAAAGGTCATCGTGTCCGCCCCTTTTAAAATCAAGGATATCGGCGCATCCATGCCCACGGATGCCGTCACCACCGTAATGGGTATCAACGACAAATCCTATGATGCCCGCAACCACTGCTTGATATCAAATGCATCCTGTACCACCACCTGCTTGGCTCACATGATGAAGCCCCTGCTGGATGCGTTTGGGCCCCAGCGAATCCTTTCCGCCTCTATGGCGACAGTTCACGCTGCCACCGGGTCCCAGCAGGTACTGGATCGTTTGCCCAAGAGCGGCAAGACGGATCTGCGCAAAAATCGCAGTATCATGAACAACATTATCCTGACCAGTACCGGGGCCGCCAAGGCCTTGCGCCTGGTCATACCTGAAATGGAACAGATCGGGTTCATCGCTGAATCGGTCAGGGTTCCCACGGCCACGGGCAGTCTGATTATCCTGGTCACCAACCTGCAGGAAGAATTGTCCGGTGCCCCTGTTACCAAGCAGGTGCTCAATGACATCTACCGGCAGGCCGCGAAAATAGACCCCGATGGTTATCTGCGCCATTCTCATAAGCAGAATGTATCCTGCGATATCATCGGCATCCCCCGGGCGGCGGCCACTATCGAAGGTCATGAAATCCATACCCGTACGGCTGAACTGACCGTCGACCTGGAAAACGTACCTGGATTGAATAAGGACGCCCTGGCGACCCTGAACGCCCCCCTGATACGGGTACCGATTACCCAATCGGTAATTTACGGATGGTACGATAACGAAATGGGCAGTTACGTCAATATGCTCGGCGATAGAACTCTAAGTATTGCGGAATTGATGTGACCTGGAACCGGTTGAAGTAATCGTTTCGAATAATCAGTCGCATACCATCACCATGCGGAGGTACCATGGCAAGCGAATCTCAAAAACCAAGCGATGAACAGGATCTGGTATGCCCGGATTGTAAAGGATCCCTGAAACGGCGACGAACTCGAAAGCCTGACGAATGTGAGATGTTGTGTGGTGTTTGCGGCCAGCAATTCGATGTGTGTGATCTCGACACGGTCGATCGCTTGAAAAAGAGCTCCTGAAATTACCCCCAACGATAGTCCTGTCTGCTGTGAATCAATATCGCCGAATTGACAGGCTTTCATTCGGTACTATTATTAGCCATCCAATTTTAGCACTATATTCAAAATCTTATTCATAGAACACATAGTAGCGTAGCTCGGAGACGATTATCTGATGTCGGCGGAAATAATAGGTGTGCTGCTGATCCTGGCAGCGGTTATCCTCTTTCTCATAACGGAATGGGTGGCGCTGGAGGTGCTGGCCCTCCTGGTGCTGGGGGTACTGGCCGTCACCGGCCTCGTCAGCCCTATCGAGGCGCTGGCCGGTTTCAGCAATCCCGCCGTGGTCACTATTTGGGCGGTTTTCATCCTCAGCGGCGGTTTGACCCGCACCGGGATCGCCAACATCCTGGGACGCCAACTACTGAAAGTCGGCGGCGGCCGGCAGACAACTCTGGTCGTGGTCATCATGGTCATAGCCGGGGGGTTGTCCGCCTTCATGAACAATGTTGCCGTCGCCGCCCTCATGCTGCCGGTGGTTATGGACATTGCGCGTAAAACGGGCCGATCGCCTTCGATCTTACTGATGCCGCTGGCCTACGGATCTCTGCTGGGCGGCTTGACAACCATGATCGGCACCCCTCCTAATATCTTGGTGACTGAAGCCTTGCGCCAGAATAATCTGACGCCTTTCGCACTGTTTGATTTTACACCCGTGGGCCTGCTCATCATGGTGGGTGGGATTGCGTTTGTCGCGATTGTGGGGATCCGCTTTTTACCGCAACGCAACCTGGATCGGGAAACCCCCGGGTTTAGCGACTACCGGACCCGGTATGGCCTGGCAAAAAACCTGGCCCGCCTAAATATTCCCGCGGGTTCAGCCCTGGCCGGCAAAACCTTGGCCCAGAGTTACCTGGGATCCGGACTGGGCCTCAATGTGGTCGGCATTACCCGGGGCAGCCGCTCGATCCTGGCGCCGTCCGCCACTGAGCAGATTGCCCCAAACGATGTTCTCACCGTTACCGGCCGCCTCGACCTTCTCCAGGAACTGAACCACTGGGGCCACCTGCTTGCCGATGCCCGGGCCGCCGGGGTGGAGGATCTTAGCGACCATGGCATGCAAGTGGTGGAAATTGAATTGGGGTCAGCCTCGCCCTATGTTGGTCGGACCATCGCCAATATCGGTTTTCGTAATCGTTTGGGATTGACCGTCCTGGCTGTTGTGCGGGGCGATCAGCGCATGGATGAAAGACTCAAAAGCCTGACGCTCGATGCCGGTGATCGATTGATTATCTATGGACCCCTTGAGCGTGTGGCGGCTTTGCCGGAAAAACCATATTTTCTCAAACCGGTTCCCCTCAGCCCGGCCCAATTAAGCACCGCAACTGCCCTCGGCGACCGTCTGCATCACCTGAAAGTGGTTGATGCACCGGCGCTGGTCGGAAAAACCTTGAGTGAAAGTCGCCTCGGTGATGCCATCGATCTCCAGATTCTCTCTATCGTCGATGCCCAGGGACAGGCCCGGATTCCCGCCTCCGATGATGTCCTGCACCCTGAAGACGAACTCCTCGTTTCCGGCGCGGCCGAACTTTTGGCGATCTTACAGATGCAGGGTCTGGAGGGCGATCTGTTGGCCGATACATCGCGATCGACCGACCCGGCGACACTCGAAGATGACCGCGTGGGGCTGGTGGAAGTGGTCTTATCGCCCCATGCCACCTTGTCGGGCCTGAATCTGGGCCAGCTCGGTTTCCGGGAAAAATATGGCCTCACCGTGCTGGCCATTTGGCGCAAAGGCCGGGCTTACCATTCCGATCTGCGACATATGGCCCTTGAATTTGGAGATGCCCTGATGCTGTACGGTCCTTGGGAGAAATTGCGCATCCTGGGCCGCGAACCGGACTTTATTGTTCTGACCAAGACTGCCCAGGAGGTTCCCCGGGAAGAGAAGGCGAAAACCGCTTTGGCCGTTATGGCGGCTGTTTTACTACCGGTCATTGCGGGTTGGGTGCCGATTTACATAGCCGTGGTAATCGGGGCGGCTGTAATGGTATTGACCCGCTGCCTGACCATGGAGGAAGCCTATCGCTATATAGAATGGAAAGCTGTTTTTCTTATTGCCGGCATGTTGCCGCTGGGCACAGCCCTGGACAAAACCGGGGCCGCCCGGCTGCTGGCAGAAAACGTGGTCGCTTTTGTGGGCCCCCTGGGTCCCCACGCGGTGCTGGGCGGGCTGCTGGTAATCACCTTTATCGCCACGAGCATCATCCCTACAGCCGCATTGGTCGTGCTCATGGTGCCGATTGCCTTGAACACTGCGGCCGGTCTGGGGCTGTCGCCACACGCCTTGCTGATGGGAATCGCATTGGCTGCTTCTTCTAGTTTCACTTCCCCCATATCGCACCCCGCCAACGTTCTGGTCATGGGGCCTGGTGGGTATCGTTTCATTGATTACCTGAAGTTGGGCATTCCCTTGACCCTCGTTGTATTGCTGGTACTGATGTTGGCTTTGCCGCTTTTCTGGCCGTTGACCCTTTGATGCCGCAGTTTGACCTCCGGCTGAGAGGATCTCGACGTGGCCGATCAGCGCGCGTATTCCCAGCAGCCTGTTGGATTGCAACGGAAATCCCGCTGACCGTGATGCGGGGAGCGTTTAAAATCAGTTTGAGTATTTTTCTTGTTCAGTATATTAAACGAGAACAGAACTGGAACCATTGGAGGAATGGATTTGGATTTTAATCCCTGCATGAAACACCAGGTGATTCGCAAATCAGTGCGGGAATTTGCGGAGAACGAAATAAAGCCCCACGTGTCCGAATTGGACCGGGAGGCCCGCTTTCCCTGAGAGATTGTAGAGAAGATGAAACCGCTGAATTTCTTCGGCCTCCAGACACCCAGAGAGTTTGGCGGGGCGGATCTCGACACAATTAGCTACGCTATTGCCATCGAAGAGATATCAAGGGTATCCGCTGCCCTGGGGCTGTGTGTGACCGTTCACAACAGCGTGGGTATCTATCCCATCCTCAAGTTCGGTACCCGTGAGCAGCAACAGACCTTTGTACCGCCTATGGCGGCAGGTGAAAGGATCGGGGCCTTTTGTCTTACCGAGGCCAATGCCGGTTCAGATGCCGGTGGGGTTGAAACCCATGCCGTTGAAACGGATGACGGCTATGTGTTGAATGGGACCAAGATTTTCGTCACCAATGGCGGTGTATGCGGTACCATCCTGGTCTTTGCCGTGTCCGAAACTGAAGCCAAAAAAGGGTTAGCCAGCGTCTTCATTGTTGAGAAGGAGCGCCCCGGTTTTGCGGTGGGGGAGATAGAGGACTTGTGCGGGATGCGGGCCAATCCGGTGTCCTCCCTTTTTTTCGAGGACTGCAAGGTGCCCCTTGAGAATCTACTAGGCCATATGGGGCAGGGGATCAAGATAGGGTTGAGCGCCCTTGATACCGGCCGCATCGGTATTGCCGCCCAGGCCCTGGGTATTGCCCAGGCGGCCTTCGAGGATGCGGTGTCTTATGCCAAGGAGCGGCAGCAGTTCAACCGGCCTATATCCAAATTGCAAACCATCCAGAACTACCTCGCTGATATGGCTACCGAGATCGATGCCTCCCGATTATTACTTTACCGGGCAGCGGCCCGCAAGGATAGTGGCCAGCCGTTTTCAGCCGAGTCCTCCATGGCCAAACTGCACTGCAGCACTACGGCCCGTAAAGTGACCGATCTGGCGGTGCAGATTCATGGTGGCTATGGGTATTCAAAAGAGTACGATGTGGAACGCTATTTTCGGGATGCCAAGGTCACCCAGATTTACGAAGGGACCAGCGAAGTCCAGAAGCTGGTGATTGCCCGGTCGATTTTGTCGCAACCAAGCTAAATGGCGATGCCCATGTAAATGTCTGCGACAAAATCCGAAACAAACTATAAAACCCAATATTCCCATGACCAAAACAAAACCCAATTCAATCTACCGGGCAAACAGATTGTTTGAGACATTTGAATTTCTGTCATTCGATATTGATTGCGGCGTTCGCCTTGAGAACATTCCGAATTTCGCTATTCGTATTTCGAATTTTTACTAAGCAATGCCCTTCAGGGCAGGATATTGAACGTATGCTGAACATCATCGTATGCATCAAACAGGTTCCCATGGTTTCGGAACTGCCCTGGGATTCGAAGACCGGTACCCTGCGCCGGGAAGTGGCTCCGGGTATGATGGACCCGGCCAGCCGCCGGGCCCTGGAAGCGGCGCTGCAAATCAAGGCCAGCCGGCCGGCCCGCATCAGCGCGGTTGCCATGGGTCCTCCCATGGCAGAGGAGGTGCTCTATGAGGCCAAAGCCCTGGGGGCGGATACGGGCATCCTATTGACAGATCGCAAAATGGCCGGCGCAGATACTTATTTGACCAGCTTCATCCTGGGCGAACTGATCCGGCAGGAATTCCCCGATTTTGACTTGATCCTCTGCGGCAGCCAGACCAGTGACAGCGAAACCGGACAGGTTGGCCCCCAACTGGCCGAGGATCTCGGCATTCCCGATATCGGGTATGCCCGCCGCGTAACAATCTCCGATAGCCATGTGAAAGTCGAAAGACATGTGGATGAATTTTTCGAAGTGCTCGAAATGGATCTGCCGGGCCTCGTAACCATTGATCTGGCCGCGTATCAACCCCGGTACGCCACTCTGGAGGGGCTTCAGACCGCTTTTGAAACTAACGATGTCCGCATCGTAGACGTTGCCGCCCTGGGGCTTGATAAGACGTTCAACGCCCTCAAGGATTCGCCGACCCGCATCATCGATGTTTTCTCACCGACCGCCCGCAAAGAGAACCGGGTCTTGAAAGGGGCGGTCAAGAAGATTGTCGATGAATTGTTTGCTGAATACGGGAAGGTTATCAGCGGTGCCTTGGGCAAAGACCTCAAAACGCATGCCCATAAAGAGAGTTGATGGAACACAGCAAAGACATATGGGTGTTTGGCGATTACCGGAATTACTTCCGCAACCGGGTAACCCTCCAGATCCTGGCCCGGGCCAGGGAGCTGGCCGCCCGCACCGGCGGAGAAGTGTGCGCCGTGGTCCTCGGTCACCAGGTCGATGAATTTGTATCCGAATACTGCGCCCACGGAGCCGGGCGAGTATATGTGATCGATGATCCCGCCCTTAAGCAGTATTCCCTTGAAATGTACACATTCCTGATGTGCCGGTTTGTCCAGAAATACAAACCGGAAACCCTCCTGATCGGTGCCACCCAGTTCGGCAAGGAAATCGCGCCACGGATTGCCAAAAAGCTGGGTGCCGGTCTGACCGCTGACTGCATCGATCTAACAATCGACGAACAGGGCCGCCTGGTGCAGACGGCGCCCTCCTTTGGCGGCAACCTGATTGCCCGGATCATAACCCCGAACCATTGGCCGCAGATGGCGACCATCCGGCCGGGCACTTTCCAGGAACTGCCCCACGACTATGATGCCTGCGGAGAAGTCGTCTCCCTGACACTCCCCCCGGATCTGCCTGCGGACAAGATCCGATGCGTCACTTCCGAACATCGGCCCGCCCTTAAAAGGAAAATTGAAGATGCCGATATCGTGATTGCCGGGGGCCGCGGAATGGGCAGCAAAGGGAAATTTAAAAAATTATTTGAGCTCGCCAAACTGATGAACGGAGAGGTCGGTGCCACGCGACCGGTGGTCTACGCCGACTGGATTGGGCATAACGCACTGGTAGGACAGGCCGGCAAGAGCATCAAACCAAAAGTTCTCTTCTCCTTCGGCATCAGTGGTGCCATACAGCACACCGCGGCAATCACGAACGCCGATTTTATCGTGGCGGTCAACAAGAACCCCAACGCCACCATGATGAAAATGGCTGATGTGGCCATCGTGGCCGACGCCAACCAGGTCTGCCTGGGTATTATCCGGGCGCTCAAGGAGAGGATCAGGGCTTAATTTTTCTGAGTTGGAAATCCATTGCTTCTATCTGTAATTCCCAAGGGCGCAAACTCTATCCTATTATCCATTCTTTTTACCAAACTATGCAGCTGAGGACTAATGGTCGCTAGTGTGCAGTTTTGATTTGTTAGAGATAACAAATTGTTTTAAGCCTCAAATATGGCAGGATTATAACAGATGTCAAAAGTTTGGATATCGCTTTGCATCAGCAGCCTGGCCTTTGGCCAGGTCCGAATGCATGTGCTTGTTATGCGACGACGCGCTAAATATAATCGGCATCATTTGGATAGATTAGAAACTCCGATACCAGCACACAAATCGATAGCTATTGATCTTGCCCGATTTCGTTAAAGTCTATCTAAATCATATGGAGCGAATCGGAAGCCAAGGGACAGTAACCCATGCGGTCTGACCTATGTCTTCAAAATAGCCGCAGTCTCAGTGTGAACCACAGTAGACCTGATCGAGACGGATCTTAAGTCGGTATGGAAGGTATTCTTACCAAGGCTGGTCCTCAAAATGGTGTCCAGCAAATTGTGGACGACTCACTATACTTGTACTCAGATCCCGTCGCGATGCGTGACCTTGCCGTTCATCATCGTTAATTGCACGGCGGTGTCACCGATATCGTAAAGGTCGATATCAAAAAGGTTTTTCTCCAATACCACAAGGTCTGCACGCTTACCAACTTCGATGGACCCCACCAAATCATCCATGCCGATCGTGTAGGCCGCTGACAGTGTGTAAGCCTTAATCGCAACATCAAGGGGAAGCCTGGCCTCCTCACCACCGAGGGGGGGCACATGCTCGCGGCCTGGTAATTGCCGGGTTACTGCGGCTTCGATGCCCATTAAAGGCCGGTACTCAGATACATAGCCAGCAGCCGGCCAGTCCGAACCCAGGGTTACCCGGCCGCCGAGATCGTGTATGGCTTTTATCGGGTAAGCAGAAGCGACACGTTCCGCACCGAGGCGCGCGGTAGTTACGTTGGACATCAACGGATCCATGGTCATCCAGGAACCCGTTGTGTCATAGCCAATACCCAACTCAGCAAAACGCGGACGGTCATCTGGATGCACCAGGCTTGCGTGCGTAATATAGTGGCGCCGGTCGCGGATCGGGTTTGCCTTGATCGCCATCTCCAGTGCGTCCAACATCTTGCGAACCGCGAGGTCACCGAAACAGTGACAGGTCGCATCAATACCAAGCGCGTCCGCTCGCTGTACCGCATCATTGATGACGTCGTAGGGAATGATGGGCCGCGCCTCGATTTCTGGCTTATCGCTGTATCCACCGATATACAATGCATTGTGTTTGTCATCGCCCCCGTCCATGTTGACCTTGAGGTAATTAACACTGAACAGTTCAGACTTGTAGGTTTCTCTGAGCTTCTGGAATATTGGAACCGGGTCAACATCGCCGTTGTTCCAGTAATACGAGCTCTGTACTCTCATCGAAAGCTCACCTGCTTTTTCGAAATCGAGAAACATCTGGAATCCCTCGTCTTCGGACAGACCGCCGAGGCCGAGATCCTGAATTGACGTTACGCCAGCGGCAGGGAATTTCTGCAACCATGTTCTGGCGCCCTTGCCGATGTAGTCAAAGTTGACATCGATGATCGCCCCGAGTGTCTGCAACTGCGCCGGGACCTCGATGATCCAACCGGTAGGATTGCCCTCTTTGTCACGCTCGAAATAGGAAAAACCCGGCGCCGGATCCGGCGTGTCCTTTTTGATGCCGGCCATCTCCAGCGCCTTGCTGTTTACCCAACCACCGTGCCCGTCGATGGTCCAGAGTACGACGGGGCGCTCGGATTCGATCTCGTCGAGCATGGCCGCATTCGGCCAGTCATTGTTCCAGAGGTTAAAACGGACGCCGTATCCCTGGATGACTTCGAGATCGGGATTTGCTTCAACGTAAGTGCGAATCTTTGCAAGTATCTCGCCGACATCGTCACTCTGCAGGTCAACACCCTGCATGATGATTCCACCCGCCACGGTCGGATGAGCGTGCACGTCGACAAATCCAGGCAGCAGCATTTTTCCGCTGAGGTCGATGACCTCGGTTTCGTCGCCCGTGTAATCGGCAGCACCTGCCGCATCGCCGACATAAACAATGTCCTTGCCGCTAAGCGCAACAGCTTCAGCCCAGGCGTTGTCGGCGTCCAGGGTGTAGACCTTACCGTTGGTGAAAACCATGTCAGCAGCCCCAGTCGCCGCGGATTCAGTCCTTACCGAGCCAACTGAGCAAGCGGTCAACAGAAGCATGAAGAACGATAGTAGGAGGGCGTTTCTTTTCATGACGGTGTCCTTTCAAGACAGATGGAATTAGAAAGAGTCTGTTAATCCATCATTTACGTTAGCCGGAGATCATAGCCATGGCAACAATGAACCCATCAAGAGGAAAGACTTTCCCCAAAGGTTGATACCGTCTTCGGGAAAGAGGAAGTTTTCGCCAGGCCTCCCAAGTGACGTCACCCACTCCTCTATCGCTAACAGTCGAAAGAATTCGCTCATCGGAAGGTCGAAAACATCCATCCCTCCATATAGGGGCAGCAATTTTGCCAACATCACTATGATCGATTGATGCGAGAGCGTTACAACAGAATTAGAATTATACCACTTTGTCGTAAGTCAAGGGGTTGTGAAAAAGAAGGAAACCTAAGTTTGATAATTAAACTGGGATTGTGGTGGATTGTACGCCCTAATATTCATGGCTACAGGACTACTAATCTTCTATCACATCAAATCCCGATTTTCAGGTTAACAGCCAATATCAAACATCCCTATATATTCCATGAATGCATAAATATTTAAACCGTGAACTGTTGCCAAGAAGTCACTATAGTGCGACTTTTCTGAAATTCTAAACACTACGTGTGGTAAAGTGTGGTTCTCAGCCCTTGAAACGGGCAATTTCAATTTTTAACCATGAAAGGGTGCCACATGGCCTGTGGTGTCAGGTGGAGCGTCTGGTACGGCCATTAATTGAGCTGTCATCTAAATTTTTTTCCTATGTCATAGGCATGCCCAATGTGGCCATCAACACCATAGTAGCTTCTGCTTTCAGCAGCATAAAGTATAGGACTATGTTTAAGCATCTCGGGAAGCCCGCCCTCTCCAAGGATTTCCTCATCGCTCTTAACATCCAATATCTCGCCAATAAACTGGGTATGTAAACCAATTTCAAAAGTATGAATTACTTTGCATTCTATCACCATTGGAAATTCGTCTACATAAGGGGCATATACTTTGTCCGCTTTAGCAGGAGTCAGACCTGTTTTTATAAATTTATCGTTCCTCTTTCCCGAGGTTAGGCCAAAAAAGTCAGCCTCCCGAGCATAGTTTTTAGATGGCACACTGATTGTGTAAGCTTTAGTTTCCATGATGTTATGGTAGGTGTAAGTAGCTTTCCGAAGCGATATTGTAACCGCTGGTGGTTTACTGCAGCAAATACCCCCCCAAGATGCCGTCATAACGTTAGGCTTTCCATCTTTATCATAGGAACCTACACACCAAACAGGGGATGGGTAAATTAATGCTTTTGATCCGATTGATTTCTTCATGATTTTATCCTCATTTATGGCTAAACATGGTAGATCGTGCGGAAATCTGCTTATAACATTAAAGCACCAGTATCCGCTAATTTAAAATCAGATGAGAATTTAGGCAGATTAGGCAGATGATTGATAAAACAGATATGTACGATGCCGCCTTCATTCTGGCATGTAAGCTGCTATATGGGTAAGGTATCCATTTTCATCATAATTTCAACTATTAACCTTGCATAGCCTTTTCGATTAGTAAAAAAGGAATTTAACCGCCTCAATCAAAAAGTTGCAATGAAAATCGATAGTGCCGTCTATATCGAAAGGAATTGGATGCACGGGAGCCAAAGCTGCCGCGGAGCGGTTGCGTACATATTGAGATTATCCCCGCGGCGATTAAATTGCAGATAACACAATTCGGGCTTGTCAGGTCAAGTAAATCTTAACCACCGAGGCGTTTGACACCGGGTAGCGGCAACTGTATTTTAAGATAAGCAAATCGAATCCGCCGTCAGCTTTCTAATTTTTGACGCGCGTATATCGAACCAGCTGTTGGCCGGCCAAGCGAAAGCGCCCTTGTTCAATCTGCATTCGTTGCCACCCAATCATCAAAATGGATTTCAGCGATCCAAAGACAGTCCGAAAGGGAAAACTATGGTTTCACTCTTGATTGCTTTTTTTCTCCTCGCAATCGTGATCTCTTTTTTGTGCTCCATGTGGGAAGCGGTGCTTTTGAGCATCACGCCATCTTACGCCCAGATCAAACTGAAGGAGGGGACCCGCGTTGGCAGGCGGCTGCAGGTTTTCAAAGAGAATATAGATCGGCCACTTGCCGCTATTTTAACCTTGAATACAATTGCCCATACTGTCGGTGCCGTGGGTGTGGGCAATCAAGCAACCCAAATATGGGCAGAGACCAACCCCCTGGCCACCAGCATCATAGTCCCGGTGATCATGACCTTGGCAATACTGGTGCTGTCAGAGCTAATTCCCAAGACCCTGGGAGCCAATTTCTGGAAGGAGTTGGCTCCATTTACCGTGAAGTCATTGTCCTTGGTTATCGCCGTTCTATTGCCATTGATATGGTTCAGCCAATTCATTACCAAGGCATTGAAAAGGGACAAAACCAAAAGTGTATTCTCCCGAATGGATTTTCTCGCCATGGCCGAAGTCGGCGCCGATCAAGGCGTTTTCGAAAAGCGCGAATCGGACATCATTTTCAACCTGCTCAAATTCAATTCCATCCGCGCCAAAGATGTCATGACTCCGCGGGTAATGGTAAAGGCGGCCTCCAGGGACATTACCATCGGCCAATTGTATCGCTCCAATAAAGGTATATCATTTTCACGAATTTTGCTGCATGAGGGAGAAACGATCGATACCATTACTGGATATATCCTAAAAGACGAACTTCTCACCAAGCTCGTTGAAAATAAAGAAGATGAACCGATCCACCTTTTGGAACGCAAGATTTTGGCTGTCCCGGAGAGTTTTCAGATTCCAGATCTGTTCAGCCGTTTCTTAAATGAGCGTGAGCATATCGCCATAGTAGTTGACGAATTCGGTGGCATGTCGGGAATCGTGACGATGGAAGACGTCATCGAAACGCTTTTGGGTTTGGAAATCGTGGATGAATCAGACCGTGTAGAGGATATGCGGGCACTGGCCAGGAAGGATTGGGAAAAACGGGCTAAATCCATGGGACTGATCGATGTTCCATCGGTCCAGCCTTCTGAAAACGGTGGTGGGGAACAAAGGTAGTGTTTATTCCATCGAGAGGCTTCGTAAGCGTTCATCCCCGCATCCAATAGTCTTGTTCAAACTGAATGTTTGTGCTGGCTAAAACAGAACTGGCATATTTGGATATTTTGCCGATATATTCCGAGCATCTGGGCTGAGCACCCTTGCCAACATTGCGTGGTTAACGCCAGTCTATCGAAACCGAGGAATAAAGGTCGTAGTTCTCCTAAACAGGAAAACTGTTTTTTTCAATTGTAACATGCTGGCCATACTCTGTCGTGATTAATTCATAATCGAGCATTTTGCCGTATTCGGTATCTTTGTACTACCCTGGCCAAACGCCACCAAATAGAAGCGTGCGAGTCATAGCTTTGATGCTATCCATTCAGCATGGGCATATGCATCAATTATCTTCGTGATATATGAACTTATCCCCCACCGGTGCCGTGGGAAAGGGAATAATTTTATTATAGCTCTCTAAACTGGTTTTTAAACAGGGGCTGAGCCGCTCCTGGACCAGGCGCGCCAATTTTATATCTTCTACCTTTTTGGCATCCCGGAGGATCTGCTGGTAAAGATCGACATTGTTTCTCATTTGACTTTCCCCGCGGCACCTTTGTTACTGGTTAACTGATTTGACCGCCCACTTGGTTGTCGGCAGTGCTGCAATCTTTTTTGAGATGTGGTCGATGGGTTCTTCGTCGCCCGATAACAATTAAAAAAACCGTTGTTTTATTACGCGCTTTTGAAATATTGGAATATCTAACTTGCCAACGATTTATCATTGAGTAATATAGAAATTGGCTTATCCGGGTGACCCAGGCCTGACGTGATGACGTCATTGATTAAATCCGATAATTAGAACCAAGCATCACGTTGTTAGACCTTGGAGAAATATTGAAATCCACCTTAATTTCAATAGTTTTTTACTCAAGATAACATACTTGACAGGCAATTCCGTTTTGTTATAAAGATATTTATATAAAGCCATTTATAATATGCTGATATAGATTATGTCAAGAAAAACTCAATTCACCGCTGATGACGTTGTAAAGGCCGCGTTTGAATTGGTCAGGGAGAAGGGTTTGGCTGGGCTGTCCGCTCCGGCAGTTGCCCAAAAAATGGGCTGCTCAACCATGCCCATCTATTCCAATCTCAAAAACATGCAAGCCCTGGAAGACGAGATTGTCCAAAAAGCCTGGCGTCTGCTCAAGGAGTACGAGGCCAAGGCCTATACGGGTGATACCTGGATTGATCTGGCGGTCGGGTACATATTGTTTGCCAGGGATGAACCCAATCTATTCATTTGTATGCATAATGGTCGCAACTTGGATCTGCGATACGAGTTGCTTAAAAAACATTGGCAATGGCAAGACCTGCGCCTTGAAAAATACTCTGAATTCAGAGAACTGGACGAGGAGCAACGCATGCGGGTTCGCTATGCGCGTGCCATGTTGAGCCATGGTGTCGCTACCTCGCCCAATACGGAATTCAATAGATTTCTTGTCGACAATGATGACATTTTAGCGGGCTTCATAACCAATGTGAGTCGCGCTTTGTTGAATGGTTTTAAAACACTCCCGCCTCTTGATGAGGACAAAAGACGATTAATTGAGGAACGGACAAGCAAATATAAACCATCTTAAATCACGAAAGGCCAACCCCTGATTAGTCGTAGACTGGGCCTGCAACTCCCACACAGATTTTTACTAGAAGCTATCTCAAAAAAGCCTTTTGGCCCAATCTCGGCGTTAGGCGCTCATATCAAGTCCTCAAAATACTCCCGTATTTACCACAATAGGCATTGGCTTCGCTGGCACCTCCGGGTTGATTTGCGCGGCCGCCATGCCTGTCCGACTTAGCCCGGAAGGCGTAGACGGGACCTTGAACCAATATCCTTTTTTTTAAGATGGCTTCCAGAGCCCCACTCTGTTGACAAAACTAGATCTCAATTTATATTATAGTCTATACGATCAGTAACTTATCGATCTACTGATCTCCGCTCTCCCCATTTCTGCTAGTCAACGCTCTACTTCATTGATTTCTCATCAATACAGTTGCATCCGAGTCTTGCAAATGAGCACCCTCAACTCATGAATCGCTTAAATTTGGTTCAGGTTACGGCATCAAAGTTTTATTTGTCGGTGGTCTTACTCATAAAGAAAGGAGGCAACCATGTATCAAACAATTCTGGTTCCATTAGATGGTTCAAAACGGGCAGAGGCAATCTTGGAGCATGTGGAGGGATTGGCACATTTTTCCAAAGCAAGAGTCATTTTTTTGGCAGCGTTGGATTATACCCATCGAGCAGGCGGCGAAGGTATCCAATCCAATTTAGATGAGGGCGAACTTGACCGCAAGACGAAAAGGGCAGAATCTTATTTAGCAGACCTTACCAATAAGTTTACTGAAAAAGATATTCAAGCCCAATCAAAAATCATTTTTGGCCCCGCCGTTGATGTAATCACAGATGTCGCCAAAGAAGAGAATGTGGATTTGATAGCTATTGCCAGCCATGGCCGTACCGGCGTGGCCCGCGTATTTTACGGGAGTATTACGGCCGGCCTGCTTCAAGTTGTAGATCGTCCTATATTGCTCATTCGCTCACGGGGCCTAAAAGTAGATTCCACCATCATGTGGGGGCGTGACGTAATATGATTTACAGGCCCTTTTTGAGTTTTTAAACAACCCCTCGCAAATGGCTCCATCAAACCCAGAAAGGCAGAGCTAAACCGGCTCTGCCTCCCCTAGACGAAGTGTCACGTACAACTAAGCAGTCTTTGCAGATTGCCAGATTATAATGAAGTCTCCTGCGATGCTATCTATCTGCCAGACAACCCCGCAACTAATTTACCCCCGCGGAACGTATGCGCATTCCCAGCATGTATGATTAGATTAGCGCCAGTTACTTTATTTTAGAACAGTTCCGATAGTATTGCTCAGGCGTACGAATTCTTCAGCAGTCAACGTTTCGGCCCGCCGCACCGGGTCGATACCGGATGTGGTGAGCACTCTTTCAGCCGTTTGACCATCGATACCAAGCTGGCTCTGACTGAGGGCGTTTTTCAAGGTCTTGCGCCGTTTGCCAAAGGCGGCCTTGATAACCTGAAACAGGTAGGCTTCATCATCGGCTGGAATATCCACGGGTTCCCGGAACTGGATTTCAATGACCTCCGAATCAACCTTGGGGCGCGGGAAGAACATCCTGTCCTTGATGGTGGCCAGTGATTTGATTTGGGCACAATAGGCCAGCATAACGGTGATGCGGCCGTAGGTTTTGTTGCCGGGTTTGGCCACCAGTCGTTCGGCCAGCTCCTTTTGAAACATGACGATCGCCCGGTCGATGACTGCCCGGGAGTTGATCAGCTTTACCAGGATCTGGGAGGAGATGTTGTAGGGCAGATTGCCGATCACCACGAGTTTGTCTGAGGACTCCATGGCCAATTTTTCAATGTCCACATTGAGAATGCTGTCGCGCACGATCATGACGTTGTCTCTGCCCGCGGCCAGCAGTTCGGTTTTTAAAAGCTCCGCGATCTTGTGGTCGGTTTCCACGGCGGTCACCCGAGCCACCTGCATGGCCGCCGGGATGGTCAGGGCGCCCAGTCCGGAGCCGATTTCCAGGACCGTGTCTCCCGGTTCAAGCGTGGCCCGATCGATAATCATCCGGGCGGTCGATGGATCGGACAGGAAGTTCTGGCCGAGCTGTTTTTTGGGGTGCAGGTTCCAGGCGGATAGCAAGGTGCGGGGCGAGGTCATAAAACGTCCATTTTTAGTGTTAGGTTTTAAGTGTTAAGACAAACCCAAACCTGTTCAAGGACTCTTGTTAGGGTACCCGGTTGCAGGCCAATGTCCGTGAAACACATTATTCGGCCTTTTGCAACGAACATAAATTCTGAACCCTAACCAAATGTCTAACATGAACGATAGATTGGCCTGTTTCTAAGGTTTTTCTTAACACTTAACACTTAAAACATAAAACTGATAATTTCCGGTGCATAGATAACCTGTAGCATGGCCTATCCAATCCAGGATGCTTGACTTTTAGGAGTAGATTCCTTACTTTTTAAAAACCAATTTATCCGAGTTAATTCACTGTATTTATTAACAGGTTCTTATATTTACGGAGACCGGTATGATCAAGAAAAAGGGCAAGGCGGTCAGTTTTGACGCCATGGTGAAGTTCTTTATTCAATACTACGATTTGCCTACGAAGACGGATATAGACAAACTTTTGGAGAGGATTGACCGGCTTGAAATGCTCCTGCAGGATATGGCTGCAGGGGATGCCTCCGAAAGGCGGGCGGCGAGTCGGGCCGGACGGCGCAAAGCGACCCGGCCGCGTGCGGCCACTACGGCCGCCGACACGGTGTACACGGCGATGAAGTCGTTTAAAAAAGGGGCTGACCTTGCAGATATACAGGGCAAAACCGGCTTCGGTAAAAAGAAACTGCGCAACATCATCTTCAGGCTGCATAAACTGGGTCGGATTCAGCGTCTCAGTAGAGGTGTCTATCGGGTGAAACCGGATTGACACCGGCCTCAACAGACCACCAGCACTAAGCCCATAGTTTGAACTGCGGCAATGAAAGGAAATACAATGGCAAATGAACCAACTCAGCAGATACTCCAACTGAATCCGGGCGACGAGGTCGGCGGCTATGAAGTGATTCGAGTCTTCCCCCTGGAAAATCTGTCCGTGACCATGTGTGAACTTCGGCACCCGGGAACCGGGGCGCGCCACATCCACCTGGCGTCTGAGGACAAAGAGAATACCTTCGCGGTGGCGTTCAAGACCGTGCCCACCGACTCAACCGGCGTGGCCCACATCCTCGAGCACACCGTTTTGTGCGGATCTGCGAAATTCCCGGTTCGGGATCCCTTTTTCTCCATGCTCAAGCGTAGCCTGAGTACCTTCATGAATGCGTTTACCGCCTCGGACTGGACCATGTATCCGTTTGCCACCCAGAACCGGAAGGATTTTTACAACCTGCTGGATGTCTACCTGGATGCGACTTTCTTCCCCAAAATAGAAGAATTGAGTTTCAAGCAGGAGGGCCATCGCCTGGAAGCCGTCGACGGCACTGGCAAGGATGACGGTAATTCCTCGTTGGCCTTCAAAGGCGTGGTCTACAACGAAATGAAAGGGGCCATGTCCGCCCCCAACCAGGTGATGGGGCAATCGCTGCTCTCTTCGCTTTATCCGGATACCACCTATCGATTCAATTCCGGGGGAGATCCCAAACATATTCCCGATCTCACCCATGAGCAGTTGGTGGCTTTTCACCGGCGGCATTACCATCCCAGCAATGCCTTTTTTTATACCTATGGGAATTTGCCGCTTGCAGACCACCTGGCATTTATCGAATCAAAAATTTTAAACAATTTTACGAAAATTGATCCAGGTACCGATGTGCCCAGTCAGCCGCGGTGGCAGGCCCCGCGTGAAGCAGAGTTTCCCTTTATGCTGGGCAAGAGCGAAGACCCTGCCAAAAAGCATCAGGCCTGCCAGGCCTGGCTGTGTGCGGATATTACCGACACCTTCGAAGTGCTGGTTTTGGCGTTACTTGAACAAATCCTGGCCGGCAACCCGGCTTCGCCGTTGCGCAAGGCCCTTATCGACGCCGGTCTCGGGTCGGCCCTGAGCGATTATTCCGGTTTTGACGCGGAAAACCGCGACACGGTGTTCAACATGGGACTCAAAGATGTGCGGGCCGAAGATTCCGATGCGGTGGAAAAAATTATTTTCACCGTGCTCACGGATCTGGTTGAAAATGGGATAGAAAGACCCCTTATCGATGCGGCCATGCATCAATTGGAATTCCATCGCAAGGAGGTGCGCAACACCCCGTATCCGCAGGGATTACGGCTCTTGATGAGCATTTGCGCCACCTGGCTGCACGGTGGTCAGCCGGAGCGGATTCTGAAACTTGACGAAGATCTGGCCAAAATCAGGGCGGCGGTGGATGCCGGGCCGTTTTTCGAAGAGCGCATTCGCCGGTACCTGCTGGACAACCCACACCGGGTGAAATTGCTCCTGAAGCCTGATCATGAAATGGAAGCCCGCAAGCAGGCCCGGGAAGCAAAAGCGCTGCAGGAGATCAGCGCCGCACTAACCACCGCTGATTATGACCGTATCAATGCGGATGCCAGAGCGTTGGTCGAACTACAGGAAGCGGAAGAAGATATTAATGTGCTACCGACGCTCGAACTGGCGGATATCCCGCCTGAAATGCAGAAGGTCGCACCGACAACCACCCTAGAGACAACCCCGGCGGTCTCTTATAATCAGCCGACGGCCGGGATTTTCTATTTTGCGTCCGCCCTGGAAGCAAGCGGCATCGACCCCGAGTTGCTGCCGCTGGTGCCCATCTTTGCCTACTCCCTGCCCAAAGTCGGAACCCGACAAAGCAACTACGTGGAGATGGCCCGTCGGGTGGACCTTTCCACGGGTGGCCTGGGCCTGTCCGCCCATGCCCGGACCACCTTTGTCGAACAGGGCCAGTGCCTGCCCTTTGTCTCCTTTAACGCCAAGTGTCTCAACCGCAACCAGGCCGGGATGTTCGAAATCCTCAACGAGATGATTGCCGAATACAGCTTCGCCGATCACGAGCGTCTGAAGAGTCTTCTTTTCGAATACCGGGCCGGATTGGAAGCCATGGTTCTTCAAAATGGTCACCGCCTGGCGATTTCGTTGGCTTCCCGTGGGTTCAGCCCGACCGGCCTGCTCAGTGAAAAATGGAGCGGCATTCATCAGCTCAAAACCATCAAAGAAATTACCACAGATGTCACGGAGGCGGCCATAGATGCACTGGCCGGCAAGCTGGATGCGGTTGGAAAGGCCCTGTTCCGGGCCGGCAACCTCAAGATGGCCCTGATTGGTGACGATCAAGCCCTGGGACCAGCGGCCGATCTGGCGGCCGGCGTCAACGCGTCTTTGGGTTCCGCGGACGAAAACGCTTCCCAATTCCAGCCGGCCGCAGCGTCTGACGGCTTGATCCGGGAAGGCTGGTCCACTGCTTCGGCTGTCTCCTATGTGGCCAGCGTCTTTCCAGCCGTGCGGATGGCGCACCCGGATGCACCGGTTCTGTCGGTTACGGCCAAGTTATTGCGGTCCCTGTACCTGCACCGGGAAATCCGGGAAAAAGGCGGGGCGTATGGTGGGTTTGCCGTATACAATTCCGAAGAGGGGCTGTTCGGGTATGGGTCCTACCGGGACCCTCGCTTGCTGGGTACCCTGGAGGTTTATCGTCAGGCCGCCGATTTTGTCCGTAACGGCGACTACCGCCAGGAAGATATAAAGGAAGCCGTCCTGCAGGTCTGTTCCGAAATAGACAAGCCGGATACGCCTGGAGCGGCGGCCCGCAAGGCCTTCTACCGCAACCTGGTCAACCTCACCGATGAAGCCCGGCAAGAGTACAAAACCAGGCTGCTGGCGGTAACCCGCGAAGATGTCATGGCTGCCGGTCAAACCTATTTCAATGGAAGCACTGAAAAAAGCGCCGTGGCAGTTATCTCCGGTGAAGAAAAGCTGGCCGAGGCAAATAATAAACTTGATAACGACAAGTTTGCGTTATTTAAGATTTGAGCTGACTGAATTTGGATGCACTAAAACAACCTCATTCCCAACACTGCTAACATGCGGTTGTATGCAAAGTAGTTTTAAAACTTGATATGTTGGAAATAACAGGTGGCATTTTATGTTAATAAAGGCACGGAACATATTTGATATTCCGTGCCTTTGTTTTATCTGGTCAGGCTCGTGAATTGTTGGTGAACATAGCCGGTCTGGGTAACCCTCGATCCTGCGGGCCAGGAAATGGAATAGAAGCGGTTTCAAAACCTTCAATCGGGCTCAAGGTCAAGGCGGCCGCGAGGTGCCCCGCGTTGCCGGACTTCCCGCTTGATCTATTCCTTTATGGTGGGTCGTAAACCGGAGGAATACATCAGGTATTTTGAGGATTTACACCGAGTGCCCAACGCCGAGATTGAGTTCGAGGGGAGGTTTTAAAACCGCTTATAGGAAGATTCAAAATGCCAGGCCGTCATCTCAATGCCTAATTCATTAACCCTGGCGTTGACTTCTTTGAGTACGGCATCAAAGAATGATTCACTGACAAGATCATTCTCGATACTGAATTTATTGGAGCCCGCTTCGATTATCCTCTGCAATTCCTTTTGTGGCAGCCTGGAAACTTTATCGCGTATTTGGTGTTGCAGCAGATGCTCTATGCGCCGGTTAACGACTTGGGTTTGACTGGCTGTAGTCCGCAGGTAAGTCTCTGCATTCACTACATGCCAGAAAGCGCCATACTTTATGGATACGCTTTCCTTATTGACGGTGAAAAATCGCCTGTTTCCTTCTAGCTTATAAAGTTCATTTTCTGAGACTTGCTTGGTTTGCTCAATAAAGGGGATTTTAATACTCAGACCGGAAATGGACTTAACCCGGTCAGGTTTCCCAAACCTATAAATGATGACTTGTTGACCGGGTTCAACTTTATAAACCGCATCAAATACAGCCGCCAAACCAATCCCAGCTACTATCATCAAAACCGAGGGCCATAGAAATCGGGAACTAAGAATTTGATCCACAATCGATTTTAAGCTCGTTTCAGCTGGTATCAGCCGGCCGGTCAATTCTCCGTATGCAATAGCGAGAATGGAGAGGTAGCATAAGGCTAAATAGGTCTCTAGGATGCCAACCAAAAGCATTATCCAGGTCTGTATGCCGGGGACTTCAAAGGCTATGCTCATAAATCCGGTGATCAATCCGGGAATAAGTACAAGCAGTATAAGCAGCTTGATCCCTCTGCCCTGGGATAGGTTCCATATTCGCTTTGGGGTGACCTCATGTTTTGCCGCGATTGCCGGTAGCGTCATGGCAAAACGAACCACCGGGTAGGCCGCGGCCCCAACCACCAGAATCCAAATCAAGACAGAGCCGGCTGCGAGCCAAGGTTTAGGGCTGTTAATTGCCATGGCAAACCAGACAATTGCAGGCAGCACCATATAGAGCAGCAGCCCAAGAAGGAGCGCCAGGATCAGGCCTAAAAATACCAGCACCAGGAAAAAGGCGCCATACCGTGGCCACATTCTATCTTCGGATTTGGGTTCTAAAGGGCCGGTCACCAGGTGGCGCTGATAATCCAAGGCAAACCAGACAATTGAAGCCCATACGGGAATCTGGGCAATAAAATGCAGGGTAGGATTTAGGGAGAACTTGCTGATGATGAATAACAGCGCGCTAAAAACAACCAGGGTTAATACCGGTTTTAGGAGCCCCTTCCGTGATGCTGTGCTTAAACTGAATGGTGCAATCAGTGATCTGACCAGAATCGACCATATGCTCAATGGTGGCGTAGTCACGGAACGATAACTCCCCGGGGAACTATAATGATCATGTTATTTACCCTACATGCTAAATGGTGAAAACTCGATTTCTATCATGATAGCTGATCTATGCATTTTTGCCAATGGTTCTGGGTAGAAGCACACTAATTTAAGGAGGAATAGTTTCGGTGATCTGAGTTGTTGTGCCAATCGCGCTATCCTGGTCAAAAGGCAAAGTAGGCTAAAATACGCAACGCGATCCTATCGGTTCTATCCATTTTAGGGTGAGACAGTTGCTCTCCTTTTTCGGCCTACTTTTTAAGCAACTTGAGAAAAGCGGACACACCATCTGCATCAAGCGCTCCCTTGGCCTGGGCGATCCCCGTCGTATCCACACCCAGATTGCAGTACAGGGCCTTGAGTTCCGGCACCTGCGCAGTGATGTGTTCGATGTGGGCGGCCACCGTGTCCACGTCGCCGCGGGCAATGGGGCCGGTCAAAGCCTCCGGGATGCCGATCTTCTCAATATTGTTCAGGGTGCCGTCGATGAGGGGTTTGAGAATCTGGAATCCATCGACAGGCTCTATGCCGGCGGCCCGCAGCATTTTTAGGGCCAGGTCCATAACCGTGACCAGGTAGTTGGAGGCGGCCACGGCCGAGGCATGGTAAAGGGTTTTGCCGGCGGTTTTGATGGTGTGCACTTGCGCACCAAGATCCTTAGCCAAGCGGCTTGCATGCGCAACCGCCGGTTCGTCGCCCTCCACCGCCATGTTGATGGCTTTGAAAGGGTTGATGTCTGTGCGGGCGGCAGCAAAGCTCTGCAGCGGGTGCATGGAGCCGATATGGGCACCCGTAGATTTGGCCGGTGCGAGGATTGTGGAGGGCAGGGCACCGCTGCAATGGAGGACGGCTGCGTCTTCCCGGTATCCGGCGTTTTCGGCGATGAGTTGCCCGGCCTCGGCAATCACGTCATCCGGTGTGGTGATCAATACAACCTCCGCAGCTTGGGCGGCTTCAGCAGATGAAGGGGCCGGATCGGGTCCGTTGATCAATCGGGTGATATTTTCCGCGGAAGCACGGGTTTTGCTGAAAAGGCCGCTGATTTGATAGCCTTTTTTGGATAGAAAATAGGCCAGTGATGTGCCGACCTTGCCGCAGCCGATGATGGCGATATCCGGTTTCATTGCTCTCACCCGCGAGTTATACTGTTTGGGTTGCTATGTCTGGGCCCCGTATATTGTCACTCTGAGCCTTGCGAAGAGTCCCCAACATGCCATGGTCTAGATTCATTGTGTGGGATTCTTCGTCGCTTTACTCCTCAGAATGATAAGAAATAACTATTGGGACCTGAATGTGATGCGCTTGATTTAGTAACAGTGCTCCTCAGCTGGGAAACTGCCTTCCGCCACTTCCTTAGCATAGTTCGCAATGGCCTCCCGCGCGGCATCAGCCAGGCGGGCATACTGCTTGACGAACTTGGGCAAATGACGGTCATTGAGCCCCAGCATGTCGTGCAGCACCAGTATCTGGCCATCGCAGTCCGGTCCGGCCCCGATACCGATAGCCGGGATGCTCAACGTATCCGTGATCTTTTTGGAGATGTCGCCGGGGATGCCCTCGAGAACCACGGAAAAAGCTCCGGCGGCTTCGACTTTGCGCGCATCGTCCAGCAGCCGGTCTTCATCCCGCTGGACTTTGAAGCCACCCATCTGATGCACGGATTGCGGCGTGAGACCGATATGGGCCTGCACCGGGATACCGGCTGCCGTAATTGCAGCAATCACATCAGAGACATCCGCACCGCCTTCCAGTTTGACGGCGGCTGCATCCGCCTCTTTCAGAAAACGCCCGGCATTTTCCACTGCCTGGTCCAACCCGGCCTGGTAGGACATGAAGGGCATGTCGCCCACCACCATGGCACCTTGGGCGCCGCGGGCGACGATTTTGGTATGGTAGAGCATCTCCTCCATGGTAACCGGCAGGGTGCTCGTGCCGCCCTGGACAACCATACCCAGCGAATCGCCGACCAGGATAACATGCACTCCGGCATCCGCCACAATTTTCGCGAAAGGAAAATCATAGGCGGTAAGGGCAACGATTTTCTCTCCATCCTGCTTCATTTTGATAAGTTTAGTGGTGGTGATCTGTGTTTGCATGACGGCACCTCTTTGGTGGTTACGTGTCGAGTTAATTTGGCCCGTGTATGATTTTAGACGGTTTAAAGGTTTGGCGGTACCCGGCAAATGGGAACGGGGCCCAATTTAAGGCTAATTTTTATAAGTCGTTTCAGTTGACAACGTCTGTGGGCCTGTCGGCACGATTCGTGATGTCTCGCGCAGGCAGGTCGTTGGCTCTGGATGGGCAGTTTAAGATGCTCACCTGAAATATATAACCAAACGGCCGGAAACAGCAAGTTGCACTTGCCGGGCGGTCTCACCAACCGGTTTGGGTGTCCTCCCTGGAAGGGTCGCTGAGACAATCCCGAAGGTTCTATGAATTTTTTCTACACAATAGATATCATAGAAAATTCAGAGATGTTCAGAATAAGCCATGCATAGCAAACTTTCACGATTATGCCAACCCATTGCAGGAATGTTGACGGCTTCCGGAAATGGGTCGTTACCAGATGACGGCTTTCGCAATACGCTTCAAAATTAAGGGAGATCCTATATAGTTGTTGACTCTCCGCGCAGGCCTGGGATAGATATACAGGTTATTCAAAAAAATCAGAAAAAGGGAACAGCCAAACGCATGATACAGTTGATTAGAGGGTTTAAAGATGTCCTGCCGGGTGAATCGGAATTGTGGCACCATATTGAACAGACCGCCACGGCCCTGTTTATCGATTTCGGTTTCAAGGAGATCCGGATCCCCATCATGGAACGCACCGAGCTTTTTGCCCGCAGTATCGGTGAAGATACGGATATCGTTGAAAAAGAGATGTACACTTTTCCAGACCGCAAGGGCGACTTGATCACGTTGCGGCCCGAAGCCACGGCGTCCATCTGTCGGTCCTACATCCAGCACAAGCTCTATGCCACCGACCCCGTGAAGAAATTTTTCACTATCGGCCCCATGTTCCGACGGGAAAGACCGCAAAAGGGCCGCTATCGCCAGTTTTACCAGCTAGATGCGGAAGTGTTCGGAAGTGATTCGCCTTATGTGGACGCCCAGTTGATTTACATCCTGAAGATTCTGTTTCACCGGCTGGGTGTGACCGATATCATGGCCCATATCAATTCGTTGGGCTGCCCGGAGTGCCGCCCCGATTTCAGGAAGGCCCTGCTGGCGTACATAACCGGTAAGGAAGCAGAGCTTTGTTCGGACTGCCGTCGGCGCAAGGATAAAAATCCCTTGCGGGTCCTGGACTGTAAGGTCCCCGGGTGCCGGGAGGCCATGGCGGGGGCACCGTCGATTCTGGATCACTTGTGTGATGCCTGCCAAGTTCATTTTGAAACAGTTAAGGCGGCCCTGGATGACCTGGATACACCGTTTACGATTGACAAGCGCCTGGTGCGGGGCCTCGATTACTACACCCGCACCACCTTTGAGATGCAGACGGGCAGCCTCGGCGCCCAGAGCGCCGTTGCTGGTGGCGGGCGCTATGACGGTCTGGTGAAAGCTCTGGGTGGGCCCGAGATTCCGGCTACCGGTTTTGCCATCGGGTTTGACCGGCTGGCGGAAATCGTGGCCCAGGCCGGAGAGACGTATGTTACTGATCCGTACCTGTATGTGGCGGCTCTCGGGGAGGCGGCCCTGCCCCTGGCGTTTGCGTGGATTTCAAAACTTTCCAAAGCGAGCATCCGGGCGGAAATGGATTTTGAAGGGCGCAGCCTGAAAAGCCAGATGAAACGCGCAGACCGATTGAGAGCGGGCCATGTCCTCATCGTCGGTGATGATGAAATTGAGAAGAATACGGCTATTTTACGGAATATGACGTCCAAAGCCCAGGATGAGGTGCCTTTCGAGGGGCTCCTGGAGACTTTGGGCGCGAGACTGGGAAAAAAGGAGTAAGCTACAGTGACACCTGATAAGCTCGGTGAAATGCGCAGAACCCACGGCTGCAATGAGCTGGGGAAAGAAGATATCGGAAAAGAAGTTGTACTCATGGGATGGGTGCAGCGGCGGCGTGACCACGGGGGCGTCATATTTGTAGACCTCCGGGACCGCGACGGCCTGACTCAGGTGGTGTTCACCCCCGAGATCAATCCCCAAGTGCATGCCAAGGCCCATGTCATCCGCAGCGAGTATGTACTGGGCGTACGCGGAGAGGTTACGGCCCGTTTGGAAGGGATGACAAATCCAAATCTGGCTACGGGTGAAATTGAGATCATGGTGTCTGAACTAAAAATCCTCAACCCGGCCAAGACACCGCCGTTCATGATCGAAGACAAGATCGATGTTTCCGAGAATATACGACTCCAGCATCGGCACATCGATCTGCGGCGCCCCCAGCTGCAGCAAAATATTATGTTGCGACACAAAATTTCCGCCGCGGTGCGGCAGTATTTTAATGAGAACGGGTTCTTGGATATCGAGACGCCGGTTCTGACTAAGAGCACCCCGGAAGGCGCCCGGGATTACCTGGTGCCCAGTCGGGTCAACCCCGGCAATTTTTACGCGCTGCCGCAATCACCCCAGCTGTTCAAGCAGCTGCTGATGATTTCCGGTTACGATCGCTACTACCAGATTGTGAAGTGCTTCCGGGATGAAGACCTGCGCGCCGATCGACAGCCTGAGTTTACCCAGATAGATGTCGAGATGTCTTTCGTCGGCGAAGAAGATGTCATGGCTACGGCCGAGGGCATGATGGTCAAAATTTTCAAAGAAGTAAAAGGGATCGAGCTGGCGACGCCTTTCCCGCGCCTGGAGTATGCCGAGGCCATCGACCGGTTCGGTCTGGATAAGCCCGACACCCGGTTTGCCCTGGAACTGACGGATATTTCCGACATTGTCGCCGACGCCGGGTTCAAGGTATTTGCCAGCGTGGTTCAAAAAGGCGGCATCGTGAAAGCGCTGAATGCCAAGGGGTGCATCGACTTTACCCGCAAAGAGATCGATGATCTCACGGAATTCGTAGCTGTTTACCGGGCCAAGGGCCTGGCCTGGATTAAAGTTCGGGAAGATGCCTGGCAGTCCCCGATCGCCAAATTCTTCACGGACGAGGAAAAGGCGGCCCTGGCTGAAAGGCTCGATATGCAACCGGGCGATCTGGTCTTCTTCATTGCGGACCAGCCCAATGTGACCAATGAGGCCCTGGGTCACCTGCGGAATCATCTCGGCCGCAAACTTGGCTTGATCGAAGTAGACACCTTCGATTTAACCTGGGTGACGCGTTTTCCTTTAATGGAATACGACGAGATCGAAAAACGTTATCAGGCCCTCCACCATCCCTTTACGGCACCTCTCGAAGCGGATTATGACCGGTTGGAATCCGATCCGGCTACCGCACGGTCCCGGGCCTATGACCTGGTGCTCAATGGACACGAGGTGGGTGGGGGCAGCATCCGTATTCACCAGCTGGCCCTCCAGGAGAAAGTCTTTGCCGCCCTGGGCATGGACCGGGAAGAATATACGGCCAAGTTCGGTTTCCTGCTCGCCGCCCTTGAATCCGGGGCCCCGCCCCACGGCGGCATCGCTTTTGGCTTCGATCGCCTGGTTATGATCCTGACCGGCCAGCCTTCGATCCGGGATATCATTGCCTTTCCCAAAACCCAGAAAGCCGCCTGCCTGTTGACCGAGGCGCCTTCCGAGGCCGCCCGGGAACAATTGCAGGAACTTTCGCTACGTATACGCAAACTCGCTGAAGATAATCAAGCCTGAGATCTAATAGACTTTGCCAATACAGACGCCCGGCCATGCAATTTCTGGACGGGCGTTTTTTATCTTAAAATCTGAATAAATCAAATTCTAAATCAATATCTCGCGCAGAGCCCAGGCTTCGCTAAAGCTGCGCCCGGCAAGCGCAGAAGCGCAGAGAAGGTCAAAAGCTATGATTTGGTCGCGCTAACGCGCGAAAGACCTCTCATTTGCTTGGTAAATGGTTTCATCGGCGAAGCCGGAAATTATCTGTGGTTTCCCAGCTGCGCTGGACTGTTCATTTATCTCTGCCGAAGGAGGACGTCTCTGCGCCTTGGCGCCTTCGCGCAAGGATCAGATTTACTTTTCTATTGAAATTACTTATAGTATGTATCGATTTATTTGATGCTGGACCTGGTTGGTTACTGCCGGGACGGATAATAAGGAGTGGCTATGGACCTCTGGCGTCTGAACATATTTGTCAAGGTGATCGATTACGGTAGTTTTTCCAAGGCAGCTGATCAAGTACTCCTGACCCAACCCACGGTCAGTAGCCATATCAATGACCTCGAGGCACACTACGGCTGCCGCCTGATCGACCGCCTGGGCAAAGAGGTTGCTCCGACCCGCGCCGGGCAACTGCTCTACAAATATGCCCGTAAACTGATCACGCTGCAAAATGAAACCGAATCGGTCATGGCGGATTACCATGGGAGAATGCGCGGTCACCTCCACATCGGGGGCAGCACCATTCCCGGCGAGTATATCCTGCCCGCGGTGATCGGTCGCTATACAGCGGATTTCCCCGAAGCGAAAGTCTCCCTGTCCATTGGCGACACCCGACAGGTCACTGCAGAGGTTCTCGCAGGTACCCTGGAGTGCGGTATCGTCGGCGCGCGGACCAAAAACAGTAAGCTGATCCAGGAGGAGATCGCCACGGACAAGTTGTGCCTGGTGGTACCAGCGGATCACAAGTGGGCCGAACGCAAGCGGGTGTCTTTAAAAAACTTGTTCACCGAACCGTTTATCATCCGTGAGAGGGGATCCGGTACGCTGCAGGCCCTGCTTGACAGTTTATCCGCCGCCGGGCACAAGAGCGGGGCCCTCAAAATCGTTGCCGAAATGGGTAGTACCACTGCCGTGATCCAGGGGATCAAAAACAAGGTGGGCCTGTCGGTTCTTTCTACCTTGGCCGTCCAGGAAGAATTACAGGTCGGTGACCTGAAGGCTCTCCCGGTTGCCGGGCTGAACCTGCAACGTAGTTTTTACCTGACCATTAATAAACAACGTACCCTTTCACCGTTGTGTAAGGCATTTTTCGATTACCTGAAATAAGGGTGTCCGGTGAGCGTCGATTCGATCAGGGGGTTTTCGCTTCGGTTGGTAATGGAATCTTCAAGTTATCGCCAACACTTACATGGTGCGCTGTGAACCAGCCACTGGGGACCTCGATGGCATAACGAACCGCTTGCGGAGAGGTATAGACCTTATGGCTATGCAACGGATCCATCTGTTCGATTGCCACAATTTTCCCTTTTGTATCGATAAAGGCAATGTCCAGCGATAGGCGAGTATCCTTCATCCAGACGGAAAACGGCATGGTTTCCGGCAACACGAACAGCATGCCGGTATCCGACGGCAGATCGGCACGCTTGGAAAGACCGCACCGACGTGCCTCGGGTGTGGTGGCAATTTCAAGATTCAGTTGAACGCCGTTAACATCTATGACTATATTGGGAAGCTGTAAGGGGCAGGCATTGCCCCCCGGAACCAACGCCAGCAGATAGAGCGCGAATGTCAGCCCAAAAAGAGCTTTTGCAATGTGTTGGCAGGTTGGCAATTGTAAAACATTCGCCATAAGAGAAGCCTCCTTATCTAATTTACCGAACAGCGTCGCATCCTGGCTCCAGAAAGGCCGCTTAATGCTGGATCGAAGCCGCCAGAGGTAAACCCATGCGCAGAATAACCTTTTTACTGCCACTAATCAATGTAATCGGGGCCGTTTTTACCTACGTGTACTTTTCTTCGATCCTCGACCTGCGTTATGCCAAAGGAACCATTCCGACCTATTATTCACATCTCTATTTCGTGATCGGCACAGCCCTGCTTATCTTTACCTTCAAAGTCGGGAGCAGTAGATCCGTCAAAGAATTGTTTGCTATTGCCAACGGTGACATTTCCATAGATACCCTGGAAGAGTCTGAAAAGCACCATTTGCAGCGGGAAGCCTTGCAGTTTCCCATTGTGGTAACGATGGTGACCTTTGCAGTCTGGATTTTGGCAGGATTTATATTTGGGCTCCTCGAACCCCTGATTACCAGCAAACTCTTTAATGTGGAAGCTCCGGGTTTACTATACGGCATGCGACGTTTTTTGGGGATTGCCTTTTTCGGTGGTGGTGTTACCACCCTGGTCGTCTATTTCGTACTGGAAAATGAGTGGCGCAGATTTATACCACGATTTTTTCCGGAAGGCCATTTGAGCAGGGTCAAGCACACCTTCAGACTTACGGTGCGCAAGCGTTTCCTGATTGTGTTTCTGGGGGTGATTTTAATACCTCTGCCGGTTCTGGGCCTGACCATCTATACGCGCATCCAGGCTCTGCACGCGGCGGATGCCGTCACCCGTTCCCAGTTGATGAACCCCCTGGCCAGGGAGTTGGCTTTTATTATGGTAGATGAACTGATTGTCTGCCTGCTCCTGGCCTATTTTCTGGCCAAAAGCATCTCCGACCCGCTATTGCAGATCAAACGCGTCATCAAGGAAGTTGAAGACAACAACCTGGATGCGCGGGTGGAGATCGCCTCCAACGACGAACTCGGCGAAGTCGCCGAAGGCCTGAACAGCATGGTTAGCAGTATGCGGGAGAACCAGAGTTTGAAAGAATCCTTCGGTAAATTTGTTTCCCAGGAGATCCGGGACGAAATTATTGCCGGCAAGACCACCCTGGATGGCGAAATGAAGCGGGCCACTTTGCTTTTTTCCGACCTACGCAATTTTACTACCCTGGTGGAGCAGAATCATCCCAAGCATGTGGTCACCATCATGAACCAGTATTTCAATGAGATGACCCATGCTATCAAAGCCAATCGCGGCCTGATTCTACAATATGTCGGTGACGAAATCGAGGCGGTTTTCGGGGCACCGATCGGTTTTGACGATCATCCCGACATGGCCGTCAAGGCGGCCCTGGAGATGCGTCGGCGCCTGGATGCCCTGAACATGCGCCTTGCGCAGCAGGGATTTGAGCCGCTTTCCCACGGGGTCGGCATCCACTCCGGCGCGGTTCTGGCCGGCAACATCGGCAGTGAAGAGCGCATGTCTTACGCCCTGGTTGGCGATACCGTCAATTCGGCCTCCCGCATCGAGGGCCTGACCAAACAATATCAATGCGATATCATCATTAGCCAGACCACCTACAACCTGCTCACCGAATCCTACCCCACCGAACAGCTGGCTCCAGTCAAGGTAAAAGGCAAAGAAGACGAGCTGATCATTTACCGCCTGAAGTAATGCTCCTTTACAGACTGATCTTCTAAAAGCTGAAAAACAGGGGTGTCAGAAAAATGGTCATTCCGCCTACGATCAAGGTCATGGGAATGCCCACCTTGACGAAATCACCGAAGGAATAGCCGCCCGGGCCCCAGATCATCAGGTTGGTCTGGTAGCCGGTGGGGGTGATGAAGGCACATGAGTTGGCAATCATTAACGTAATGGCAAAGGGCATGAAACTGACTTGGAGCTGGGCCGCCGTGGAAAGGGCGATGGGAAACATGAAGGCTGCGGCCGCATTGTTGGTGATGACATTGGTCATGAATGTGCATCCCACAAAGATAACAGCCAGGGCGGTGTACGGATTGTTGCCGCCAACCGATGTCAGCAGACCGGACAACAGGGCGGCCAGGCCACTGCGGCTGACTGCGGACTCCAGGCCGATGGCGCAGGCAATTACCACCAGGGTGCCCCAGTCGATACTGCGGGCTGCTTTCTTATAATCGAGGCAGCCGGTCAACAGCATGGCTCCAGCGGCCAGTAGGCCGGCGTTGAGCATACTCATCCACCCGCAGGCCACCACCGCCACCATACTGAGCGTGATCAGCATGGCGATGACCGCCCGGTCCGTGCGCTGGATATGGTAGCCGTCGAGTGCCTTGGTCAACGCGAAATCTTCCTCGGTGCGTACATCGTAGAAAAAGGAATCATTGACTTCCAGCACGGCCGTATCACCGGCCTCGATTTTCAATTCTCTAAGGGGGCAGCGGACCGGCTCCCGGTCGCGCGAGATGGCGACCACCTTGTAATCGTAGTCATCCTGTGAAATCGGCAATTCGGCGACCCGCCGCCCGACGGCCAGGCTCTTGCGGGCGATGACCACTTTGGCCAGTTGGTGCGTATGCCGCTCGGGTTGCATTGGCCGGGGACGGATATGGGGCAACAGGCGGTTGGTGCGCCACAAGTCCGCCAGGGCCACCCGGGTTACCGAAAATGCCAGAATGTCGCCAACCGCCAGTGGTCCCAAATCGCGAAATGCGTGATGCCGCCTCTCATTACGCTTAACGGAAAGCAGCCGGGCGTCCGGAATGCCCAGCAGGCCGGATTCACTCAAGGTCTGACCAATCAGGCGCGAAGTTGCATGGATTTCGAACTCGGCCCGGTACTGCCGCCAGCGAACCTTGGCGTCTCGGGCCTCTGATACTTTCGGCAGCAGCCAGCGGCCGAAAAGGACCATAAACGCAATACCGGCGATCGCCAGGGGAGCGGCTACCAGGGTCGTATCAAACATGGCGATCGGGCGCATAGTGGGCAGATTGGTTCCGCCGCGGTTGATGGCGTCGCTTACCAGCCCGCCGATGACCAGGTTGGTGGAGGTGCCGATCAGGGTACAGGTGCCGCCCAGAATTGAAGCGAAGCTCAGGGGGAGAAAAAGGTGTTTGGCCGGCAGGCGACAGGTACGGGCCAGGTCCTGGATAACCGGGATCATCATGGCGACCAGGGGCGTATTGTTGAGAAAGGCGCTGCCCAGTGATATGGGCGGCAAAATTTTGAGTTGCGCGGTCAGCAGACGCCGGGGGCGACCGATAATTTTATCCATGACCATGGTAATGGCCCCCGTGGCGTACATGCCGGCGGCTACTATGAACAGGACGCCCACGGTCAGCATACCCGAGTTCTGGAAGCCTTTGAGGAGTTCTGCCTGGGGGGCCAGGCGAAATGTAAGCGCGGCCGTCAGACTACCGAGAAATATAACCGGAGGGGGTATTTTGGTTATGATGAGCAGCGCGAAGGTTGCCACCAGAATGGCGAGGGTAATACCGGCTGCAGCAGTCATCGGCCTCTCCTACAGGCATTCTATTCAGCGCAATTCCTGACCGGATAAGATTTTGGCAATTCTATAGTACAGCGCAGTTACTAAAAATCCATCCAGATCGTGTCGCTTATGATTGCTTTCCCAAAATGATTTTTTTGACCGCCCATTCGATTTTAAGCATTAAATAGAATGCCCTACTTGGCCTTAAACGTAAATTTCTGGCCGCCGATGGAGGCCTCATACATCAAGCCGCCTTTCACGAAGGTAAAAACGGCCATTCCTTTCCGGTACTTTGACTTGGCCTGGTTTCCGGCACCCCAGAGTCCGGCACTGGCGGAGGCCCCTTCCGTGCTGGTGCGGGCCTGGGCACCGGCCGTGATGGCCACCGCGGAAGCGGCTGCGTCAAATTCAAAATTTCCGCTTGTAAAGTCCCGGTAGGCACGCTTATCCTTGAAAAAAATGATCTCACTGAAGGCCTGGCCACCGAGTTGAAAACCGATGGTTACCTTGACCAGGGACACAGTACCGGTCATAGTCCTCCGGCGGTAGACCCGGCCTTTGCCATAGGCACCACCGATTCCGATACCGCCTTTGCCGACGGTTGGAAATACTGCATAGCCGTAGGCACTTTTAAAATAGGGTCTTACCACGGCTGATGCTCTGAACACGCCAATTGCTTCCGAATAGCTGTCCGCGTAAACAGGGCCGTTAATGCTCAGCAGGGCCAGCATGATCAGGATAACCACAATACATTTATGCCGCATGAAAGCCTCCCAACAAGATGATCCATCAGCCCGATGAAGTCGCATCGATTTTACGGCGATGTGCTTTTGAGTAGTCATCAGCTTTCTATCCATAGCAAAAGATAGCGCGTTATTCAAACTGATCCCGGTTAATGGAATTAAAAAGGGTTTAGGAATTTTCATCCCTAAACCCTTGTTGTGTTTGGCTCCCCAGCACGGACTCGAACCGCGGACCCAGTGGTTAACAGCCACTTGCTCTACCGACTGAGCTACTGGGGATCAATCAGAGAAATTTGCTTTCTAATAGACTGCGGTGTGAATGTCAAGAAAAAATAGAAGCATCTCCAAAAAGTCTTCATGTCCGGCGTAGCCTGGAAGGCGCCGCCGGGACCTTGAACCCGATTGAAGGTCTAAAAACCACTTCTAAAGAAAGATGAAAATTGAGCTATTAGCTTTTAGCTCTTAGCGCGTTCAGACCTATATTACACCCACTTTCCCGGGCACGTGTTTGGGCCTAACCGTAATCTCAAGGTGTCGAAAAGGTTTGCCTAACGGCTAATTGCTAATGGCCAAACGCTACCTACGTGCTGAATAATTCCGGATATTTAATCCATCTTCGTCGGCTCTTTTTTTCCCGCGAGTTTGGCAAAGGTTTTCTGCCAGCTTTCCAGGCGGTCATTCGAAAGGGTGAACGGATAGGCAGTATAGGAGGAAATGGCCGGCAGAGCCGCATCCTTTTCGTTCTCTTTGGCAAACAGCTTAAGTGTGTAGGTCTCTTTACCTTCCAACACAATCTCGAATTGCGGCGATTTGAACTCAGCCTTTTGCCGGCCTTCGAGGTAGTTTTCGCATTTTAGATTGTTGATGACGTTAAGGAAGCTGTCCAGGCTGGCAGGATCCACGCTCCGGCCGGAAGTCGTCTGCCAGACCGACTCAGCCGGGATTTTGAGTTGCAGACCTTCTGATTCGGATTTGGATTGATCCGGTACCGGCGCTTCGATGCGATTCAACTGCAAGGTATCGCGGCCGTTCGTTAGCCGGATCGTTTGCAAAGTATCCGGATCAAAGGCCAGGACTTCATGGTCGCGCAGTGCCGTGGCGGTCTCTTCGAATTTGCGGCGGAAGTCACCCCGTGCATGATAGACATTCGGATTTTCCGGCAGGCGGATAAAGGTGTGCTGGTAGGTCGCGGCTTCCTTGCCAAGATGGAAATCGCGGACCAACTGATCATCGGTCCAGGCTTTAACCACAATCTTCTTATCGTCCAATTCATAACGCACGTAGGCCTGTGATTCCGAAACCAGATCGGTTATTATGATCTCCTCGATTGCAAATAGCATGCTTTTTAGCTTGGCGCCATCGGCTGGGAAATCATGAGGCGCGATATACCATTGCTTGTCTTTTTGATGCAGGGCAATGGTCTCCTCCGGTGTTTTTATTTCCAGGCGGGTCACCGTATCAATATCGATTTTTCGGTTCTCTAAAAAGCTCCAGCAGGCATAAAGTACTCGGATCTGGGGTCCATATCCCAGGTAACGTCTTTCCAAGTGATCTTTGAAGTTTTTACAGCCTGCTGGACGATACGCATAAACT